>ERZ834722.104-NODE-104-length-84871-cov-15.831529_pt1 | contig 84871 bp, 78 predicted proteins | sample MGYA00519576_ERZ834722 | MGnify/ENA primary metagenome ERZ834722 (study PRJEB31850, sample SAMEA3708759) | human gut metagenome | biome: human gut; feature: human-associated habitat; material: faeces | place: China | collected 2014 ...
TTGATGATTTTCATAAGAGAAGCCTTTCATACGGATAATTTACGGGGTGAAATACTGCGTTTTCACTCTTTAATTTGCCGTGTGTCGGGCTTTATTATGACAAGTAATTTTGCAACCTTTATGAAAAAAACGGCAGAGTACGTTTTGCGGATGTTTTTAACGGAGAATTGCCGGGTTGCACAATCACTTACATTTCGCCTTCAAATTTCATATGTAATCAAGGCGAGAGCAAAACAAAAAGACTCGCACATACGTCGAAACGGAAACACAAATGAGCGAACGGTTTGGTTCGCTTTCAATGTTCCGTGCCGATGTATATACAAGTCTTAAAACTCAAAAAGGTAACTGCTTATGAGAAGCAGATGCTGTGTGCGGTGCTGTCTTTCAAGCGACAGGGTGACAGTAGCAACTGTCGCGGCACTCGGTATTCGGTTTTCACCCGACCTCGGTCGGCAGTCTTATTATACCATGCACAGGAAACTTTTGTCAAAGCATCGCATAAAGTATATGGATAACGGGAATACTATTCCGTTTCGGCGTAAGCAAAGACACCGCCGAGAGCAGCTGTAAGGCTTGCTCCCGGCGGCGGTTCATTATATGATCAAATATGTTCCCAGCATCTGTTTGTCATTATCCTTATCAAATGACAAGTAGCCTTGTTTGATGGCTTCTTCAAGCACAGCACCGCGTATTGCAAAGATATTCGCGCACGCATGATCAATCTGAAATTCGTCTTCATTCAAAAATTCGGGAATTTCTTTATAGATCTGCTCGCGGCAAAACAAATAATGCCGTGTTGCTATATCGGTCGCTTTATGACGCAACGACTCAAAATGCTCCTTTATCTCATTAGGCATCCTGCGTGACTTTTCCTTCCGCATGACCATAATTGTCGGAACATAGCCGTCATCTGCTTTTTTGATATATCCGTAGGATTCCAATCTATTTAGAATAGCATTGTCTACATCTTCACTCTTTCCCTCAGCAACTGCAACCATCGCCTGCCCGTCTGCATAAGTCAGATCGGGTGGTATACGCTTTTCAAGTCCGCAGCATTTGTAGTGAAATTGGCGGAACATGATTTCGGGCAAATCTTTTTCACTCGGATTTGACACACAACCGTGAAGACCTACAAAAGCCGGCGCATCGCCGCGGTATATTTCCATGCCCAGTATATCCCATTCACCGCCATTTGGACGAAGCGTATGTCCCCACGGACCAATATTAGGAACATCCTTCGCGTTCTTATTAAAAGGCTTAAGGGTGTCAAAATACACATTATCCGCTTCGATCATCAGAAGCGCCCATTTCATATCCTCATAGCTTTGATAGCCCTCATGCCAATCGGGGGCATTTTCGTTTGACCACTCAATATTATACTCCATGGTCTCTATTACGGCTTTTGTAAGCTCAGGGGTAATTCCACTCAAATGTGCGTAAATCTTTTCCTGTGCTTCTGCACTTACAATGAAGAAATTGGTTTCGTACTTGTTACCGTTTTTCTTCATTAAAGTAACTTCCACAAGCGCCGAAAGTTCTTCTTCCATATACGGAAGCGCGACACCGACCTCCATTGCCAATTCTTCTGCTGAAGATGGGGTTCTATAAGCCGCAAGCAGAATGTTTTTGCAGAGCGAACGCGAAATATAATTCCACGGTTCGCCGTTTTTTCCATACATCCCATTCATAACAAATGCGATGTTTTCAGGGCTGTAACTGAGTTTTCCAAATTCTCTTGCCATATCCATACCTTCTTTCAATATTTGTCTTGCACGGAGAAGCCGTGACTTTACCGTGTTTGTCGGAAGCGAGAGTACAGATGCAATTTCACGAACATTTTTGTTTTCTATATAATAGGCAACGACAATATTTCGATAATCGCTTTTGATGAACGCCAGCTCGCGCCGAAGCAGAGCCGTTTGCTCTGCATATATCATTTCATCAAGGATATTTCTGCTTTCATCCTCAAGTTCATAATCGCTGATATCGGAACCGGTTACCGATTCGTTTCGATCATGCTTTTCCTTTGCCCATACGGAATAACGGTTGCGTGCAATCTGCCATATCCATGCGGAAAAGCTCGTCGGTAGTGTGCCTTTATTCAGGGCGGTAATGATCTGAAGTGCAATATCTTGTGTTAAATCTTCCGCTTCAACGCTACGCCCTGTCTTTTTCAGGCAAAAGTAAAATAACTTTTCCATATAGTTTTCTGCAAATTCACTCACAAGCCTATCACGCATTTCGTTCGTTTCCTGCATTTTCTCGCCTCCTTTCATCCATATAGTGTGGCATTTTTGAATTTGGGTGCATACGTTTACAAAATTATATCATATTTTTTTAAATCTGTCTAACGGTTTTATATGTCCGAGTCCGGACACAGCATCGAAAAGGGCAAAAGGGATCCATGAAACTCAGAAAAACTTCAGAGTCGAAAAAAACGGGAGAAATCTCTCGAAATCTCCCGTTTTCTCGTTTTTCCTCGCTCGGATCTAAATTGACTTGTCATCATGGCTGGGGTGGCCGGATTCGGACCGACGAATGCGGGAGTCAAAGTCCCGTGCCTTACCGCTTGGCTACACCCCAATATTTTCATTGCCCGTACAGTATAGCATAAATACCGCTTCATTGTCAAGCATTTTATTAAAAGCGAAAAATATATTTCGCTTCCCTGCCGCCCGAAATCATATCCGTTGCAGTATAAAAAGACATATTTCGCTATGAAACGCGGATATTGCCTTTCGCCATGCCTTTCACGGCACATACGCCACCGCATATATTATCACAGGAGGCAACTACAGAAATGACAAAAAGACAAACCTATGCAAAAACTCTTGCCGAGCTTCCGATAGGTTCGGCAGGCATAATATATGATATAAATGAAAAAGGTGCACTCCTGCGGCGACTTATGGATCTCGGTTTTTCGTGCGGCACTGCCGTTGAAAAAACAGGCATCAGCCCGCTCGGCGACCCTTGTGCATATAAGATACTCGGCACAATCATTGCTCTGCGACGGCAGGACGCATGCAAAATTTTACTGACGGAGGATGAAAATGGGACTGACAGGCAGCTCTACGGGAAAAAGCTTAACGAATAAAACGGAATTTTGTGGCAGGAGAGTCGCGCTCGCGGGCAATCCGAATGTAGGCAAAAGCACGATTTTCAATCATCTCACGGGGCTGAAGCAACACACGGGAAACTGGACAGGCAAAACTGTCGGGCTTGCCGCAGGCTATTGCCGCGATGCGGGCTGTACGCTTGTCGACCTGCCCGGGTGCTATTCCCTGTCGGCAAATTCCGAGGAGGAAGCCGCCGCGCGTGATTTCATCTGCTTCGGCGATGCCGAGGCGGTCATCGTAGTCTGCGATGCTTCCCGCCTGCAAAGAAATCTCAATCTGCTCATTCAGATTTCGGAAATAACGCCGCATATTCTGCTCTGTGTGAACCTGCTCGACGAAGCAAAAGCAAACGGTATCACACCGGATATCACCGCGCTCGAGCGTCTGCTCGGCATTCCCGCAGTAGGCACAAGCGCAGGCAAAGGAACAGGTGTTGCCGCTGTCGCGTCGCGCATTCACGAGGCGGCGGAAAATCCCGAATCAGGCATTTCCCTGCGCTACACCGACGAACTGGAAAAAGCGATAGCAAATCTTCTTCCTATAATAAAAGCGCCTGTCGGAAAGGAGCGTTTCTTTGCCCTGCGCCTGCTCGAGGGCGATGCCGGTTTTCTGCTTGAGCATGACGAATACAGCGTGACAGACGAGGCGGCATTGAGTGCGGAAAAGGAGCGACTGCGCGGTATAGGACTCGACAGTGAGGCGATAAATGCCGAGGCGGTACATACCATTTCCGAATACGCGGCGGCAATCTGCAGGCGTGCGATAAAGCGCACAGGCAAGGAAAGCCCTGCTTCATCGCGTGCCGACAGGATACTCTGCGGCAGATTAACCGGATTTGCCGCGATGGCTATGCTGCTTGCCGTCATTTTCTGGATAACCATCGTCGGCGCAAACTATCCCTCCGAAGCACTTTCCTCCCTATTCGGCAAATTTGAAGGCGTACTGCACCGCGCGCTGGCGGCTGTCGGAGCGGCGGAATGGCTTATCGGCATGCTGATCTTCGGCATATATCGCACGCTTGCGTGGATAGTCGCAGTCATGCTTCCGCCCATGGCGATATTCTTCCCGCTTTTCACTCTGCTTGAAGATATCGGTTATCTGCCGAGAATAGCATATAATCTTGACAGGTGCTTTGCCGCCTGCGGCTCCTGCGGCAAACAGTCGCTTACCATGTGCATGGGGCTTGGTTGTAATGCGGCGGGTGTTGTCGGAGCGAGAATAATCGATTCGGAAAAGGAACGTCTCATCGCAATACTCACAAACGCTTTCATGCCCTGTAACGGGCGCTTCCCCGCTCTTGTAACGGTTATAACCGTGTTTTTCTCGGCAGGCACGGGACTTCCGTCCGTCGTTTGTGCACTCATTCTCGCCGCGGTGATACTGCTCGGCGTGATATTCACGCTTATAGCGTCAAGGCTTCTCTCGTCGACAATCCTGCATGGCAAGCCGTCATCGTTTATTCTCGAGATGCCGCCGTATCGCAAGCCGAATATACCGCGCGTGATAGTGCGCTCCATGCTGGACAGGACTGTTTTCGTTCTCGGCAGAGCCGTGATGATAGCCATTCCGGCAGGATTGCTTATCTGGCTTCTCGCAAATATCACCCTCGGCGGTGTCACTCTGCTCTCGCATATTTGCCTTTTCCTCGAACCGCTTGCCGCTCTCTGCGGCATGGACGGCGTTATACTCGCGGCTTTTCTGCTCGGACTGCCCGCAAACGAGATAGTCCTGCCGATAATACTAATGGCTTATACCTCCGGCAGCGAGCTGACGGAAGCAGGAGCTATAACCGAGGTCGGTGCCATATTGACCGCCAACGGCTGGAGCATAAAAACAGCGCTCTGCTTCCTGATATTTTCCATGGCGCATTTTCCCTGCTCCACCACGCTTATTTCCGTGAAAAAGGAAACGGGCAGTACGCGCTGGATGCTTATTGCCGCGGCTCTGCCGACTCTCTTCGGTGCGTTTACATGTATGCTTGTTAATCTGATTTTCTCGGTGTTTTCGTAAAGAAAACCCACAACCGATATCCGAAACACAAAAGCGCGGAAAAACCGAACGGTTTTTCCGCGCTTCTATTATACATATATCCGATTACTGGGGAAGAGCGTCCTTCATGGAGAGATTGAGTCTGCCCTTTTCGTCTGTTCCGAGGAACTTGACTGTTACATTGTCGCCTACGCTGACAACATCCTCAACAGTCTCAACGCGCTTGTTTGCAAGCTTGGAGATGTGAACAAGACCTTCCTTTCCGGGAGCAATCTCAACAAAAGCGCCGATGGGGATAATCCTTGTTACGGTGCCGTTGTAGCAGCAACCCTCTACAGGCTCGAATACGATGGCATCGATGATAGCCTTGGCATCCTTTGCGGACTGCTGGTCAACTGCGAGAATATAAACTGTGCCGTCATCCTCGATATCAATCTTAGCGCCTGTCTCGGCAACAATCTTCTGGATTATCTTGCCGCCGGAACCGATGACATCGCGAATCTTATCGGGATTTATCTTCATTGTTATCATCTTGGGAGCATACTTGCTCATTTCCTTTCTGGGAGCGGGAATAGCCTTGAGGATAACTTCATCTATGATATAATCTCTGCCCTTGTGAGTCTGTGCGAAAGCCTGCCTGATTATTTCCGGTGTAAGACCGTCAATCTTCAGATCCATCTGAATGGAGGTGATACCCTTGTGTGTGCCGGCGACCTTGAAGTCCATATCGCCGTAGAAATCTTCGAGACCCTGAATATCAATCATCGTATCCCAAGAGCCGTCCTCTGCTGTGATAAGACCGCAGGAAATGCCGGCTACAGGAGCCTTTATCGGAACACCCGCATCCATGAGTGCGAGTGTAGAGCCGCATACGGAAGCCTGCGAGGTAGAGCCGTTTGAGCTTACAACCTCGGAAACGAGACGCATTGCATAAGGGAATTCTTCAACAGAGGGAAGCACGGGAACGAGCGAACGCTCCGCGAGCGCACCGTGACCGATTTCTCTTCTGCCGGGGCTGCGCAGGGATTTTGCTTCGCCTGTGGAATAGCCGGGCATATTGTAGTGGTGCATATATCTCTTGGAAGTTTCATCATCCAGTCCCTCGAGCATCTGGCTGTCGGAGAGCGGACCGAGTGTAGCCACGGTGAGAACCTGTGTCTGACCGCGGGTAAAGAGTCCCGAGCCGTGTGTTCTCGGCAGGAGTGCAACCTCGGCATCAAGAGGACGGATTTCGTCCATTCTTCTGCCGTCCACACGCTTTTTGTCATTGAGGAGCCAACGGCGGACAATCTTTTTCTGAATCTTGTAGATAAGCTCGGGGAGCATCACATCAAGACCCTCGTATTTCTCGGAGAATTTCTCGATGATATCGTCCATTATAGGCTGCATCTTTGCATCGCGTACGGTCTTGTCGTCTGTATCGAGAGCTTCCATGACAGCCGCCTCGCAATATGCGAAAATCTCATCAAACATATCATGGTCAAGCTCGCAAGAGGGATATTCAAATTTCGGCTTGCCGACTGTGGCAATTATCTCGTTGATGAAAACAAGAAGCTTCTTTATCTCTTCGTGCGCCTTCATGATGGCGTTGAACATCGTGTCGTCGTCAACCTCGCGGGCACCCGCTTCGATCATGACGACTTTCTTTTCGCTTGCCGCTACGGTAAGCTCAAGGTCGCTTACCTTGCGCTGCTCCGCCGTGGGGTTGATGACAATCTCGCCGTCAACAAGACCTACAAAAGCGCCGCCGATAGGTCCGTTCCACGGAATATCGGAGATGGAAAGCGCGATGGATGCGCCTATCATGGCTGTGATCTCGGGTGAGCAGTCGGGATCAACGGACATAACCGTCAGAGTGAGAGCGACATCGTTGCGCAGATCTTTCGGGAAAAGAGGACGGACGGGACGGTCGATAACACGGCTTGTGAGTATAGCCTTCTCGGACGGCTTGCCCTCGCGGCGAAGAAATCCGCCGGGGATTTTACCTACCGAATAGAGCTTTTCGTCATAGTCGACGGAAAGCGGAAGGAAGTCGATACCGTCTCTCGGCTTTGCGCTTGCCGTAGCACAGGCGAGAACGACTGTCTCACCGTAGCTTACCACGCAAGAGCCGTTTGCAAGGCCGGCAACCTTACCGACCTCGACCTTGAGAGGTCTGCCGGCGTAGTTATACTCGAATACTTTGTAATTTTCAAATACTTTCTGCATTTTTTTGCCTCCTGAAAATAAATTTTTTTATTTCTTATCCGCAAAAAACGCCCGACCTGTTTAGCACTTAATGAAAAGCCGGAAAGCTGCCGCATTCGGGCTCTTTATTAACTGCTATACAAGACAAAACGGAATTTTGCGGGATAATTCAATCTGAAAAACCGACTCGGACAAACACTGCAGGGACGCGTTTGCGAAAACGCGCCCCTGCCGCAAAATTACTTTCTGAGACCGAGCTTCTTTACTATCGCACGATAGCGCTCGATATCCTTTTTCTGGAGATAACCGAGAAGATTTCTTCTCTTACCTACCATTTTGAGAAGTCCTCTGCCGCTGTGGCGGTCGTGGGGATTCTTCTTCATATGCTCTGTGAGTTCGTTGATTCTCGTTGTGAGAATGGCAATCTGAACCTCGGGAGAGCCCGTGTCTGTCTCATGGGTTTTGTACTCGGCGATAACGCCCTGTTTTGCTTCTTTGTCAAGCATGATTTTCACCTCATAAAAATTATTTTATGCAGAAATCGCACAGCAGAGCAAGCGGCGGGTGAAGCGCTTGTAAAAAGCCTTATATCCGCAAACCAAGCAGGCGACCGCATACGGTTAGAATTATACCATAGTTTTTCCCGATTGTAAAGGGTTTTTATGAAAAAATCCTATATTTTCAAAAATTTTCAAAAATCTGTTGCAAAAAACGCGAAAATAGTATAAAATAAAGGACGGTAAAAATTTTATTTCGCGGGTATTCGGAATAAAAACCGCTCCCGCGGGAAAGAGGTTCAGAAAATGGCTATAGTAACAACAAAGGAAATGTTCAAAAAGGCTTATGAGGGTGGCTATGCCGTAGGCGCCTTCAACATCAACAATATGGAGATAGTTCAGGCTATCACCGAAGCTGCGGCAGAGCAGAAATCTCCTGTCATACTTCAGGTTTCCGCCGGCGCACGCAAGTATGCAAAGCATGCTTATCTCATGGCTCTCGCTCATGCGGCAGCTGAGGACAGCGGCGTTGACTTCGCTCTCCATCTCGACCACGGCGCGGATTTCGATATCTGCAAGGCGTGCATCGACGGCGGCTTTTCTTCCGTCATGATAGACGGCTCCAAGCATTCTTTTGAGGACAATATCGCCCTCACAAAGAAGGTTGTGGAATATGCTCATGCACACGGCGTTGTCGTAGAGGGTGAGCTCGGCAAGCTCGCAGGCATCGAGGATGATGTTCACGTTTCCGCCGAGGATTCCACATATACACGCCCCGAAGAGGTTGAGGAATTTGTAACAAAGACAGGCGTTGATTCGCTCGCAATCGCCATCGGCACAAGCCACGGCGCATATAAGTTCACGCCCGAGCAGTGCACAAGAAATGCCGACGGCATCCTTGTTCCGCCCCCGCTCCGCTTCGATATTCTCGAGGAAATCTCCGAGAGACTTCCCGGCTTCCCGATAGTTCTGCACGGCGCTTCTTCCGTTCCGCAGGAATATGTAAAGGAAATAAACGCTCTCGGCGGCAAGCTTCCCGATGCTATCGGCATCCCCGAAGATGAACTCCGTCATGCAGCTCAGATGGCAGTCTGCAAGATAAATATCGACTCCGATATCCGTCTCGCCATGACAGCCGCTATCCGCCGTGTTCTCGCAAACGACCCCTCCGTTTTCGACCCGCGCACATATCTCTCTGTTGCACGCGACGAAGTAAAGAAGATGGTCACACACAAGATGGTCGATGTTCTCGGCTCCAACGGCAAGGCATAATAGCACGCAAAAATGAAGTGGCATAAAACAATAACCACCGATATGCACGATGCGGACAGCATGCGGGTCATCCGACCCGCAGGTCTGCTGAAATATCTGCATACCGCCTCAAACGAACAGCTCGCCGTAAACTACGGGCTCACCGAAGATGAGCTTCGCCGCCGCGATACCGCCTTTATCCTCAGCGCCATGAATGTCGATATTTATAAACCGATATATATGGAAGAGGAAATCGAGGTCACTACCTTTGCGGAGATTTCTCACGGGGTAAAATTCGGGCGTACTTACGAGGTTCGCCGTGGCGGGGAGCTTGTGGCGCTCGCACATGCGCAGTTTGCGCTCGTGCGCATAAGCGACCGCTCTTTTGTGCGCGTTGACGAGCTCGGACATACATTTGACGCAGAGGAAAGATCCTCCGCCACCACCTTTGACAGCAGGATAAAGCCTGTGAAAACAGAGGAAATGACGGCTACCGGAAAATTCACCGTGCCATACAGCTTCATCGACAGAAACAGGCATATGAACAATACATGGTATGCCGATATGCTTCTCTCAGCCGTGCCGGATTTCTCGGCAGAGCGCGTCTCCGCCTTTTGCATATCATATCTGCATGAGGCAAAGCTCGGTGAGGAGCTTTCGCTCAGTTATTCTTTTGACGGGGAGAAATATACCGTCAAAAGCACCTTTGCCGACGGCAGCGTGAATGCGCTCGCCGCAGTGATAATGAAATGACAGTCAGGCTGTCGCCTGCATCCTCCTTTGATATTTCGCAATCGGGATATCAAAGGAGGCTTTTTACTTATATGAATATGAAGTGATTTTCTTTGCACCGTCCCGCTGACAGCAAAATCAAACTTCCCTGACAAACCGAAATCGGCGCGCCGCATATGCGACACGCCGATTTATAATTTTGCTTTTTTCACGCCACCGTGATTTTGTAGGTGTATTCAAATTCGGAGCCGGCTTCGAGCGCCAATATTCCCTCTTTTTCGGAAATATTTCCGCTGACCTCGGGCGCATCGTTTATGCCGAACCACGGCTCAATGCAGACAAAAGGCGCACCGGGCTTTGCCCATATGCCGAGATAGGGCGCATTACCGTAATCCACGCGGACAATCCTGCTGCCGCCCCTTGATATTATCTCCAGTCCGCGGCTCTTCATGCCGCTGAAAACGAGCGCATCATCATCAAAAAGATGCTCTGTTATCTCTATATTTTTCCTGCGCTCCATAAAAGGCTTTGTTCCCGTTCGGAAGGAGCTTGTGTCGAAAGTATATGTCTCCAGCGTTTCATACTCGTCAAACTTGATAAAATCGCCCATCTTGCAGTTGAAAGCGGGATGAGCACCGATGGAAAAGAACATGGCAATATCACCGGTATTCTTCACACGGTAAGTAACATTCAATTTCTTTTCCTCAATGGAAAAGCCGACATCCAGCTGAAAGTCAAAAGGGTAAACGCGCTTTGTATCCGCGCTTGAGCAAAGACGGAACTGCGCCTCGGTCTCCTCTGTGCGCACTATATCAAAATTGCTCTTTCTCGCGAATCCGTGCTTGGGGAGATAGTATTTTTCACCGCCGTATTCAAAGCTGTCGCCGAAAAGCCTGCCGACTATCGGAAAAAGAATAGGCGACTGCCCGCTCCAGTAGGTGCTGTCTCCCGACCAGATGAATTCCCTGTTTGTTCGCAGATTTTTGATACTCGAAAGCTCCGCCCCGTAAGGCTCTATGCCGACGGATATCACGCCGTTCTGTAAAATAATCATGCTCTCACATCCTTTGTATTGTATTATACACGGATTTTTCGTTCTTGTCAATAAAAAATGCCGTTTTTGCTCCATATATTGTATTTTAATCCAAATTTTGTCCTTAAAATGCAGTTTTCTGTAAATTATACGGTTGTATTTTTTATATTTCAGGCAAAAATACATCTGTATAAAAATATTTTTGATAAAAATCCGCGTTTTTCTCTTGACAAATCGCAGTTTTTGGCGTATTATATTTTTATAATGAAAGCCGAGAGGGACAAAACTCTTCGCTATGCTGCCTCAGAGAGAGCCGCACTTGCTGCGAGCGGCTTGCAGTATCGTTTTTGTTACCACCCTTTCTATGGCGCACGCAGGAAATGGCGTGTCGGTGCTGCCCGTTATCGCAGGCAAGAGTTAAACCTTGAGTGGAACCGTGTTTATCAAAAGCACCTCATTGCATTTTGCAATGGGGTTTTATTTTTTATCGAAAGGAAGAAAAAATCATGAAAATCATTGATCAGAACGGAAGCATCGTTGAGAGCACTTTTGAAGAAGAGCTCGGCAGGCATGCCCTCCGTCACACCGCGTCACATATTCTCGCGCAGGCTGTAAAGCGCCTCTATCCCGATACGAAGCTCGCGATAGGTCCCGCCATCGCCGACGGCTTCTATTACGATTTCGACCGCGAAACCCCCTTCACCGAGGACGACCTATCGAAAATCGAAGCCGAGATGAAAAAAATAGTAAAGGAAAATATCAAGCTTGAGCGCTTCACTCTTCCCCGCGAAGAGGCGCTGAAGCTCACCGTGGAAATGGGCGAGCCCTACAAGACAGAGCTGATAAACGACCTGCCCGAGGACGCCACAATAAGCTTCTTCCGCCAGGGCGATTTCACAGATCTCTGCGCAGGTCCTCATGTGACCTATACCTCCGCCGTCAAGGCATTCAAGCTCACGAGCGTTGCGGGCGCATACTGGCGCGGCAATGAGAAAAACAAGATGCTCGTCCGCATCTACGGCACGGCTTTTGCAAAGAAAGAGGATCTGGAAGAATATCTCACACGCATAGAAGAAGCAAAGAAGCGCGACCACAGAAAGCTCGGCAAGGAGCTGGGACTTTTCGCTCTCCGCGACGAAGCGCCCGGTATGCCTTTCTTCCTCCCGAAAGGTATGCTCCTGCGCAATACCCTCATCGACTACTGGCATGAGGTTCACAGCAAGTGGGGCTATGACGAGATATCCACGCCGCAGATCATGCGCCGCACTCTCTGGGAAACCTCGGGACACTGGGAGCATTATAAGGAAAATATGTATACCACCGTCATCGACGGCGAGGATTTTGCGATAAAGCCGATGAACTGCCCCGGCAGTATTCTCGTTTACCAGCTGGAGCCTCATTCATATAAGGAACTCCCCATCCGCTACGGCGAACTCGGCAGAGTACATCGCCATGAGCTTTCCGGTGCGCTCCACGGGCTTTTCCGCGTGCGTTGCTTCACGCAGGATGATGCTCATATACTCCTTGCTCCCGAGCAGATAAAGGACGAGGTTGTCCGCATAGCACAGCTTTTCGATGAGGTTTATTCCCTCTTCGGTCTGCCCTATAAGATAGAGCTTTCCACAATGCCCGAGGACCATATCGGCTCCGAGGAGGATTGGAAAATCGCAACCGACGCTCTGGCAGATGCCATCACGAGCATCGGCAAGTCATATATCGTAAACGAAGGTGACGGCGCATTCTACGGACCGAAGCTTGACTTCCATATTCAGGACAGCCTCGGAAGAACATGGCAGTGCGGCACCATCCAGCTTGACTATCAGCTCCCCGGCAGATTCGGTCTCGAATATACGGGTGCCGACGGCGAGAAGCACTGCCCTGTAATGATTCACCGCGTTGTATTCGGCTCGGTAGAACGCTTCATCGGCGTTATCATAGAGCATTTCGGCGGCAAATTCCCGCTTTGGCTCTCTCCGATTCAGGCGAAAATAATCACCATCACCGACCGCGCCGCAGGCTATGCAAAGGAAGTGAACGACGCTCTGCGCAAGGCAAAGCTCCGTACAGAGACAGATCTGCGCAGCGAGAGTGCCAACTATAAGATACGTCAGGCTCAGCTTGAAAAGGTACCTTATATGCTCGTGCTCGGCGATAAGGAAGTCGAAAACGGCACTGTCGCCGTTCGTGATCGCGACGGCAAAACCACCGTTATGTCTCTCGACGATTTCATCGCAAAAGCAAGCGAAGAAAACATCACAAGAAGCAAATAATAAAATCTCACATTATGAAAAAGTCTTGCTGTGGCAAGGCTTTTTCATAATATACAATTGTATATAAGGTGAAGCTATGAGCGAAGTAAAAACAAAAATCGTCAATATGGTGATGATATATAACGATAACGGCGAGGTTCTCGCGCTCGATAAAGTCCATCCCGACTGGGGCGGGATAACATTCCCCGGCGGCAAGGTTCAAGCGGGCGAGAGCATATACGAAAGCGCCGTGCGCGAGGCAAAGGAGGAAACAGGACTGGACATTTCCGCGCTCGAGCCATGCGGCATAGTACACTGGGCAGCGGAAAGCGGCGAGCGATATCTCGAGTTTCTTTTCCGCACGAAAGTATACTCGGGAGAACTCTGCAAACCGACTCACGAGGGCAGATGCTTCTGGATTTCGCGCAAGGCTCTGCAAAGCGCGCCGAATCTCTCTATGAATTTCAAATATTACCTCCCCATGTTTTTTGAGGATAAATATGCCGAGCTTTTCTTTGAATGGGACGGCAAGGCATGGGACGGCATACCGCAATATAAATAGACGCAAAAACCGTCGGGCAATCCCGACGGCTTTTTTGGTTTACAGACCGAAATATTCGCGCACATCCGAAGCGTCACAGCCGCTTCTCTTTATATAGACTTTATCCCCTGCCTCGGCTTTAACCGCGGCAGGGGTCTTTTTGTATAGAGAACTCCGACGAAGGAGGAGTTCTTACGAAAACCACCCGCTAAGCGGGTGGTTCCGGAAAGGCTTTTGCCGATGAGCAATCCCGCCGCAGCGGTGGCTCCCTTGTGCAAAGGGAGCTGTCGCCGCAGGCGACTGAGGGATTGTTTCTGTCATGTGAATTTTGCAATCCCTCCGCCTCGCGTTGCTCGGCACCTCCCTTTACACAAGGGAGGCGAAAAGTAGTGGTTGTCGCATTTGCGACTGCAGTGCAAATTTGCAAATGTCAGTCTTTTTCAGAGGGCTTTCAGCCCTGCCAGCACCATGCCATTATAGGGCTGAGCAAGCCACCGGCTTTGCCGGTGGTTATGACTCGGTTTATCTGCGCAAAGCCCGTCGTTTTCATCGCTTCCGCAGTTAAGGTCAATATAGTAATTTGCCATATCAGAAACCTCCGATTTGCTTTCGGAGATATTCTATCATTTTTTTGCTCCGTGTCAACCTATTTCACGGCAATATAATCTATCATCACCCTGTCTATCACGATGGGATTTTCGGAAGAAATCTCGATGGAAAAATAGTTGAATCTCCTGCGGAAAGGGCGGATGAGATAATTCTTTATCGTGCCGTAGCCACCTGTGTTTTCCGCCGTATAAACATCGGGAGACGATATGCCGTCATAGCGAAGCGACAGCGTGAAGCTTCCCGCCGAGCGCGCATATATGCGAATGCCCGTGACCACTTTTTCCTTACCCGATGCGGATAAATCGGTTGTTATACTGCTGTATAAGTTGCTTGATGCGCTCGCACAGTCATGCCTCATCGAGGCGATCATCGGAGTCGAGCCGACCGTCGGGATGTAGTTTATCTCATCGCCCGCCGAGCATAAAATTTCGCGTGCGCTCATGTCCGTGCGCAGATACCAGATGTGCGCCTTTTCGTTTTTCTCCGAGTCCGAGGTTGCGGAGGGCGCATGGGCAAAATAATTCCATATATATGTCTTTGCGCCCACCGCCAGAACATACAGCCCACCGCAGAAATCCGCCTTGGCGGCTTTGCGCTCCGTCTCTGTGCAGGAGAAAAATCCGTAGTCGCCCCATTCGATATTTTCGGATATTTTCCTGTTTGTATCGCGCTCGCCGATGCCGTATCTGTCAAAGCAGAAAATGCCGCGTTTTGAGTTCCCGAATATTATTTTGTCATCGAAGGCGACGGCGCTCCCCGGCATATCGCATCCGAAATCACTTTTCAGCAACGTCGCCTTGCTCTCTCCTGCCGTGCCGCCCGCGCTTATGTCGAGCTTGTATACGGCATATTCAGTCAGCGCGAGATAACCGCCGTAATACGGCAGGATACCGCTTATTTTATACGGCATATTTTTGCTTGTCATGCCGTCGCACGGGAGATAGAGCGCGGATGTGTTCAGCTTATAGAAATAAATCGTTCTCGGTGCTGACGGCACGCCATAACCGCAAAGCACCGTATCGTATGATGCCTCCGATATATTTTCGGTCAGATACGGATTCATATTGCAGAATACGGCTCTCGCAGCATTGAGTGTATAGAGTGAAATGCTCTTGCTCCCCGTCGCCAGCCTGCAATAAAGCGTATAGCCGCCCGTCGTCGCGGCGGTATTCAGCGTCACGCGGTAGCCGGTACTTGATGTCGTCACGGTATAGTCTGAAGTCGAGAGATATGCTCCGCTCGGATTTTTTACCCTGATGCTGCTCCCGTCAACAGCCACATTCCATGGCGTATTGAAATATGTTTTCGCCGTCGTCTTATATCTGAAAGCGACCTCGTCGGTGAAAATGTTTATAGCTTCGTCCGGCGAGCCGAGCGCGGTTCCGTCGGCATCAACATCATCATAAAGAACGGGAATCTTCGGCGATGCCTCGGTAATTCCGCCGTCATATGCGGATATTTTGTAAAGGATATTTCCGTCAGTCAAATAAAAAATGCCGTCACGGAAAAATACCGCGTTTGCCGTGCCCGAGAGTTTGTCCTTGTAAGTTTTGAAAGTGCCGGAGGCAAGCCGGATGACGATACTTTTGCTAAATAACAGCAGGTCTGCACCGTCGCCGCGGCAATGCTTCCGGACAGGAGTATTACCGAGTGCCGTGAATACCTGCGCCGTTGCAGTATCGAGCGTGGCGGCGCATGGCTTCGCGAGCGAGCAGAGCCTGCCGCTGTCGCCTATCATATTCAGCGTGAGCACAGAGGCATCGGAGCCGGCATTGCGGCAGAAACGGACTCCGCCGTCAAAATCGCCGAGAGTAAAGGTGCGTACGGCGTTTTCCGAGTTCTCGAAAACAGCATATTTTTCCGATATGAATTTTCCGTTTTTGCTCATTTTCGGATCACTCCTCTTCCGGCTGAGAAAAGAGAGCCGAGCGTATTTTTGATGTTCTTTTCATAGAGACGCACCATCCTGTCGTCATATTCCGTCATCAGACGCATGTATCGCGCATTGTCGCCCGGGTATAGCCTACCGCATAATTCAGCTGCCGCGGCATATGCTGCGGCATCGCAGGCATAGTCGTCAAGCTCCGGTTCGTATGTGCTCGCCGTATCGCCCGTCACCGCGGTCGGATATACATAATATACAAAAGTATAAGTTCCTGCCTTATCCGAAAAAAGCCTGCCGTCGCAGGCATATATGCCGTCTCTGCTGTCTATGGCAAAGAGACCGTCCGGCATTTCGGCGCTGAATTTTCCGTCGCTTCCCGCGGTGAAAGTCAGCGTCGCTTCCCTGCGCAGACATTTCGTGTCGCGCGCTATTTTGCGCAGTGCCATATCTATGCTTTTTATCATGGCGGCGTCAAGCTTGCTCTCTTCGCTTGCCGTATCGATGCAGGGCGCGAAAATATCGGTTTCAAGAAGAAATCCTATCTTGTCGCATATAGTTGCTAAAGTCATATAACCTCCTTTCGCCGCACCGCATGGAGCGGTGCGGCAATTTTATAAAAGACAGCTTTTCGATTATCAATATCCTTCCTCGCTCGCGGGAGCAGGCTTGGCAAAGATGATAGGTCTCGCATCGGAAATGCCGAAGGCGAAGTCCACATATGCGATATAGTCGCAAACAAGCGGATTTTCTCTGGGAGAGACAAGCACGGTAGGCTCTGTTATATAAACGAGCTTGAATACCTCGCGGAGAAGAGAGCTGTCGGCAACAGCCCATTCCGTAGCGGCAAACTTTGTGGAAGCGCCGCCTATCACCATGTATCTCATACCGTATGCGGGGTTCGCGCCGAGTCCCGTCTCGGGATTTGACTGAGGACATACGCGGGCGTCGGCACCACAGATTGATTTTGCCTTTTCCTCAAGCTCGGGGCTTACGAGAAGCAGATCGAAGTTTGAGAGGAAAGGCAGACCATCTGCCGTCACAAAACCGCCTGCCTGCTCCTGAGCATCGCAGATGGCACTGAGAGAAAGCTCCGCCGTCATGATGTTGGAGAACTTTGTGGTGCCGCCCTTCTTTACGAGATGGTTGGCATTTGCTACAGATACGCCGTCGTAGCAGCCTGTGGTTCTTGCCGTAGAGAAAAATTTATAGAATGCGCTGAGCACCGTCATATAGGCGGAATCAGCGAGACGTATGCCTATTTTTCTCGCCTCCTCGACAGAGTTGTTTTTGATGCTTTTGAAAGACACCGGCAGAGCAAGGGCGTGCTCATCGGGTTTGATTTTTGTTTCGAATGTGCCTGTCGTGTCGGCATATGTGAGAGTATTGCCGGTATACTTCTGGAGTGCGCCGTATCCACCTATATTCTGTGTGGAATACTCGAGCGCATCCTGCTTTACGATGCCGGCGACGCTGCCGATAATGTTCATTCTGGAGTTGTATCTTTCGTCAAAGCTTTTCTTTACTATAGGATAAAGGTCACTTGACCATGTGTAAATATCATTCATTTATTGTATGTTTCCTTTCTTATTTTATGTTTTATACAGTTGTTATTTGGTTTTATACATCTGTTATTTAATTTTATACATTTGTATTTTAAGATTATTCATTTGTATGATTTTGACGGTATGCCGTTGATGAGCTCATAATATTCCCTGTATGACATACCGTATTCGCGCGCCAGCTTGCGCTGTTTGTCTGATAGGGCGACGTCTCTGTTCACAGCCGACGAGCCGGACGGAGTGACCATTCTGCGGCTTCCCGCATTGCGCGTGCCCGCTGTCATTTTCATAAAGTCGCGGCATATCTCGTCAAAAGTCTGACTCTTCCCTCTCGCAAAAAACGCAAACATCGGGTTTGTCACGACGGCGCGCGTCTCTTCTTCCGAGAGAGGTGCCATGCCGACCGACGGCTCGCTTGAGCCAACGTTTTCGTCTGTTGCTTTTTCGCCGTCATAGCCATCATCGTAAAAGCCGTCTTTTTCGCCGTCTCCTACCTCATCATCGACGACGGCAGAGCCGTCGTCTGAAAGCTCATCGTCGCCGCTGTCCGCTCCGTCGGTTCCGGTTGCAGATTTCAAATTTTTCCCATCGGTCTTCGCAGCAGAGCCGATATCGGACCCGACGGTGCTTTCTCCGTCGTCTTTTTCATCCGATCCGGCTTTCGCCGAGTCTGATGAAAAAATGCCCGTCATACCTGTTCCGCAGCTCCATGCCATAGCGGGAGATATAAATCTCGCAGGCTTCACTTCCTCGGGGATAAAAGGCTTCATCTCAGCCGCATCGACGTAATCATCGGGCTTTTCATGCGCGGATTCTTCGAGCGCATATTCTTCCCGCGTGACTTGTCCCGTGCTTCCTGCGTTCGCTTCCTCTGCCGCTTCTCCGGCAGAGGCTTTCTCCGCGTCATCGGTTCTCACCTCTGCGGAGTCTGAAAGTTCCATGCCGCTTTCGGTCTCGGCGGCAGGCTGATTTTCTTCGTTTATATCAGCCAAGGCGGTCGCCTCGGCATTATTTTCGATTTTCATTTCGTTTTCGTTCATGCTTCCTTCTCCTCTCCTGCTTTCGCAAATCTCTCATCGAGCTTTTCGCATATTTCGGCACCGTAGGGTATGCCGAGCGACTCGATATATGCGCGTACTATCGGGTAGTTTTCCTCTGTTATCTCGGTTTTCATCAGCTCGGAAATTGCCGATATCGTAAACGAACGCGAGTTCTCCAGTCCGTCGCCTGTGTTTATCTTCACATCCACTGTGGGAATATATCCGAGAAGTGCCATGCAGTGGTCGCATCTTTCAAAGGCACCCTCGCAGCCCGTACCGATAGCCGCAAGTCGCTCATGGCTGTAAACCTCCAGCGCAAAATAGTCAAGCAGTCGGTACAATCTCGAAAAGCCCGCCTTTTTGCATACATGCTTTGCGGCTACGCGTTTGCCGGCGAAATCGCTGAGGAGCGCGAGCCCTGTCGCCGTCGTGACCTGCGTTGCGCTGTCGCCCTGCATGAAATCATAGTTTCCGAGTGCTTCTTTCATCAGCGCACGGTATTTGTCCGCTATCTCGTAGTGGACGGTGCTGTCGCCCGCAAGTCCGCCGAGGCGTGAAACCTTGTCTATCATGCCCGGGCGTAGCTTCCAGACAGCTCCGGGATGATTCTGCGGATAGCTGTCGGGAGCGAAAGCATTTTCCTCATAGAGCAGAATGTCGTTTGCAAAGAACGCAGTGTTGAGCTGTGCAAAAGCAAGCTGCCTGTCGGCGGCGTCGATAAGCGGCAGTACCGCCTCTATTTCGCTTCTGCCCCAGATGCTGTTGTCGCTCATTATACGGCTGTATATAACGAACGGATAATGAGTGCAGGAGGTTTTATTCCAGAATTTCGGGATATAGCGCACCTCCCTGCCGCAGAGCAGAATGCAGAGCGCGATATCTCCCGCACGATAGTCATATGTCACTTCGGTTATATTTCCCGCCGCGTCCACAGTTTCGCAGGAGCAAGAGCCGTCATAAGGCTGGCGGAACCACCATTCCGTCACGTCAATAAGCGGCGCGGCATCGGAGGAATAAATATCCGTCTCTATGCCGAGCTCGGCATCGCGCTCGGAAAGAATCCTGTCTATGCTCGTCTCCATGATTGCGAGATCGTCGGCAAAAATGCGCTGTGCGGCAAGGCGGCTGAGCTTATATGTGTAGCCGATGTATTCGCACCCGTCGACGCTTGTGCTGTTCGGATCGGGATAGATATCCTCGGGTGAGGGATTTTCTATCGCTATCTCGTCAGTACCGTTTTCGCCAGTCGTCAGTGCGAGCTTCCATACGGCACTGCCCATAATTCCGAGTCTGCGCTCGTTTACGGAGTTCTTTATTTCCAGCTCGTTTCTGTCGCAGATGTAGCGGACGACGCTTTCTCTCGCTTTCGCTATCTCCGCCTCGTCGCCGCTTCTCGCGGAAAATTCAAAATCGGGCATTTTCGCCTCTATCTGACTCTCCACATGGAGATATGCGTCGGGTACGGTCGCAGGCTTCCACGGAAGCTCGGTTCCTGCAAGGAAATCACCCGTCTGCTTTGCCGTATCATGTGCGCCGCCGTAATAATTTGCCATCCGCTGCCAATAGCCGTCAGTATTCGAGCGCGCTATTTTCGCCTCACGCAGAAGAAAAGCAATACTCTTTTCACGCAGTTCGGCTGTGTCATATGCTATGATATCTTCATCGTATTTTTTAAATAAATTCATTTCTTGTGAAAGTTCCTTTCTTCTATAATGTTTTTCAGCCTCGGTGCTTCGCAGGCGCGGTCGCCGGACGCCATGTCGCGCATATATGAGGCAAAATATCTCAGCGCATCGGGCGCATGCGTTATCTCATGAGGGAAAACGGCAACATCTGCGGGGTTTGCTTTGTCGTGCATGAGCAGCGGAAGCGAACGGATAAGATTTTCGCACCCGCGGAAAATGCGCAGGCGCACTCCGCCGTTTACGTCGGGCTTAAGCCATTCCTTGAGCGCCATCCAGCCGTCGGTTCTGTTCGGGCGGAGCTTTGTTAAGAAAACCCCGTTTTCGGCAAAAATCGAAGCCATATCGCGTCCGCTGTCCTTCTGCCGCGACCATAAATCCGAGGGTGCTATAAATACTGTCCCCTCCGAAGCGCGGGCGAGAATCTTCCCTGCGGCTTCGCTTATGATAAGCGAGCTTTCGTATATCTCGGAGACAACATATGCGCGCCCGTCGCGGCAGACATCTATGAAGAGTGCCGCCAGCATATCGAGCCCGTAGTCTATCGCACAGAAATGCATCGTACCGTCGCCGAGCGCAAAAGGCTCGCAGGTATGGAGGCTGTAGTCAAATTCCGGGAAAAACTGCCCCGAGAAAACATCCCAGCTTCCGTAGAGCCATGCCTTTTTCAGCTCCTCCGGCAGATTTTCGAGCTGCCTTATGTAGTCGGGATTTTTTTCCGTCAGTGCCGCATTGTCGTAGACTCCCGCGGGGATGAAAGCATAATCATCGGGATTTTCGCTTTTGCGGAAGCGCCGCTCGATAAAGAGCCGTTTCACCCAGCCGTGACCGATGCCTCCGGGATTGCAGGTGAGATACATACGCTTGGGAAAATCGTTTGCACCACGGAGCGAAGCGCACAGCACCGTAAACATATGCTCGCTTATCTGTGTTGCCTCATCTATCGCTATCACATCAAATTCCTGCCCCTGATAGCGGAGCAGGTCGCTCTCCCGCGCGAGATATCCGAACTGAAGCCGCGATCCGGAGGCAAATGTTATACATTTGTCTTTCTCGGAATATTCACTCAGCCTCGGCACGGCGGCAAGAATTTCCCGCAGTGGGCGTATGTGATTTTCGGTAAGCTCCGGCAGGGTGCGCCGCACGAGCAGTATTTTTATTCCGCCGTAGCGCAGACACATCAGGAGGAGCTTGTATCTCAGCGCCCAGCTTTTACCGCCGCCGCGCGCCCCGCCGTATGCGGTATATTTGGCAGCGGAAAGAAAAAATTCTTTCTGCTTTTCGCTCGGAGCGATATTCAGGGAGAAACCGGTGCTAACCGGCATATTTATCCGCCTCTCCCGAGAGCGAAATTTCTATTTTCCCCTCTTCGGCATCGTCCTTGGCGCCCCAACCGAAATTTTCTTTCAGTATGGCGGTAGCAAGAGCGCCGTTTATGCCTCCGCTGATGCTGTTCTCTTCTATATACGCTTCTATCTTCAGAAGCGCCATTTCGACATCGTTACAGAAACATTTGTTCGTCTTGAGGGCTTTAAATTGCCGCTTTGTTATCCCCAGCGCCAGACACAGCCCCGAGAGGGTGTACGGCTTGGTACGCCTCTTCGGGCAGAGCGCACAGCTTGCCTCGTCCTTTGTGCAGGAGGCGCACGCAGGCGAAACTATTTCGCTGTCGCACTCGCGGAAATATGCGGTGACGCGGCGGGCAAAAGCGGTTGGTGTCAGCTTGTCATTATCTATGGTTTTACTCATTAAAAAAGAGCTTGAATATTCAATATGCAGCGGAAAAAGATGCCTTTCTCACAAAATCGAGCATATGCTCCTCGGCATATTCGCACCAGCAATCCTTGTGGATAATGTCGCCGTTTCCCTCTATCTCGAACGCCTCGTCGGTAGAGTAAATGGCGTATCCGCAATGGTCGCAGTAGGCAACGATTCTTGCGCGTGGCTTTTCCTCCGCCTCTTCATAATCCAAATACCTGCTCGTATCCATCACTCTCCTTTTTTTACTTCGGTTTTGCTACCGTGGCTATATTATACCACACATTTGTTCTTTTGTCAACGATTTTTCAGAACTTTTGTTCGTATTTTTAAAAATTGTTCGTTTCGGCGCGATTAGTTATCTAAAGTTGTCAAAAGTCTGCCAACATTTTTGGTCATTTGCACGAACACATTATTGTTGACTTTTCTGTATTTAATGTTATAATATCTATTAGAGTAAACACTCAAAATATAATTTTTTACAGCAAAAAAAGGAGTTACTATGAAAAGAATTTTATCCCTTCTTCTCGCTGTGGCTATGGTAGTGTTCGTTCTCGCGTTCGCTGTTTCCTGCGGAGACAAGCCCGAGAATACCACCGCCTCCACCACAACCGAAAAGACTACGGACGGAACCAAGTCGACAACCTCATCTTCAAATGGCGGCGACAGCACTACAGCTTCATCAGGGACACCCTCCGGCTCCGATGTTTCCACATCGGAAACAGACGGCACAACAGGAACTACGGTGTCATCCGAGGACGACGGCAGAACAAAGCATCCCGACTATCAGGATGTAAACTTCGGCGGCAGAACCTTCAAGTTTGCCGCTTCCGTCGGTCAGCTCGCAACATGGGACTTCTATGAGATTACAGCGGAGTCCACGGGCGACGACAACATCATCACAGAAGGCATCATCGCAAGAAACGCAACTGTCGAATCCCTCTACAACTGCAAGATAGAGTGCGATTATACAAACGATGCGCCCGCCTATGCCATGAACGATATGCAGCAGGGCAAGCATACGGTTGACTTCATCCTCTGGCTCTGGAATAATGCCGTTGACTATGACTGGACATACAACATTGCCAATATGGATATCGACTTCTCTCACAGCTGGTGGGATCAGAATTACCACGAGTCATTCTCCTATACCGTAGACGGCGTTGACAAGTGCTACAATATCTCCGGTAAATTCAACCTCCTCAGCTATGACGCAACATGGTCGCTTTTCTTCAATAAGGATGTTTACGAGAGACTCGTATCCGCCGGCAAGACTTCCATAGATATCTATGATGAAGTACGCAAGGGCACATGGACAATGGACAAGATGATCTCCCTCATGGATGCCGCGAAATCCGATGTAAACGGCGACCAGAACATGAAATATGAAGACGGCGATATTTTCGGCTGTGTTACCATAAACAACCAGTATTTCGCAACCTCACTCATCACGGCGGCAGGTCTCCGCATGACAACAAAAGAGAACGGCACACATCATGCTATCAGCTCGCAGAATACCGATGTCAAGGCATACAGTGCCGCTATAGATAAGGCTATCGAGCTCTGGCAGTCACCTGCTTTCCTTTCCACAAGCGGTTCAAACACGCAGAGTTCTCTTACAAACGGTCAGGCGCTCTTTGTTTCCGAGGTTCTCACGGTAGCACGCCGTATAACCGATGAAAACGCGCGCTTCTCCATAGTTCCTATTCCGAAGTATTCCGAGGATCAGGAGAACTACGCACAGCTCGTCTGCACAACAGGTGCGGGTCTCAAGGTTTCCGCTTCCATCACTGATATCAAAGCTACGGCAGACTTCCTCGAGGTATTCGGCTATCATTCCGAAAAAATTCTCTACCCCGCTTACATCAACTATTATAAGACACAGTGCTTCTGCGAGGATGAATCAGGCGAAATGCTCGATATCGTTCTCCGCACAAGAGTATGGGAATATGACAACTTCAGAAACGGCGGCATGATGAGCAGACTCACAAACTTCATTACAACAGGCAAGAACCAGTTTACAAAGGCGCTCGCAAGCATGGGCAACTCTGCAAACTCCGTATACGATGCCCACATGGCAACACTTAAGAAACTCAAATAATCCGCAATAATGCAAAATCCCCGTTCCGACAAGCCGTCGGAACGGGGATTATTTTTGCTTTTATTTACCGTATCTTTTTATATGTATCAATCACATATTCGCCGAAAGCCTCGCAGGTTGCTCCGCTTCTGTCTCCTGTGACGGCAAGCGCCTTTTCGCTCTGCGTGCATATTTCCATCGCGCGGGAAAGCTTATCAGCCTTGCCGCTCATGCCGATATGGCGCAGCAGCATTTCGCAGGCTTTGAAAATGCTCGATGGATTTGCATATTCGCCCAGCCCCTCTTCTATCATGCGCGGTGCGCTTCCGTGTATCGCCTCAAACATAGCGTATCTGTCGCCGATGTTTGCGCTTCCCGCCGTGCCTACGCCGCCCTGAATCTGCGCCGCCTCATCGGTGATGATGTCACCGTAGAGATTAGGCAGGAGAAATACCTGAAAAGAGCTTCTTATATCTTCGTTTACAAGATTTGCGCTCATTATGTCTATATACCAGTCCTGAGCGGTGATGCCTTCATATTCGGCGGCAATCTCATTGCATATGGCGGAAAATTTTCCGTCCGTTTTTTTCATGATATTTGCCTTTGTAACTATGGAAACGCTCGTTTTGCCGTTTGCCTTCGCATAGTCGAAGGCAGCTCTGGCAATTCTCTTTGTGCCGAGGTCCGTCGTCACCTTGAAGTCAAAGGCGAGCTTGTCCGGCACCTCAATTCCCTTGGAACCGAGAACATATTCACCCTCGGTATTTTCGCGGAAAAATATCCAGTCAATATTCTTCTCTGGTATGCATACCGGGCGCACATTGGCATAGAGGTCAAGCTCACGGCGAAGCGTGACATTTGCACTCTCCATCGTGCCGCCCTTCGGCGTGGTAGTCGGTCCTTTCAGCAGAACATGGCAATTTTTTATTGCCGCAAGCGTATCCTCGGGCACAGATTTGCCGAGCGCAAGGCGGTTTTCTATCGTCAGCCCGTCTATGCGGCGAAGCTCCGCTTTGCCCGCCGCTATCTCGTCCGAAAGAATAACCGAGAGCAGCTTTTCCGCCTGCTTCATGATAATGGGACCTATCCCGTCGCCGTCGCATATGCCGATTACCGTTTTATCAAGCGCGGCAAAATCCGTCTTGCCGCTGTCACCGGCCATTTTTTCGCATCTTGCGAGCTGAGAGCGAAGGAGCTCCTCAAAATGCGCCGTCGCTTCTTTTATATATTTTTCGTCTGTCATTTTATTTTCCTCCGCAGTTTTTTGTGTAGCTGAGAAGTCCGCCCGCGCGCAGAATTTCCTTCTGCCTCTCGGAGAAGCTGCAGGAGAGCACGGCACTCTCGCCGCTCGACTCATCCGTGAGCGTTATTTTGCCGCTGTCAAGCCCCGCATATATATCGGAAAGCTTCAGCATATCGCCCTGCATAAACTTATCATAGTCCGCCTCGTTTTCAAAAGTGAGAGGCAGTATTCCCGCGTTTATCAGATTTGAAATATGTATGCGGGCAAAGCTTTTGGCAATGACCGCCCTTACGCCGAGATAGAGCGGCACGAGAGCCGCATGTTCGCGCGATGAACCCTGACCGTAGTTCACGCCGCCGATTATAATGCTCTTCCCCGCCGCCTTTGCTCTCTCGGAAAATGTCGGGTCGCAGACCTCGAAGCAATATTTAGAGAGATACGGAATATTTGAGCGGTAAGGGAGTATTTTCGCGCCCGCCGGCATGATGTGATCTGTTGTAATATTGTCGCCGACCTTGATTGTCAGCTTTGCCTCGATGGTGTCTGCGAGCGGCACCGTCTCGGGGAGCGGCTTTATATTGGGTCCGCGTAAAATCTCCACGCTGTCCGCCTCCGCCTCGCTTGCGGGAGCGAGAACGGCACTGTCGTCCGTGCGGAAGCTCTCCGGCATATTTATCTCGGGATAGTCTCCGAGCGTTCTCGGGTCGGTGATGTAGCCGGTAAGCGCGGAAGCCGCCGCTATCTCAGGCGAAACGAGATAGACCTGTGCGTCTCTCGTGCCGCTTCTGCCCTCAAAATTGCGGTTGAATGTGCGAAGCGAAACACCTGCGCTGTTCGGAGAGAAGCCCATACCTATGCATGGTCCGCAGGCACATTCCAGCACTCTTGCGCCCGAGGCAAGTATATCGGAGAGAGCGCCGCAATCGGCGAGCATTGTGAGCACCTGCTTTGACCCGGGCGAAACGGAAAGGCTCACATTTTCCGCAATATGCCTGCCGCGCAGTATCGCAGCTACCCTGAGCATATCGCGAAGCGATGAGTTTGTGCATGAGCCGATGCATACCTGATCCACCTTCACACCCGACAGCTCATCCGCGCGTTTTATATTGTCGGGGCTGTGCGGGCAGGCGAGAAGCGGCGTGAGCGCAGAGAGGTCTATATCTATCACTCTGTCATATACCGCATCGCTGTCGCTCGAGAGCGGCGTATAGTCCGCTTCTCTGCCCTCGGCGCGCAGAAAATCGTGCGTTATCTCGTCGGAGGGGAAAATAGAGGTGGTGGCTCCCAGTTCCGTACCCATATTCGTTATCGTCGCCCTCTCGGGAACGGAAAGCGTCTTTATTCCCTCGCCGCCCCATTCGATTATATAGCCTACGCCGCCCTTTACGGAAAGTATGCGGAGAAGCTCAAGACTTACATCCTTGGCACTCACCCATGGGCGAAGCTTTCCCGTGAGATTTATCTTCATCATCTTCGGCATGGTGATGCAGTAAGCGCCGCCGCCCATGGCAACGGCAACATCAAGTCCGCCCGCACCGAAAGCGAGCATGCCGATACCGCCGCCCGTCGGCGTATGGCTGTCCGAGCCGATGAGCGTCATTCCCGGCACACCGAAGCGCTCGAGATGCACCTGATGGCAGATGCCGTTTCCGGGGCGCGAGAAGTAAATTCCGTGCTTCTTTGCCACACTCTGGATATATCTGTGGTCATCCGCGTTTTCAAAACCCGACTGCAGTGTGTTGTGGTCTATATAGGCTATCGACTTCTTCGTTTTTACTCTCGGAACGCCTATCGCCTCAAATTCGAGATAAGCCATCGTGCCCGTTGCGTCCTGCGTGAGCGTCTGGTCTATGCGAAGCGCTATCTCGCTGCCGACATTCATTTCGCCGCCGACAAGATGCGCCTTTATTATCTTCTGTGCTATCGTGAGCCCCATTTTCAGTTCTCCTTATTACCGTGTATTGCCGCGAGAATGCTGTCCCGCGCATTTTTTATATGCTCCGTGGCAAGCGCCTCGGCACGCTTTGCGTCGTGTGCCGCGAGCGCCTCATATATCTGCTCGTGCTCTCTTGCCGCCGCCTCGGCTCTCGCATCGTTTTCAACGGAAAGCCTGCGGAATCTGCGCACCTTGCGGTGCAGATTTTCCAGTATTTCGAGCAGTGTTCTGCTGCCGCAGTATTCGTAAACAAGCTTGTGAAATTCGCTGTCCGTATCGCGCATTCCGTCGGGCGCGTGGCGCTTCGCATAAAAAAGCTGAAGCTCCAGCGTGTCACGGAGCTTTTTCAGCTCCTCGTCCGTTATCTTCTCGGCACACATGGAAAAGGCAAGCCCCTCTATGCGCGAGCGTATCTCGTATATATCGTTGATGTCGTCCTCATCAAAGCGGCAGACAGCCATGCCTTTGCCCGTCTCATAAATCAGATTTTCCTGCATCAGACGCTTCAGTGCCTCGCGCACGGGGGTTCTCGAAACATCCAGTTCGGCACAGAGCTTCAGCTCGGTCAGCATTTCGCCCGGGGCATATTTCCCGCTGAGGATATCGTCCTCCAACCGCTCGAAAACCCTGTCTGCCATGGAAACAGTCTGTGACCTCTCCATCATACCCTCCTTAATCCTTGCCGCCCGTTATCTCGCGTATCTTCTCAATGACCTCTTCATCGGAAATGGCGGTCTGCCTTCCGTTTTCATACATATCGTCGACCCAGCCCTTGAGCGCGAGCACGAGCGGACTCTTCTTGTCCACAGCCTTTTCGCCGGAGAGACGCAGATTGTCGTTTATCCAGTAGGCGATTCCCGCAAGCCCCGAGGTTTTCGTTATCATAACGCCCGCGCTCCTGCCGAGAATCTTCTTTGTATCAAAAATATTGTATATCTCCTCATCCTTGAGAAGCCCGTCGGCATGGATGCCCGCCTTTGTGACATTGAAATTCTTGCCTGCAAAAGGCGTCATCGGCGGTATGCTGTAGCCTATTTCGTTTTTGAAATATTCCGCTATCTCGGTTATCACAGTAGGATCCATCCCGTCAAAGGTGCCGCGCAGAGAGGCATATTCCATCACCATCGCCTCAAGCGGAATATTTCCCGTGCGTTCGCCTATGCCGAGCATCGAGCAGTTGACGGCGGATGCGCCGTAGAGCCATGCCGTCGCCGCGTTGGAGACAGCCTTATAGAAGTCATTGTGCCCATGCCATTCAAGCATTTCACTCGGCACATCCGAGTAGTGCTGGAGACCGTAGACTATGCCCGGCACGCTTCTCGGGAGCGCAACCTCGGTATAAGGTATGCCGTAGCCCATTGTGTCGCAGGCGCGAATTTTCACGGGGATTCCCGCGTCGTTGGACATCTGCTGGAGTTTGTTTACAAAAGGCACTACGAAGCCGTAGAAATCCGCTCTCGTTATATCCTCGAGGTGACATCTCGGCACTATTCCCGCCTCAAAAGCGTCGGCAACGGCGGAGAGATACATATTCATCGCCTCGCTTCTCTTCATTTTCAGCTTTTTGAAAATATGATAGTCCGAGGCGGAGACAAGTATTCCCGTTTCCTTTATTCCCATGTCGCGCACGAGGCGGAAATCCTCCTTGTTTGCGCGGATCCACGTCGTTATCTCCGGAAATTTATAGCCGAGCGCCATGCATTTTTCCACAGCTTCCCTGTCCTTCTTGCTGTATACGAAAAATTCGCTCTGGCGGATGATTCCGTTTTCGCCGCCGAGCCGCGCAAGCATCTTGTAGAGGTCTACTATCTGCTGAACCGTATAAGGCTCGACAGACTGCTGCCCGTCGCGGAAAGTGGTGTCCGTTATCCATATATGCTCGGGCATGCCCATAGGCACGCGGCGGTGGTTGAAAGGCACCTTCGGCACGGCATCATAGGGATAAATATCGCGATAGAGGTTCGGGTCGTCTATGTCCTGGAGCTGATATCTGTATGATTTCTGCTCAAGCAGGTTTGTTTTTGATGAAATTTCAAGCATGGTTCTGCCTCCCATTGTATTATTGTATACAAGTATACAACGCCGTGAGCGATTTGTCAATATCTCGTGATAAAATTTTCCCGATTTTCCGAAAAAATGCCGTAATAATGCCCCGCCGGCGAAAATATAAATATAGCAAAGACATTACGCGAGCGAAAGGCGGCATACGATGATTTACGACGGCGACGAGCGCGCCATAGTACTGGCGCGGTATATTTCGGAAACGAAAGGAACTGTAAGAGAGGCGGCAAAGCATTTCGGAATAAGCAAATCAACGGTTCATAAAGATGTCAGCGAGCGCCTGAAAAATATATCGCCTTCCCTCTATGCAGAGGTGAAGGAAATACTCGAACGCAATAAAGCGCAGCGGCATATCCGCGGCGGTCAGGCGACAAAAGAAAAATATGCCGATATGCGCCTGCATGGCGTGCGTACATAAAGCAAAGCGAAAGCCGCGTGCTTTCGCTTTGTTTTTATCTGCCGAAACAGTTTTGTGCCGTGCCTGCGAAGAGGCAAAAGCCAAATAATAATCTTAGCAAAAAAATGAATACAAAAAGTAAAAAAAATCCCCCGCTCCTATGCTATTATATAAGCATAAAGCTATAATTTGCGGGAGTGTGCATATGGAAAGAAGTGCAGAAGCTTTGAAAGCGCTGCTTTGCGACTTTTCGCAGAGCGAGAGTAAGTACCGCGCGGTGCTTCAAGAGTATGTCTGCGTGCGCTTCGGGCTTGGCAACGAAAGCGAAGAAAATATCGGTGCGCTCGCCATCCTCAGCATCAGAAAGCAATATCCCGATATGCAGAAGGAAGAGGCGGCAAAGCGCCTCGGAAATTACGACTGTCACAGGATAACCTACGCTGTCCAGAAAAAGATTCTCATGCTAATGGAGCTGGAGAAAATCACAGGCACGCATATTCCCGACGATACGGAAGATACCGCAAGCGTAGCTTCTTATATATATTCGCAGAAAACGGAGGCTTGCCATGTTTGACTCCATGAGCTTTCGCGCGGCATTTTCCTCCGTCATAAATTCGGATTTCGTTTATTTCGATAATGCCGCGACGGCGCAAAAGCCCGACTGCATGGTAAAAGCGCTCTCGGATTATTACGGTTCGGCGCTCGGCTCGGCAGGGCGCGGGCAAAATCCGCTCTCGGAAAAGGCAAGCGCGGCTTATGCCGCCGCAAGGCGAAGCGTGATGCACTTTATCGGCGCCGCAAAGCCCTCGGAGATTATATTCACCACGGGTGCTACCGATTCGCTGAATATGCTTGCCGCTTCGTATCGCCGCCGCCTCACGAAAAAAAGCAATATCGTCATCTCCGCCCTCGAGCATAATGCAAATTATCTCCCGTGGAAAAACGCCTGCGAAGAAGCCGGCGCCGAGCTTCGCATAATAGAGCTCCTTGCGGACGGCTCGCTTGATATGGATGCGGCACGCCGTCTCATAGACGAAAATACGCTTCTGCTCTCCGTCACCGCCGCTTCAAATCTGACCGGCAGACTTACGGATGTGCGCGCACTCTGCGACATGGCGCATGAGGCAGGCGCCGCTGCGGCAGTCGATGCCTCGCTGTATGGGAAGGCCCCTGCCGCGTAGGCAGACCGGAGATTCTCTCGCCCGAGTATGAGTCAAGAGCCGGCAAAGAAGAATTCAAAAGCTGGAAAAAGACTGTTGTCGAAGGAATCTGCGCCGAAGCAAATGTGCTCGAGCCGCTCTATATCGAGTATGACGAAACATTCTATGTTTCCGATGAAAAGCTCCATGAGCTCGCTCCCAATCCTTCGGAAGTAGACCTTTTCCTCATCACATATCGCGTCCCCGGCATCGAACGCCTCGGCATACCCGTTTCAATGATAAACTGCGGACCCACGCCCGTTGACCTCGTGGCTTTCTATCGTGATATCGGACTTGATGCCTATATGGCTCATGACTATGAGGAATTCAATGATATCATCCGCCGCCTGCAGGTCAAAAAGGCACTCGCAAATACAAAACTTCTCGTTCTCACGGCAGACGAGCAGTTCCCTGTCAGCGTAAACAGCTCAAATCCCGATATCTATGGACTCAACCTTAAATACGGTATCCGCAGTACGCGCCATTCCATACGCGAAGTATTTGATTATATGGACATCACCACAAGCGAAGAAAAATTTGCCGCCGAAGCAAAAGCTCTCTCCGATAAAGCGGAAGCAAGCACGATAAGCGACAGACTCATCTGCCATGACCTCGATTATATGAACGCCGTCAAGAGCATGATGGAGAAATTCGGATGCAATGCATTCACCACGGCTTGCAAGGAGCTTTGCGCTTCCCGCCTGCCCATGAGAAACAAATGTACACCCTGCCTCACGCACAGCCTGCTCCGCAATGACCGCATACCTACCGCCTGTGAAGAGGACCTCAATGCATGGATGGCTGTCGCCGTTCTCATGTATCTCACAAAGAAAGCCCCTTTCATGGGCAATCCCTCGCTCGTAAAGGCATATAAGCGTCCCATAGAAGACCTCGGCATGACAAGACTTGTGGCAGGTCCCGCAGAGGGCTTTGATGAAGAGGTTCTTGAGGTTCGCCATGCTGTTCCGCCGACGAAGCTTCTCGGCTATGATAAGCCCGAGATGCCTTTTGAACTCGGTCACTTTACATATGAAGGCTTCGGCACAAAGGTTCAGGTGAATATGGCAGATACCGATGATAAGACAGTCACCATCGCGCGCTTCGACCGCCATGGCGAAAAGATGATTGCCGCCAAGGGCGAAATCGTCGGCTGTGCTTACCGCGATATCGAATGCAACCCTGCCGTATATTATCATATCGACGGCGGCGCAAGAGAATTCCGCCATGCACTCGCAGACGGCGGCTACGGACATCACCTCGTTGTCGTTTACGGCGACTACCGCGACGAACTCAAAAAGCTCGCAAAGATAGTCGGTTTCAAGATGGAAATCTTTAACTGATACAAAATTTCCTGCTGATACATACATAAATCAAGAGCCGCTCGCAATCTTTGGTTGCGAGCGGCTCTTGATTTTATTTGATAGTGCGTCTCGATCAGGCACCATGCGGCGCCGCCGACCGTCACCCTCGAAGCTTCATATGCAAAAATCCTCTTGCAACATACAGTTGAGTTGCAAGAGGATTTTTTATTTACATTTATTTGAGACCGACATCAAATCCCGCAATCAGCTTACGCAGGATGATAAGGTCAGCCGCGCCGACCTTGCCGTCACCGTTGATATCGACTAATGAAGCATCGAGGTCGTTAATCAATCCGGCAATGTATTTGCGCAGTATAATTAAATCCATGGCGTTCACCTTGCCGTCATCGTTCAGGTCGCCGAGGATTCTTCTTTCCCTGCCGCAAACGGTACACTTATCGTCCTCACCGAAAGTGTGCTCCGTTATATCCGTTTTGTCGCCGCAATATTCGCATTCGTGATAATGCGATTTTGAGTTTTTCGACCATTCTGACTTATATTTATGCTCCGTCGTGCGCTTTTCTCCGCATACATTGCAATCCGTATCGCATGCGTTGTCGTAGACATGCTCCGCCTCGTCAATGTTCAGATGGCAGTATACGCAGACATGCCAATGCTTTTCGGCATTCTTTTCCCAAGGCGCGTATATATGAGCCGGTTCTCTCTTATATCCGCAGTCAAGGCAATCCGTATCACAAAAAACTTTGTAATTATGCATTCTCTTGCTGACAGTTCCTCCACATGCAGTACATATATGCCAGTGATACAGCTCGTCATTCACCCATTCATCGCCGGGTTTATGTGGCGCATCTGTTCGCCAGTAACCGCAGATATTGCAGTCTTTATCGCAGTCATCCGTGTATTCATGGTCTGCAAATTCGTAAATACCGTTACAGATGGTACAATAGCGGTGATGCTTGTCATAAAAAAATCCATATTCCCATCCGTCTTTGAACTTGTGTGATACTTCTCTTTCGTAGTCACATTTATTGCATATTGGAGAGCAAACATAGTTGTATACATGCTCTGCCTCGTCCTTCTTGTCACCGCATACGGTACACTCATGCCAGTGCGTTTCTTCATTTGACGAATATTTCGCACCGTACTTATGCTCGCCAAGCTCGCCGTATTCAAATGTCTCCGTGCCGCATTCTCCGCATTCGCATGAATAATAATATACCGCCTTCTGCTGACAGGTTGCTTCGCTCTTCAGATATTTCCCGGAGGCGTTTTCCGCCGTGAAACTGTGTTCATGCGTATCTTCTATTACAACAAGCACTACTTCTCTGCCGAGACGCAGATATCCAGCCTTGATTTTTTTATAACCGAGAGCATCAGCGATAGCTTTCAGATTATCGGTAAAAGCTTTTATGAAAGCGTTTCTGTTGCCCGTGACAAAAATATCCGCCGCACCTTCGTATTCCTTGATGATTTCAATTATTCTGTCAAGGTCGAAGGTCTCCATGCGAAGGTCAAGCATGGAGAAAAGATTTGCATCAAGACTTGTGCAGGTCGGGATTCTGTAATTTGTTTTTGCTATCGTATGATCCTCTAAGAGTTGAGCTGTTGTAATATTGAAATAAGCATGAAATGTATAGTTGCCACCATCATTCCATGTTAGGTCCACATAATAATATTGCCCGTCTATCTTTACAAGATTCCATTCATGACCTACGCCGCCGCTCTCGCCGAGGATAAGAAATGACTGGATGCCGACCTTCTGCAGAAGATACTGAAGAGCCTCGGCATAACCTTCACAGACAGCCTCGCCTTCTACAAGCGCACCGTAAGGGTCATGCGCATGAGGAGCATCAAGAACATATGTAATTCTTTCCGCCAGGCTGTCATGAATATACAACTCGCGATCAAGTGCGTTCATATCCTCTGTGATGCCGGAAAGAATCTCCTCTGCCGCCGCATTGAATTTCTCCTTTGCGGTCTTGAGAGCTTCCCCTGAGAGTATGTAACCGGGAGTAAGTGAAACTACTGTTTTCAAACTTTTATTATATGAATAATTGTGACTTTTGCCCAACCAGAAAAATTCCGCATGGTCGCGAATGGCAATATCAAAAACCATAAGAAATTGCTCTTTGCTTATGGCATTTGTACCGTCATAAACACTGATTTCTTTTGCACTGCTGTTCAGACCGGAAACAATCTGATCGTATGCATAAATCAATGCCGCGGAATTTGGCAGTTCCGAAAGTATGCTTCTGCCGTAATATTCAGGAAGCTTGTATCCATGCGTGGATATTTCTGCGTCCGCATCATAGCTCGGCGCTTCCCATTTGATAATGCTAACCTCATCATCGGGAATAAGAATTTCCTCAAAAGTATACGGCTCATAAGGCTTTGCCGCAGTGGCATGAAGAACAGCTGCACCGAATATCATAAAGATGATAAACGCCATGCAAAATAGTTTTACTGATTTTTTGCCCATAGTATTGTTTCCTTCCGAAATTATGTCTTATTTGCGCTGATTTTCTCATTCCGAGTCGGCTTTTCAAAAAAATTTCCATAGCCATACAGACTCGAATAACAATGCTTTATTTGATAATTATATCATATGTCGACCGAAAAATCAATAGCAACTGTGCAATTTGCCGTTTCATGGTGTTTTGCATAGATTCCGCTCATAAATATTGTTATATAGATGCTATTTTTATGATTTAATTGTCATTTTATATAAATAACTATACCGTAATGGCATCAGATAAAAGCATATCGGGTTGCATTATGATTTCCGGCTTGATTGCTTTCATGCAATATTAAAACAGAGACTTTGACCGAAATCAAAGTCTCTGTTTTTGCTATCCGCGCGAGAGGGGGTCCCGCACAGGTAGACGCGAAAAACTATTGCATTTCTTGATGTATCAATGTACGAATGGAACCACGATTCCGAAAATCGATCCAACTGAACTGATGGTATTAGATGAAAAGCAATTAAAAATCTTCATTTCAGCGATTCAAAGCAATGAACAGTGGAGAGATTTCTTCTACCTTGAGATTATGACAGGCTTGCGCAGAGGGGAAATATGTGCACTGAAATGGTCGGATTTCGATATAGTTGAGAGAAAATTACATGTAAATCGATCGGTAACTCCACACGGAGCGATTGGGAAAGCCAAAACATGCTAAAAAATAGAATGATTGTCAAGCAGTACACCATTGCATTATTTTTACGATATTGAGCCGGATTTTTGTTATTGTCAGCGGGGATCGAGTTGCAAAATTGTTCGGATTTTTTTGAAAAAGCCGACGATTAACTTGCAATTTACTTGCACTGGCTATGCACTAACTATGCACCAAACCATTTTCGGAATGGTAGAGGCGAATAGACAGTAGCATAATAAACAAAAATCGAGCCTGAATCTTACGATTTGGCTCGATTTTTTGTTCATTTCATACGAAATGTTGGTCTGAGTGACTGGACTTGAACCAGCGGACTCTACCACCCCAACTGACATGGGTTCGTCCTCTTGTGTGCTATGCACGCTTTCACGGCATTTCTGCTCCGAGGCATCTGCTCTCGGGACGTTTTTTGTCCACTGTTTCCGCGTGCTCCGGGTCTGTCTGTGGTAAAAACTGTGGTCAGACCGCTTTTTGAGCGGATTCCGGGCGGGGCTTTGTCGGCAGAAAAAAGAATGGTTTTTTTCTACTGCACCCAAAAATCTGTAAATAGTCAGCCCTGTGGTCAACCGCGCTTCATTGTATATGCCGCCAGCATGTTTCAATCCTGTCTGTGACACAAACTGTGGTCAAAATCCAAGCCCGAAGAATCAGCTTTTGCGACGCAGTAGACAAAGAAAAGGGATTTGAAATTCCGGCTGTAATTTTGAATCCGGCTTGCAATTCGGTGAGTATATAATCAGATACAATGTCACGAAAGCCAAAACAATGTTGCCTATTTTTCAATCAGATCTTCCACCGTGCAGCCGAGAGATTTTGCAAGGCGATACACGGTCTCGGCACTCGCTTTATTGATGTCCTTGTTGCGCTGCTCATACATTTGAACAGAGCGAAGACTGACGTCTGCTTTTTTTGCAAGCTCCGCTTGCGTGCATCCGTATGCGGTGCGGATACGTTTCAAATTGGTTTCCGCGTAGTATTCGCGTATTCGTTTGTCAACGACATCAACGAATTTTGTAATGTCTGCTTCGTGAAGAGGATGATACATTTGCAGCAGGTCGTCATAAGAGAAAACCCTGAAGATTTCGCTGTATTTTCTGCCCGAATACCATTGATAGTAAGCAACAGCCCAACCGATCCAGTATTCTTTTGAACGTTCGAACCGTTCTTTTTGTTTTTGGGAAAGCTCTTTTCCCGTCGTTTCCGATATGATTTCGGAGGCAATCTCAATTCCGCTCATTCCCGCAAGAGTAGCGGGCTCTCCGTTTTCCATACGACCGGAGACAGTGCTTGCCGAAAATAGTTTGATAAAATCGTTGCCGGCTATGCAGCAGGTATTGATGGCGTAATCGAAGGCATCACCCAACACGGACTGTGCTTTATTCAGATATATTTCTTGGTATGCGCGAGTCATCGTTTGTAATCCCTCCTCTTATAATATCCTGTATATACAAGCCGTCGCTTTCTTCTTCAAGCAGCTCAAGATACAGTCGGTTCGCCTCATCATCTCTTGCCTTGCGGAGAACATAAAACTCTTCTTTTTCGGCAACGTCAAACCCCTCAAATCGAATGCGGGAAAAAGCGAATGGCGATTTGAGAACAATCTGTTCGCCGAGCTTTCCGAGCTTCATTGCAGCCGCAAGCTGTTCAACGGAGATTGCATTGTTCAGAAAAGATTCCGCATAATCGAAATATGAGTCATCCGCACGGTAGCCGGTAACGATATCGAAAGCATTTACGTTTATGCCGAAATTGTCAATCAGATATTTTTTCGCTCTTCTTGCAATGGGCGTCCTGATTGAGAACAGGCGATGCTCGACAAGAACGGCGATCCAGTTGAGAATGGTATAATCGGGGCTGTTCAGATTCAGGATCTTCATATATTCGGTATCCAATGTATAACGATTGCAGAAGCCGTCTCTTAAAGAAGAAACCGCCCACTCTTTCGCAAGCTTTTCGGTTTCGGTGCAGTAAAATCCGAGCCCGAAATCATTATTTCTTTTGCCCTCACCGAAAGAGGGTGCTTCTATGACCTTTTCCGAGCCGTGAAATAAGGTGATTATTTTGTTCATATCAGGCTACCTCCGATTATCTTCGCCTACATTGTATCACCAAAGCGATAATTTGTCAAGCGATTATAAGAAAAAATATCACCAAAGTGATATTTCGCAAGATATGCCTTCGGGAATGACAGTTAATCGTCCGATCCTTTCGCAAGTTCCGTAAAAGCATCGCGGTATTCCTCAAGAATCCGTTTTGCGGCAGCGTCAATGACCGCGTCGGGATCGGATTTCGGATTGCTGTCCGAAGCATTTTCGTAACTGTCGCCGCAGGGCTTTATAACCGACAATTCCTCAAAGTAATCCGGCGAGGCAAAGCACCGCCGGAGATAATCATGTCCTCCGTCAACCGAGCAAGCTCCGCATCGGCAGGTGACAAACTCGTGGCGGTCGGTCGATTCAATGATGTCTCCGCACAGTTTGCAACGACCGCGGTTATGTATGATTTCGGGCTTGGCGGAATGGTTCTGATAAGTGTCGTGGTTGCACATGATTGATACCCTCCGTGAATCGGATTTGTTAGGTGGTTATTTTGAGTATTATATACCTTATGCGTGGCAATGTAAATAATCGGGATGTTAAGAAGATAACCCGCAGGATGAATTAACGCAAATAAATATCTGTGGCACGCTCTGTTCCCGAATTTTTGACCTTTATATTGCTTTAACAGAGCATCAGCACACAAAAAAATCGGCGTTCTTTGAATTTATTCTGTTTTCCCATTGCAATTTGTCGGAAATTATTGTATACTGTGAAAGTACAAATCTATCTATATATGAGGTGGAAAATGGCTGCAAGCTATAAAAAATTATTCAAATTGCTGATTGACCGCGAGATGAAAAGCAAGGAGCTCGCCGCAAAGGCGGGAATCAGCCCGGCAACGCTCGCAAAAATGAAAAAAGACGGCGCAACCGTATCAAGCGACGTGCTCGTGAAAATCTGCACGGCACTCGGTTGCACGATGGATGATATAGTGGAGATAGTGCCGAATAATGCAGAAAACTGATACGGAACGAGAACGCTTAAGAGTAACGAAAGGAGTTTTCAATGAAAGAAAGCAGCCGTTGCTTATACAATAGTAATTTCAACGAGTTTATTCGTGAAGATAGCAAAACTGTTCTTGGAATACTTTGTGACAATTATCATGGGGATGCCATGACGACAACAAGGGAAGCATGGAAAGATGAAATATCTATTATGCAAGAAACTCTGTCACAATATAAAAATGGGCAGATAATTTTTGAATATGACATTCCGCGCCTCGGAAAGCGAATTGATGTTGTATTACTTCTCGGTGGAATTGTCTTCTGCCTTGAATTTAAGGTTGGAGAATCAAAAATTTTAGAGGCGGATATAGATCAGGTTTTCGATTATGCGCTTGATTTAAAAAACTTTCATAAGTTTAGCAGAGATAAAATAATTGTTCCTATTCTTATTGCAACCAATTATCAAGATTCTTCCACAGAGATTCAGATGTCGGTTTATGATGATTTGGTGGTAAATCCGTTGGTTTGCGGGAAAACAGGCATCAAAAAATTGATTGATAATGTACTTAACAAGTATCCACTCGAAACACCAGTAAATCGGGATTGGATTATAAGCCCCTATTCTCCAACACCAACAATTATTGAAGCCGCCAAGTCGCTATACGAAAATCATTCGGTGGAAAATATTACGCGACATGAAGCTGATAAAGTTTCTACTGACAAGACAATAGCATATATTCTCAAAGTGATTCAAAATAGCAAAGAAAGACAGGAAAAGAGCATTTGTTTTGTAACGGGAGTGCCCGGCGCGGGAAAAACACTGGTTGGACTTGATGTGGCTATTAAACAGACATATCAGGGGCGCAATAAACCGGTAGAAGATGAGGGCGCGGTGTATTTGTCAGGCAATGGACCACTTGTCGCTGTTCTGACAGAGGCACTTGCACAAGACAACTTTCGTAAATGTCGCGCAAACGGCGAGAAAAAGAAGATGACCGATTCTCGCCGTGAGGTAAGCAAATCTATCCAGATAATTCATAGATACCGTGACAACATGTTGGCTAAAATAAAAAATCCCGTTGAAAACGGAATTATTGAAATTGATCCGCAAAAGGCAGTTGAAAATGAAAAGGCGGGTTTTGGTGAGGTTGAACATGTTGCAATATTTGATGAAGCACAACGGTCTTGGACGCATAAACGGCTTGCGGATTACCTCAAAAGAGGCGGAACATACGGAAATAAATTGAAAGTCCCGAATTTTCCGGTCTCTGAAGCGGCATTTTTGATTTGGTCGCTTGATCAGCGGAAAGACTGGGCAACAATTGTTTGCTTGGTTGGTGGAGGGCAGGAAATAAATACCGGCGAGGCCGGAATATCTGAATGGATAAAAGCACTCAATGCGCAGTTTCCACATTGGAATGTGTATATTTCGCCTAAACTGACAGAGACAGAATACGCCGAGGGAAAGGTTAACGAGCTTTTGAAAGAAAACAAAAAAGTTACTTTCGATGACAGTTTGCATTTGGGCGTTTCATTGAGATCATATCGCGCAGAAAAGCTTTCCGCATTTGTTCATGCTCTGCTGTCTTTTGACGCAAGCGCTTCAAAAATATATGATGAAATCAAAAATAATTATCCTATCGTTTTGACAAGGGATATGGGAAAAGCGAAAAAATGGCTTCATGAGAAAGTAAGAGGTACAGAACGTACGGGAGTTTTGGTCACGAAAGAATCAGCGAGGTATAAGCCACTCGGAGTACAAATTTTGCCCTCTGGAGACGAAAATGCTGTTCACTGGTTTCTTGAAGATAAAATTGACACGAGATCGTCTAACTATCTCGAAGATGCTGCAACAGAAATTCAGGTTCAAGGATTGGAGTTGGATTATACTTGCCTTTTGTGGGATGCAGATATGCGATATGAGAACGGCAAGTGGCATTTTTATCGTTTCAACGGTCAGACAAAGTGGGTTGAACAAACAGGAAGAACAGACAGCAATATTGAGTTGAGGAAATATATGCTCAATGCATATCGAGTTTTACTCACTCGCGCAAGAGCTGGAATGATAATTTGCATTCCGAATGGTAATGCAAACAAGACCACCAGTGGCTTCTGGGAGGATAGCACACGACTGCCCGAATACTACGATGGTACATATCAATATTTGAAGAGTTTGGGAATTGAAGAAATATAGTATGGTCGTTAAAAAAATCATGTTCGTCTGCCACGGCAACATTTGCCGCAGTCCGATGGCAGAGGTTATTTTCAAAGACCTTGCGAAAAAGCAAGGCATGGCGGATCGCTTTTTAGTCGCTTCTTCCGCTACAAGCACGGAAGAAATTTGGAACGGAATCGGCAGTCCGGTCTATCCGCCGGCGAAAGCCGAGCTTGAAAGGCATGGGTTGTCTTGCGATGGCAAGCGCGCGGTGCAGTTGCAAAAGAGTGACTACGGCAAATACGATCTGTTCATCGGCATGGACAGCGCCAACATCCGCAATATGCTCCGCATTTTCGGCGGCGATTCTACGGGAAAGGTGCATAAACTGATGGATTACACTCCTCGCGGCGGTGATGTGGCAGATCCGTGGTATTCCGAGCGATTTGATGTGGCGTATCGGGATATTTATGAGGGCTGCACAGCACTTCTTGATGCCATTCTGAAACAGGACAAGCAATGAAATGAGGCGATTTTTGTGATCGAAGTAGTAGCGGCTCTCATTTGGGAGGGCGAAAAGTTTATGATCTGTCAGCGCCCGGCGCACAAGGCAAGAGGACTTCTTTGGGAGTTTGTTGGCGGTAAGGTGGAGCCCGGCGAAACAAAGGAACAGGCGCTCATTCGGGAATGCAAAGAGGAGCTTGCCGTCACTCTCTCTGTCGGCGATGTGTTTATGGATGTTGTCCACGAATATTCCGACATCACCGTGCATCTGACACTGTTCAACGCCACCATTGCCGATGGCGTTCCGCAAAAGCTGGAGCATAACGATATCCGGTGGATCATACCGGAAGAGATCCCGGAATACGACTTCTGCCCGGCAGATGAAGAAATACTTGTACAATTAATGAAACGAAGCCAATGGAGGTGAAAACATGATAGATAAGAGAAAAGTTACGCATTCTTTTACTGCGTATCAATGCAGAATCTGCCCAAAATATCGCACAGATAATTTGCTGACAAAATCTGAAGAAAATGAGGATCCTATAGATTTAGCAGAACTTCTTGATCAATATTTTGCATACATAAAAAGAAGTAAAATTGATGAATATACAAGTAGGACGATTCTGTTAGAACAAAGCAAAGAGGAAACAGATATTACGGATAGTGTTAAACGAATTGTAGTTCATCCAAAGGCAGGAAAAGCGAATGAAGATTTCACGGTTGTCGCACATGACACAAATGCGATAACTCGATTTGACGGAAGCAAAAATTCGGCTATCTATAGCCATAGCGTTTTTTGCTATTTGAAGGGTGAGAAAAATGTTTTCATTTTTCACAGATACGGACAAAGTGGTTGTAAAACGGCTTTCCAAAATACGTTCAATACTTTCCTGTCATCAAAAGGGTTGGTATGCCATTTAGATGTCTTGGTTTCCGATGGAATGTTTGAAGGACATGAAAAATATCATCCAGAAAAACTTAGCCTTATTACTACTTACGAGGATGTTTCAAGTGATCCTGCAGATAATATAGGAAAAAAGAAGCGAAAAAAGATTGAACAAGAGGTTATAATAGCACTGAATGCTCCTAAGGCCGTTAATATTGTTGAATATTTGCGTAACATAACAAAAAAGCAGCCAACAATTACAGAACTTAAATCAGTGTTAATTAGAGATTCTTTTACTGATCAATTTGATGACGCTAAGCTGACACTTAAATTTGGTCAAGTTAGAAGGAAAATTAGCCTGTCGGAGTTTTCAGGGTTGATTGCAGAATATGATATTACAAGTGAACTTGAATACGCGGCAGATGGTTCTGTAAAGAAGGAGAGTTTGTATGCGTTAGCTGATCAGTATGCGCTGACGTTTTTGGAAGATAAGGAGTAATACTATGGAAATATGGCAAATTATTTGCGCATTGGTTGTATTGGTATGAGTTGCTTTTAATCCTAAGGTACAACTTACTAAAATTTTTGTAGAACAGTTTAAAGTTTATACTAATGATAAAACAAAGAGGCTTTCCCCATTTGATATTGTTTCTTTCATAGTGGCTCCTATTGTTTTGAGTGTGATAGTTGCAATATCATTACCTTATGAAGAAATGAGCAAAGCTTCCGGGACAATAATAACAGTTTTTTCGATAGTAGCGACATTATTGTTATCGTTTTTGGCATTGCTTGTTGATAAGAGCACAACGAATTCAAAGGAAAAAGAAGTTGTTAAACAGACTTTTGTAACAATAACAGTAGACATAATTTACTCTATATTTGTAGTTGTTTTGTTTGCGATTCCGTATTTTATTGAGCTAAATGCGATTTTTGAGAAAATATTTGTTGGAGTAGTATCTTTCTTAATAATTAAGATTTTGCTTAATGTTTTTATGATATTAAAACGAGTATTTGCAGTTTTGAATGATGGCAATGATGCCAACAAAGAAAATTGAAATGAGTGATAAGTATTTAAATGAAATCTGCGAACGCTGGGGAAACACCTCGGCCTACCGCGAGCATGAACAAAAAGCAAAAACCTACACAAAAGAGAGGTGGGCAGAGGCAAACGATGGCTTGATGGCTATATTTGCTGAGCTTGCCGCGTGCAAGGACAGCGGTGCGAGTGCTGATTCTGCTGAGGCACAGGTGCTTGTAGCCAAGCTTCAGGCGCACATCACCGCCAGCTATTACACTTGCACCGATGAGATTCTCTCAGGTCTTGGCAAGATGTACGTTGCCGACGAGCGGTTCAAGAAGAATATTGACAAGTATGATGAAGGAACCGCCGTATTTGTTTCGGAAGCAATAGCTGTATTCTGTCAGGAGAAATGATATGATTAGAGAACTTATGCATGATCCGATTTTTCTTGCCGGGAAGTCGGAGATTGCGACGAAAGAAGATTTACCCATCGCGCAGGACCTGCTCGACACATTGATGGCACACAAGGAAACCTGTGTCGGTATGGCGGCGAATATGATTGGTGTGAAAAAACGAATCATCGCGTTTTTCGATGAGAGCGGACGAACTCCGGTATACACCGTGATGCTCAATCCCGAAATCATCAAAAAGGATGATGCGTATGACACCGAAGAAGGCTGTCTGTCGCTTCTCGGAGATCCCCGCAAGTGCAAGCGGTATAAAACCATCAAAGTGCAGTATCAGACTGTCACAATGCAGACAAGGTTGAAAACCTACACCGGCTGGACGGCGCAGATCATTCAGCACGAGGTGGATCATTGTAACGGCATATTGATATAGTCTGCAATACGATTGAAACTTAATTGATAACTCTCCCGTTTTCTCTGGACTTCCCGCCGCCTTTGTGGTATTGTGTGTGCTTACAAAGGGGGTGCGCACAATGGCACGGATTACGACAAAAGAATATGTTGCGGCAGGGCAAATGAAAAAGAACGGAGACTGTATTCCCGGGAACAAACCCGGAGGTGCAGTCTCCGTTTGTGCTACAGGCGAAGGAGTGAAAAGCAATGAATAGAAACTGCAGTCCTTCCGCCATCGGCAGGCGCATTGCCGACTTGCGCCGCGAAGTCGGGCTTACACAAGGAGAGCTGGCGGAAAAAGCGGACATTTCGGTGGTGCATCTGTCAAACATTGAGCTCGGCAAGAAAACGCCGGGATTGTCCACACTCATCCGCATTGCAGAGGCGCTCGATGTGGCAACCGACTGGATTCTGCGGGCAAACACACCCGGCACATACGCCGTAGCGAACGAGAAAATCGGAGAGTTGCTCGACGACTGCACGAATGACGAAATGTTGAGCATTCTTCGCATTCTTGAAGAAGTCAAGAAAGCCATGCGGCATAACTGAATAAGGAACGGCGTTAGCGGGACTGTCAGCCCCGCTTTCGCATTTGAATGCAAACGGAGGGCAATTTACAAGCAAACATATAAATCGCGCGTGCGACCGTTTTGGAAGCAATGTGGGGCATCAGAAACTGCGCCGCAGGAAACAAAGAAAGCCCCGCCGGAGCGGGGCTATGGATCATAAAATATAATCGCTTACGCAGTCGTACCAATGTACATAAGTCTCGCCGTTCACGATTAACCGTTCGTTTTCTGGAAGCATTTCAGTCCAGAGCTTTCCGTATCGCTTATATGCCCAGTCGTTTTTATTGAATCTGCGCCAAAGAACGGTTCGGCCGTTTTTGTCAAGATACTGTTCCGATGCAACGCCGTCGTTGAAGCACTGAATATCCATGACGCAGATGGTGTCATACGATTTTTCGCCGATTTGAACAGTATACCGTCCGACGATGTCCACAGTTTCTTTGTTTGTGTGCCCGACAATCTCATTTCCGCTTCGTGTCAATAGGCCCTTTGGCATCAGGTTGACTTCATTTCCGCAGTTATCCTCTCCGAAGCCCCAATTGTCGAGGAAGTCGTTTCCGTCGAGAAAGGTATAAAGCTTGCGCACTCCGTTTTCCACATGGCTTTCGGCAAGATAGCGGCAATGCGTGTCGGTGAGCTGCGCCACAAATCGGCGTTCCATCTGATCGATACAGCCGGTACGGTAATAGTCCTCAGCACCGTATTGCATTGCCGAAATTTCAACGCCTTCAATTCCGTGTACTTCCGCTTTGCCGATTACCTTCATTTCGGTATATTCCGTGCGCTTTCGTGAGGGCATATCGAACAGTCCCCAAGTCAGCATTTCTCCGAGCCGCGGAACCATAAGCCACCCTTGAAGTTCCTCCCAGCGGACAGAAAAGGGAGCAAGCTCGGATGGTTCAATTTTATAATCGGGTAAATATTCGGGCAATTTTTTCATAATGATTTCTCCTTTTGATTTATCTTTGGGCGGACAAGGATAATGCTGTCTGAATTTTTCCTTTGCATAATGCAGGCGACTTTTCACCGTGCCGACCGGGATTTCAAGTTGTCGGGAAATATCCTCCTGCGACAGATTTTTGAAGAAAAACAGATATAAAATTTGTTTTTCCTTACTGCCGAGAGCTTCAATGGTATCTATCACAATGCTGTGTTCCGTAATACCGAGCCGTCCGACCGCCAAAGCCGATTCGGACAGTGAATCCAAAGAAATATTCAGGTTGGCCGCTTTCAGTCGGTAATAGTCCATGCACTTGTGCTTGGCAATGCCGATCAACCATGCCTTGAAGGCGACAGGATTGCTCAGCGTGTCAAATTTCAGCGTGGCGGTAAGGCATACATCCTGAATAATATCTTCAGCATCGTGCCTGTTCCCGATTTTGAAGTTTACATAGCGCTGAAGCGGAATCAGATTCTCGTGCAATAGCTTTTCAAATTCATCCACATTATCACCTCCTTGCAGATGGTCTTGAAATCGATTTCACATATATAGTCGGAGCAAACCATCAAAAGGTTCAAATCACAAAAAAATTATAACATAAAAAGTCCGGCGAGGCAAGCCATCAGAAACTGCGCCGCAGGAAACAAAGAAAAACCATAGCGAAACAAAAAGTTCTGAAAACCTATTGACAAAGCGTTTTTGCCATGATATAATAACAGAACAATGAGTTCTGAAATTATCAGAGGTGCGTTTATGAGAGTCATGAGTAAAGAAAAGCTGCAAAAGCTTGCGGAGTTTATCAAGCAATATGCGCGGGACAACAACGGGGAGTCCCCGAGCCTTGCGGATATCATGGAATATATGGGCATGGTCAAGTCGACCGCGTATCGGCATATCTTAGAGCTTGAAAAGCGCGGCATCATTTCCTATTCGGGGAAAAATACGCTGGAAACACCCTTGCAGAAGAAAATGCACGTGATGTCCCGCCGCATTCCCGTGGTTGGAATGATCGTGTGCGGCACGCCCGACGAGCAGGAGGAGCATATTTCAAGATACCTTGCCGTTCCGGAGGAGTGGCTCGACGGTGAATGCTTTCTGCTTGAAGCATACGGCGATTCTATGGCGGACATCGGCGTTCACGCGGGCGACCTTGTGCTGGTCAAGAAAACAAACGTCGCAACCGACGGACAGGTAATCGTCGCGCTTACGGAAGAAGGAAACACACTCAAACGCCTGCATTACGAAAACGGCAAGCCCGTGTTGTACGCGGAAAACAGCAGCTACACCGAAAAGCAGCGCGTCATTCACCCGAAAGAGCTGACGATTCAGGGCGTGGCGCTGAAGGTTATCAAAGATATCGTCTGATGCACTACATAGAAGCAAAAACCATCCTGTCCGCGAAAAATGAACAACTGCATTTGACTGAAAGAAAAGGAGAACATGCAATGGACAAACATCTAATTGGAAAATGGTATAAAGAAGAGCTCGGAGAAACCCTCAACATTTTCGGAGAGAAGCCGCCAAGGATGAAAATGTCCTTTTCATCTTCGGGGCACTATCATTTTGAACCGAATTGCGTCTACGAGGATGGGGCGGATCTGTGCTTTGAAATCAATGACGAGCATTACCGTATGGTGTATCATGTCCATTATGAGGATGGTGACGATAGTCTTTGCGGATATTACACGCAGTTCGGCAAGAAAACCGACGTAAAATATGTACGCATTTCCGATGTGCCGGAGGACGGGAAATATCGGTATATGCCGACGGAAATATTTGTTCCGAAATCCGAAAAGACGAGATTGGAAATTCTCCGCGAACATGCGGATTATCAGCCCGGCGGCGAGAAAATCGGTGAGTCATCATACGAGCTTTGCGCAAAGGCACCGGATATTCTGAAAAAATACGATTTTGATTCGTATTTTGAGGGTATTTCGCCCGACAGCGATGAAATTGCCTTTGCCGTGCTTGCCTTTGTCTGCGATCATTTCGGACATGACGGTTGCAGCGGACTCGGAAAGAGCAGAACGATAGAGGGGCAGATCCGTTTCTGCGAGGAACACAACGGAAAGGCGAATTGTCGCGGACTGGCAATTCTTCTCGCGGCACTTTTGCGGCTGAAAGGCATAAAAGCAAGACATATCACCTGTATGCCCTATGAGGAACCGTTTGAGGATTGCCATGTGGTGGTTGACTGCAAGTTGCCTTCCGGGGAAAGAATAATGCTCGACCCGACAAGCCGTCTGTATTATACGGATAAAGACGGAAAATATGTTTCGCTCAGACATCTGCGTCGGATGCTGATTGATGGAGAAGAATTGTTCCCAAACAAGGACGCTTCCTATAACGGGGGCACATTTGATGCGGAATACAATCGAAATTATATGACGAAAAATACATTCCGTTTTTTCAGAGGCTTTACCTTCTCGGATGGAATTGATGAGCACCTGATAGACCTCATCCCTCTGCTGTACGTAAAAGATCAGATCAAAGGCAGAGCTTTTACAACGGATGAGGACGAATTTTGGAAGATGTGATTCCGATATAGTCAATAAAAAATATCATTGAAAATCACATTTTTTACACCGCCGACCGCGCCGAATGGCGGGCGTGGCGTTGAAGGTTATCAAAGATATCGTCTGATGCACAAAGGAGGCATTTATGAAAAACAAAATTCCCATAGCCCGTTGTCCGAACTGCGGGCGGACGGTTCTGTATTCGGACGATCCGCGCGACAAGCTGACTGTGACAGTCCGTGCGGCGGACGAAAGCTATCACGGCAAGGCGATGCTTTGCGGCAAGTGCAAAACCATGCTTGCGGTGATTGAAAAGCCAAAGGTGGCGCGGGGATATGTCGCCATTCCCGTTACAAGCGCAACATTTTAATTGAAAGTGAGCCATCCTCCCGTCGGTGAAAACGGGAGTTAAGGGTGAGTATCAGAAGATTTTGCAGAGTGCGACTCTGTTTTCTTCCGATGCTCACTTTTTCTTTTTGCAAAAAATAACGGAGGTGTTATATGAAAGAATCAAACTACAAGACCTATGATGAGCTGCCGCTGTTTCTCAATGCGGAAACGGTTGCCGGCGTGCTGGGGATTGCAATGTCCTCGGCATACGAGCTGATGAAGGAAAAAGACTTTCCCGCGTTGCGTGTCGGGAACCGTCTGATTGTTCCGAAAGAAAAGTTCATCGCGTGGGTGGAAATGAAAACGGAGGTGAGTAAATGAGCGGTATCTGTCCCGAGCTTGACGCAAGGCTTTCGGCGGAGCTTGACCGTTACTATTTTTCAACTGACGGTTCGGGGCTGAACCTCGACCGCCGGGAAAAGCACCGCGTGATAAATGCTCTGCATCGGCTGTGGAATATCGAAGAAATCGCTTGCTACGGAGTCGGCTTTGCAACCGAGGATATCCGAAAAGTAATACTCGACCTCATGAAGCCCGCGCATATCAGGCTTGCGTTGAAAACGGTTGATTTTAATTCCGGAGCGGCATATTCGCTATGGCTCGGATGTGCGATTTTTATGTTTGCTAAATTTGATGAGGATCTCCAACATGAAATCAGGAAAGGGATTCTCGGCCGTGGATATTTGCCTTTGGTTGTGGCAGGCTTTCTTTCCGAGGTAGTGATCACGGAAAAAGGCAGACACATCTCGCAACGCATCAAGGTGAATCTTTCTCTCAAAGAGAAAACACAATACGATTTTGCACGCATCGTCACGCACGGCACTGCCCGCAAATCTTATGCGGAGGGTAACTACTTCATGGTGCCGAACAGCGTGCTGTATATGGATCTCTCGGGCGGTGAAATTCTGCTCTACGCCTGTCTGCTTTATTATGAAGATCGCAGGACACACACCTGCTATCCGTCCTTCCGTGAGATCGGGGAGCGGATCGGAATGTCAAAGAACACGGTGATGAAATATCTTCGTTCACTTGAAAAGCGCGGGCTGGTCGAAACCGAGCAAACCTTGATAAGGACAAAGAGCGGTGAGGTTCACAACGGCACGCTGAAATATCACATCACGCCTATCGCTCCCATCAAGAAAGCGTATGACGAAAAGGAGCTTGACAAGCTGAGACGGGAGGCGGAAATGCGGGAGCGGATTGCAAAATATGAGCGGCATACAGGAAACAGCGTTCATGCCGAAAATCACGCGGAAAACGGGCAAATGTGAAGATTTATGCGAAGGTCGATTTTCAAGCAGGAGAAAGGGCGTGCGTCAAAAACGCTCGCCCGAATCACATCGGCGGGCAGAGCCCTCCGTTTTTCACGCGTTTTGACCGCATTTGCTCGCTTTTTCGCGGGTTTTGCACGAAAGAAAAATATGCGCAAGTGTGTGTCAAAAATCGCATGAACACAAATTCAGGCGCCTGCAATGCGAAAAAGTCAGTGTTTGCGGGCTCTTTGCAGGCGTCTGAGGCAAAAAAGGAGGCTTTTATGGAGAACAGGCAAACTCGTTTTTCTCTGCATATCAGCGAGGAAACATTGGACACGGCAAAGACACTCAGCAAGTCGGACGGCTCCAAAAGTGTCAGCGAATATATCGAAAAGGCGGTTGATTTTTATAATGCGTATCTCTGTAATCGCAGGGTGCCCGAGCTGATTTCTTCCGAGACGGTGGATACTTTGCGGAGAGTGCTTGACAAATGTGAGCACGCGCGCAGCAGTGCGCTCTTCAAGCTGTCGGTTGAAATTTCAATGCTGCTCAATGTGATTGCGGCGACAAATGACATTGAAGATGAAGACCTCGGCAAACTTCGTCACGCCTGCATTGAGGAAGTCCGGAGAATCAACGGAAGCGTTTCTCTGGATAACGCAATCGAATGGCAGAAATAAATTCGGGATCGCAAGTTTTTTGATGCAGGAAACAAAGAAAAGCCCCGCCGAAGCGGGGCTAAAAACTATCTTTTTTCGATTGGAATCCAAAGCTCGCGATATCTTTGGTTATGCTTCTCTCCCCTGTACCAATGTGTTACCACAAGCTCAGGAGCATCTTTCAGCACATATCCCGAATTCGGCAGCCACTCGCTTGCGATTTTCTTCCTCAGCTCAAGGAATATCAGCGTTGGATACGCACATCTCTCGGTTTCAAATATCGCATAGGTGCATTTGGGAATCGTGATATTTTGATAATACCCGGCGAATTCTTTCCCCAAGACTCCATCCTTGTTGAGATTATTGCGATAATATTCGGTCAACCGGCTTGCAATATAAAAGTCGTATCCGTTGTCGTCAATGTTGGTAATGACATCAAAATTGCTTACATTATCGCCCGAAAGAGCTTGGAGAATGTACTGTAACGGTCTTGTTTTTACATACATTTCTTTTTCTTGTTCTGCACGTTCTCCGGGAACGCCCGAAAAATGACGCTTATAGCCCGTCAGTATCATTTCTTCTTTTTCTTCAATTCTGTAATTCATGGTGCTACCGCCTTTCAATATAATTTGAATGGACAGGCGGGAGAAAGACTTGAGCATCTGACCATTCCTGCGCGCTTCGGATGGAGTGATGCCGTGAAATTTTTGAAATGCTTTTGCGAAGCTGTCCGGAGAGTCATACCCGTATTTCAGAGCTATGTCAATCACCTTTGTTTTTGTGTTTGCAAGCTCTGTGCCAGCAAGCGATAATCTGCGAAGCCGGATATACTCCCCGAGCGTGTAGCCGCAGAGAATACCGAAAATCCGCTGAAAATGATAACCTGACGAAAAGCTTTGCTTTGCAACCTCCTCATAATCAATTTCATCTGTAAGATGATTTTCGATGTAGTTTATCGCATTTTGAATTCCACATATCCAGTCCATATTCATCCTCCTGTCAAACATATTATATCATCGCAAAAATTATATTTCCCGATATTTTATGCGGTGTTTTATCGGATATATTGTATCATAGCTAAAAAACAGTTGCAAGGGTTGGCTTAAAAATCCTCCCGGCGGTGAAACCGGGTGTCCATAGAGAAATCTTCGGGCAAAACGGTCCCGACGTCAGAGCAGTGCACTCTTCAAGCTGTCGGTTGAAATTTCAATGCTGCTCAATGTGATTGCGGCGACAAATGACATTGAAGATGAAGACCTCGGCAAACTTCGTCACGCCTGCATTGAGGAAGTCCGGAGAATCAACGGAAGCGTTTCTCTGGATAACGCAATCGAATGGCAGAAATAAATTTGGGATCGCAAATTTTTTGATGCGGGAAACAAAGAAAAACATCGGGGCGAATTGATAACTTTCCGATAACTCTTTCGATTTCCGCTGGATATATAAAAAGCTTTGTGGTATTGTTGTGCGTGAAAGAAGGTGAAAAATATGAGTAAACGACGTCCGAACGGGGACGGGATGGTCAGAAAAAGACCGGACGGAAGATGGGAAGCACGCATCATCGTCGGACACAAAGAGGACGGCAAGCCGATATACAAATCGGTCTTCGGCAAGACGCAAAGCGAGGCGATGACGAAATTTTATAAGCTCCTCGAAACCTATCGCGGGGTGGAACTGAACGAGGATTGCCTCGTGAACCTGAACGAATGGCTCGACCGCTGGCTCTGCTATCAGAAGGATGTGGTGCGCCCGCAGACACTGAACAAGTACATTTTCTATGCGGATGCATACGTCCGTCCGTATCTCGGCGATAAGAAAATCTCGGCGATCCTCACGCGGGATATGCAACAGCTCTACGTAAAACTGCTCAAAGAAGGGCGCGTCACCGAGAGCAAAACCAAAGTAAAATCGCTCTCGGACAGTACGGTCAGAGCAGTGCATATGATGATGCACAAGTGCTTTGAGATGGCAGTGGAGCAGCATATCATCGTCAAAAATCCGACCGACGGCACAACAATCCCCGCGCTGAACAGCACGGAACGCAAAGTATATAACGAGGAACAGCTCAAAAAGTTTCTGAAAATCATTGAGAATGAACCATGGTGGCGGGACTTCTTCTACCTCGAATGTATGACGGGACTGCGCAAAGGTGAGATCTGCGGACTGCGTTGGGAGGACTTGAACGAAGCGGAAGGCAAGCTCAGCGTGGCACGTCAGGTCATTCCGGTCAGGGGCGGAATCACGGTCAGCGATCCAAAAACCGACACCGGTATCCGCACGATCGTCCTGCCCGAAAGTGTTGTCCGCATGCTGAAAGAGCGCAAGAAAGCCATCGGCTCCGAATGGATTTTTCCGAGCCTGCGCGACGCGGAAAAACCGATCAATCCCAACACGGCATACGGTACCTTCAAGCGAATCATCAAGAAAGCGGGGCTTCCCGACATTCCGTTTCACGGCTTGCGTCATACCTACGCTACCCATTCGATTGCCGTCGGCGTGGATGAAAAGACGCTGGCAAAGGAACTCGGACACACAAAACCGGGCTTCACACTCGACTGTTATGCGCATGTGACGGAAGAAATGCAAAAGCGTGCCTCCGAAGTTACGGGCAATGCACTTGAAAAAATCCTCGGAAAGGAGCTGAAACCGTGGGCAGACGAAAGAACGGACAAGGGCTGATCCGTCAGCGCAAAGACGGCAGATGGGAAGGCAGGTGTGTGGTTGGTTACGATGAAAAGAATCTGCCGATTACGAAAAATGTCTTGGCAAAAACCAAGCGCGAGGTCGAAGAAAAGCTGAAAGCCCTCAAGGAAACCGTGCAGAAACCGGTCGTGAAAACTGCCGCAGACATGCCGTTCGGTGAGTATATCGACTATTGGTATCGCAACTTCTGTGAACTGAGCATTGCCGCAACCACGCGCCTGAAATACGAAAACGACATCTACAAACACATCATTCCCGGCATCGGAAAGCTCCCGCTTGCCGCGCTCAAAAAAAGTGATCTTGAAAAATTTTATGCCGAACAGATGAAAAGCGGCAACCTCGACCGCAACGGTGTCGGCGATAAAAAACTGTCGGGCGCGGTCATCCGTTCGATGCACACCCGCATCAAATGTGCGCTCGATCAGGCGCTGAAAGAGGGACTGATCAATCGCAATGAGGCGGTCGGTTGCAAGCTCCCGCCAAAGAAAAACAAAGAAATTGAGGTGCTGTCACACGAAGAAATCGCGCGGTTGCTCATACAAGCGAAGAAAGAAGGTTTTTATGAACTCATCCTCCTCGGACTTGCCACAGGCATGCGGCGGGGCGAACTGCTCGGGCTGAAATGGGATGACATCAACTTTACGACAGGCGAGTTGAGCATCAGACGCGAATATACCACGCTCGGTTCGGACTATATCATCAGTACGCCGAAAACAAAATCCTCGGTGCGGTCGGTGCATCTGCCGCAGTCGGTGCTGAATATTCTCGGAGAGTATCGGGAAACGGTCAGCTCCGAGTGGGTGTTTCCGTCGCCGCTTGATCCGACACATCCGCGCAGTCCGACGAGCTGTCGCAGTCGGCTGTCGGATATGCTGGAGCGCGCCGAATGTAATCACATCCCGTTCCACGGTCTACGGCATATCTTCTCAACCATGGCACTGGAGAATGGGCTGGACATCAAAACGCTGTCTGCAATCCTCGGTCATTCTTCGGCGGAGACGACCATCAGCGTATATTCTCATGTGACGGGTGAGATGGAGCGCAACGCCGCAAAGAAAATGGACGATGCCTTCGGCACGCCAAAGCCCGCAGATTCGCCCGTGTGCGACGATAACCCCGATGACGGGCAAACACCCGAACAGGAACCGAAACACGCTGAATTCACCGCCAAAAAGAGCAAGAAGCGCAAGCCCGGCACGGGATGTATCTCCAAGGTTTCAAAGAACACCTGGCAGGGCAAATATACGCCCCGTAGCAAGGACGGCAAACGGGAACAACATATTGTCTACGCAAAGAGCGAGGAGGAGTGCGAAAGGAAGCTGGGGGAGATGATAGAAAAACTGAAAAGCAATGAAATAACAATCGCATAATCTCCATGTATGCCGATATCTCGGCTTCTTAAATACGGAAATTGAAAATAATTTTCAAATAATCAAAATAAGGAGTTGACAATCGGCATATAATGTAGTATACTGGTAACGGTATAATTGAAGGGAGATAGAACATGCTGATTAATTTTAGATTTGATAATTACAGGTCGTTCTATGAAGAAGCCAACTTGTCGATGCAGACGACCGTAGATCCCACGCTCAGTGAAATCAACACATTCACCGTCAATGAAAAAGTGATGGGCAAAGGAGATAATGAACTTCTGAAATCTGCGGTGATTTTCGGAGGCAACGCATCGGGCAAATCCAACATTATGAAAGCTTTTGCTTACATGGTCAATGTCGTGAGACTTTCCTCCGCTCAGATTCCGGTTATTGCGGGAAACGAACCGTTTGCTTTTCAGGCGGATGCCAATAAAAGTCCCACTCTGTTTGAAGTAGAATTTATTCAGAATGAAATTTACTATAAGTACGGGTTTGAGCTTCTCGGAGGCGCAGTATATCATGAATGGCTTTATAAACGTGAAGAACGGCTGACAAAGGTATTTGAGCGGACTTATGATAAACTCGAGATTATGGGGCTTTCAAACCAGGTCATTGGTCTGATAAAAGTCCCGCCTGCAACTCTGTTTGTATCCATCGGAAACAACTTCAATCTTCCCGTCAACAAATATTTGCAGGATGTTATTCTGTGGTTTTCCAGCGTACTGATTGTGTTTGAAAACATGGCAAACTCACTTGATATCTACACCATGGAGAACGGGAAATACAAGGAGCAGGCTTTGGACATTCTGCAGCGTGCGGATATCGGTATTTCTGATTTTGAAGTAATCAAGGATAAGATTGCTACGGTTGAAACGCAGAACGATATTCTTAATATCAACACCCAGATGCAGATTAATCCCGCGTTGATGACCGGGCAGATCAAAACCGAAAACGAAAATGTGTATCACATTGATGTAAAAACGGATTTTGATGTCTTTAACAAAAACAATGAAGTTGTCGGCAAAAAGCCAGTTATGCTCTTCAAAGAGAACGGATTCAACTCCGAGGGTACTATGCGGTTGTTCTGTTATCTCGGTTGGATACTCGCGGCGCTTGACCAGGGAAGAACAATCTTCATCGATGAAATTGATGCGAAATTGCATTTCTTGGTTGCGGATTATATTATCGGTTTGTTCAACTCAATTGAACACAACCCGAAGAATGCGCAGCTGATCTGCACGGCGCATAATGTCATGCTGATGGACGAAGGCCTACGCCGTGATCAGATTTACTTTACCAGCAAGGATCAGTACGGGAGAAGCTCGCTTGTGTCGCTCTCCGATTTCAACGGAGTTCGCAAAAATGATCTTTTCAGCAAGCGTTATCTTGCCGGCTTCTATGCTTCTCTACCGGACCTTAAAAGCAAGGAATGAGGTGAGCATATGCCGAGAAAGACCAAGAAAATTGCGGTTCGGGATGAGTTTTTGATTCTGACCAACGGAAAGCGGACGGAGAAAAACTATTTTGAAGCAGTTCGCTCTAATTATAAAAGTATTTTCAAAATCAGCGTGAAATTTATGAATGACGATCCGGTTGCACTTGTTGATCATGCGATCGGGATGAAAAATGCTCGGAACAGAGTGTGGTGCGTTTTTGATAAGGACGAATTCCCGACTGATTCTGTTGAACCTGCGATAAAAACCGCAAAAGGCAATGGAATCGGAATAGCTTTTTCCAATATGGCGTTTGAAGTATGGCTGATTGACCACTTTGAAAGGTGCTATACGGAGAAAACTGCCGAGAAACTTATTGCGGATTTTGACCGGATCCTGAGAGCAAAGGGATATAACAAGGGGTATGCTAAAGAAGACAAACAGATGATTACAGATGTTCTTATGCCACGCTTGGATGAGGCTGTTCATAACGCAGATGTGGTGATGCAGAACAGGGTTCTGAAATATAAAGAATACCGCAAAGATGATAATTATCCTTTTTGCGATTGGAATTCTTTCACCAATGTCCATAAGCTGATCGATGCTTTAAAGCTCGAGAAAAAGCTTGAAACTGATACGCAGTAAACAAAGAATACAAGAACTGTAAATTGAAGAGCTAAAGGAATTGTAGTACATGGAACTGATAAGTATTGAAATAGAAAGTTATAAATCAATAAAAACGCCTGTTACAATTTCTTTTTTTGACGGATTGCCGACAGTGCTGATAGGCAAAAACGGCAGCGGAAAAACGAATGTTTTGGAAGCTTTATCGGCAGTTGCTTTGGCGAACACCAATTACTATGGAGATAGAGAAAAAGGACAGATTGCCTATCGTGCGCACATTCAGCTGACGGAAAAAGATGTAGTTGCGATGTTACCTGAAGTCGTATACGATAAAGACAAGTGTGAGGTGATTGCCTATAGCAGCGGTAATGATTTGAAGATTGACAGACTCCGTTCCGAATATATTGTCTCATCCATCAAGAAAGAAATCGCTGATATTCGCGACTTGGCATTGCAATTAAAAGACGCTGTTGATTTATACGAAAAGCAACTCACGAAAATATCTCATGACGGATATGAAGAATTGCCGATTCATTGCTATAACCTGAAAGACGCAAATGGCGGGTTGACAAATTACAAAGAGTTATCTTGGCGAGCCGAGTATTTTATAGATAATGTGCGTAAAGTCCTTGAAAGCATGCTGAGAACCTTTGAAGATGATGAAACAGCGCTGACATTCATTGCTCAAACTCCTCTTTATTTGAGAAGGGACGAAAACAGACCGTTCAGACTTGAATACATAGAGCCATCACTTGCCGGTTTTGAGCGAAAATTTGTATCCATCAACAGAACCGCGATCAAAAGGGAAATCACAAAAATCAATAAAGCGACAAAAGATGCATGCGAGCGTATTGATCGGTTGATGAAGGAGATCGAGGAAAGAACAAAGCGTATTCAAGAAGGACTGGACACCGATTATATATTAAGGCAAGAACAGGATGACCGCTATTATTCATTTCTGCGACATGTTCAGCATATCATTGGCAAGCGATGCTTGATTCTGAAAAATGAGAGCAGTGATGTAATCTTCAAAAAAGAGGATCGTAATTACTATTATAACAATCATGCTAATTCCATAATGGAAACTTATTTGCGGCAGGTATACGATGGGAGTGATCGTGAAGATCTGCTTAAATCATCAAATAATGAATTGATTCTTTCAGAGCAAGCGATTAAGGATTTCGAAGCGTTTTTAAACAACAATATTCCTTTATTCGACAGAGAAATGTATGAAAGCATATCAGTTCATGCCGATGAAAAAGGACACATTTCTATTTTCCTTAACGAAAATACCGGTGAGCAGATTAATCTCAATGAAACGAGTGCGGGCAGAAGGTGGTATTTCACTTATTACTTTATGAAAAACATATTGAGTGAGGGCGATATTTTCATTATTGATGAGCCTGCCGCAATGTTGCATCCGAGCGCACAACGCGAAGTGCTCCGCGAGTTAATTGAACTTACAAAGCGCGGGATAAAGGTGGTGTATTCCACGCATAGTCCGTATTTGATTCCCGATGAACGGAGGTGTGTACACTTTGTCATGATGACGGAGGATGGCACGAAGGTGAACGGCGTCTCATCGAATCAAAAACTGATTAACCAGATGGCTGATATCATCGGAGAAGATATTTTTGATATTCAAACAGTTTTTGATATGTACGCGCAAGGTGATACCACTGAGATAGGCAGGAAATGCTACAACGCAATTAAAAGGCAAGGCGAAAAATTGGAGGATGCGGCTTCCAAGTTATTTGTTTCTGTTGAGACGATAAAATCATGGAACAGAAATGGTAATCATTTTCGCTGTCCGAAACTTGAAAATATAATTGCGGTTTCTAAATACACAAACATCAAAATTCAAGACCTATTAAATTGAGTGGACAGCTGTCCACTCGATTTTTTATTTGGCGTAAAGTATAATAAAGGTACCAACACGAAAGGAGGTACTCAAAATGTCAAAATTCAAGACAATCGACGTTTGGAATCGAGTATACGGTGAAAAGCAGGAAGCGTACGATTACGCGGGACGCTTGATGAAGAAATCAGCTTGTGGGAATCCAAACAGTTCCTATCATCCGACACTTGACCACATTCGTCCGATTTCAAACGGCGGGTGCGACGTGCCGGAGAACATAGTTATTTGCCATCGTGATACCAACGAAGAAAAAGCGGATTTATTTCCACACTGGATGGCAAACGGAAAACGCTTTCATGCGCGTCGCGTGAGAGGCTCAAGAGTCGAATACGAAATCGTCGAAGATTGAAGGGCAACGCTTATGTTTGATTGGCTGAAAAAAGCTCCTGCAATTGATCCGGAAGCCGAGAAAGCGCGACTCATGAGGTTGAGTGAAAAAGAACTCTTGGTTGAAATGATTTTGGAACTGAAAAGAATCAGTGAGAAGTGCGACGAGATCGGCAGGAAGATCGTTATATGGAGCGACTAAAAACTGATACGCAGGAAACAAAGAAAAAGGTTCTCGGAGGGAATACCTCCGAGAACCTTTTGAATTATTTGATTTTTGTGAGCAGACCCGCCGAAGCAGAAGCAACCAAACGAATCGCACCAGCTCCAACTGTGGTCAAACATGTGGTCAAAATATTTTCGGAAATTCAGGTGGTGCGGAAGTGGTGAGAAAATACCCGATTTAGCCCCGAAAACGCAAAAAATAAAGCCGAAAACGGTTCGTTTTCGGCTTTATTTGGTCTGAGTGACAAGACTTGAACTTGCGGCCTCTACCACCCCAAGGTAGCGCGCTACCAACTGCGCCACACCCAGATGCATTCGCTATTATAGCACAAAGGCGATAAGAAGTCAAGAGAATTTTTAAAAAACTTTTTGAAAATTCCGAGTAAAATTTGAAAAGGCATGGTTGGGTTAAACAAATCATCAAGAAAATACTTATTTTTTCGAAAAATTTACACATGAAAAATCAAAATATTATTGCACTTATGAAAGATTTGTAGTATAATAAATTGTAAAAACCGAAATTTGCGGATTTTTCGGAAGAAATTCACCGCAAAGAATGAGAACAATAAGGCTAAGGAGAATAAAAGACTTCATGATTTCTTTAAAAAAAGAAGCGGCAAAAGCCGTTTATAATACCGCCAAAAATGCTTTTTCTTCCGCGGAAATACCGAGTGAAAGCGAAATTTTTGCGATGCTTGAATATCCGCCGGATGACAGCATGGGCGATATAGCATTTCCCTGCTTTCGTCTGAGCCGTGCACTTCATGCCGCGCCTCCCGTGATAGCGGGCAAAATATGCGCCGAGCTTGAAAATGCACTTCCCTGCTGTATCTCTGCCGTGACTGCTTCCGGCGGATATCTGAATTTTAAAATTTCCGACGAATATTTTTCCAAAAAGGTTCTCTCCGAGATTACAGAAAAAGGAGGAGACTACGGTGCTTCAGATATAGGTAAAGGCAAAACCGTTGTTCTCGATTATTCTTCGCCGAATGTGGCAAAGCCTTTTCATATAGGTCATCTCGGAACGACTGTTATCGGTCATTCGCTGAAGCTGCTTCACAACTATGCAGGCTGGCACTGCATCGGCATCAACCATCTCGGCGACTGGGGCACGCAGTTCGGCAAGCTGATTGTTGCCTATCGCAAGTGGGGTAGTCGCTCTGCTGTAGAGGCAGGAGAGATCGACGAGCTGGTCGCGCTCTATGTCAGGTTCCATGCCGAGGCTGAAAAAGATCCCTCCCTCGAGGATGCGGCGCGCGCCGAGTTCACTAAGCTGGAGCATGGCGACGAAGAAAACCACGCGCTGTGGAAATGGTTCATCGAGATTTCGTTGCGCGAGTACCAAAAAACCTATGACCAGCTCGGCATCACCTTTGACAGCTACAAGGGCGAGAGCTTTTACTATGACAAAGTTTCCTCTGTGGTAGAAACACTGCGTGAAAAGGGCTTGCTCAAAGTTGACGACGGCGCCTCGATTGTCGACCTTTCCGAATACAAAATGCCGCCCTGCATGATTCTGAAAAATGACGGCTCGTCCATTTATCCGTCACGCGACATCGCGGCGGCGGTCTACCGCATGGATACCTACCGTTTTGACAAGTGCATCTACGTCACCTCCGCCGGACAGTCGCTCCACTTTGCACAGTGGTTCAAGGTGGTCGAGCTTATGGGCTACGACTGGTATGACCGCCTTGTCCATGTACCCTACGGCACATGCAGTATCAACGGTGCAAAGCTCGCGACCCGCACGGGTAACGTAGTACTGCTTAAGGATTTGTTTGCCACCGCGATTGAAAAGGCTCGCGCAATCATTGAGGAAAAAAATCCCGCGATGGAAAACAAAGACGCTGTGGCAGAGGCTGTCGGCGTCGGCGCAATGATATTCTATTATCTCTCCAACAACAGAATGAAGGATATCAATTTCGTGATGGAGGACGCTCTTTCCTTTGACGGAAACACGGGTCCCTATGCTCAGTATACCTATGCGAGAACATGCAGTATCCTCGCAAAGGAAGGTGAAACAAGGCTTGCGCCCGTTTCTTCGCTCTGCCGTGAGGAACGCGAGCTGATAAAGACGCTTTCGCTCTTCCCCGAGAAGGTGCTGACGGCTATTGCCGACTACGAGCCTTCCGTCATAACGCGTTACATCCTCGATATATGCAATGATTTCAACCGCTTCTATCAGGCTTGCCCGATAAACAGCGCACCCGATGCGGATACGAAAGCCTTCCGCCGTGCGCTGACTAAATGCACAGGTGAAATACTTGCCCGTGCGCTTGAGCTTATCTGCATGAGGCATCCGGAAAAGATATGATTTCCGAATTTTTACAGTAAATAATTATACAGGAGATATATAAAAATGTCAGGACACAGTAAATGGAAAAATATCATGCACAAGAAGGAAAAGACCGATGCACAGCGCGCCAAGGTCTTTACCAAGATAGGCAAGGAGATTGCCATTGCCGTTAAAGAAGGCGGTCCCGATCCAGTATCAAACGGCAAGCTGCGCGACCTTATCGCAAAGGCAAAAAGCAACAATGTTCCCAACGATAACATCGACCGTATCATTAAGAAGGCTACGGGTGCGGACGCCGTGGAATATGAAGAGATAACCTACGAGGGCTACGGTCCCTCCGGTGTTGCCGTCATAGTTGAAACGGCGACAGACAACAGAAACCGCACCGCAGGTGAGCTCCGCCATTACTTTGACAAGTTCGGAGGAAATCTCGGTCAGAGCGGTTGCGTCGGCTTCATGTTCTCCGACCGCGGTGTAATCGCCATTTCAAATGAGGACGGCGATATCGATGCGGACAAGCTCATGGAGGATGCACTTGAGGCAGGCGCTTCCGATTTCACAGATGACGGCGATGTCCTTGAAATTCAGACCGAGCCGGATGACCTCTCCGCTGTCCGTGATGCTCTCGCGGCAAAGGGCTATGAATTCATTTCAGCCGAGATAGAAAAGGTTCCTTCCTCCTATATCAAGCTGGAAAATGAAGAAGATATCAGATATATGAATCTGCTTCTCGAGCACCTCGACGACAACGAGGATGTTCAGAATGTATGGCACAACTGGGAAGAATAATCGCGCATCCGACATAATACGCATATAATGTAAATGGGAGATATTCCGCACACGGTGCGGCTAAATGAGGAATTAAGGCAATGATAACAAAAGAAGAATATTCTGTAGAATTCAAAAGTATGTTCCGCGAGTATGATATTCGCGGCAGGGTAAACAAGGAGGAGCTTTGCCCCGAAAATGTATATAAGATAGTAAAGGCATACTGCAAATATCTGAAGAGAAGAAACATCACACGCGCTGTCTGCGGCTATGACAACAGAGCCTGCTCGCCCGCCTTTGCGGAGGCGGCTGTAAAAGCGCTCCGCGAATGCGGCATAGATGTTTTCTTCACGGGTCTTTCGCTCTCTCCGCTCGTATACTTTGCTCAGTACTATCTGAAATGCGAGGGCGCGGTTATGATAACGGCAAGCCACAACCCCGACGGCTGGTCGGGCTTCAAGCTTGCAAAGGGCTACTCCAAAACGCTCGAGCCCGACGATATCAAGGAGGTCTATTCCCTGCTTGATACGCCCGATGAGCCCTGCGCCATGGGCAGCTATGAGGAGGTCAACGTCCGCGACGCGTATATCGACGATATAGTTTCCCGCATACATATGGGAGACAAGAAGCTCCGCGTGGTTCTCGATGCGGGCAACGGCGGCGCCGGTCTCTTCGTTTATGAAGTATTCCAGCGTCTCGGCTGCATGACCTTCCAGCTCAACTGCGATCCCGATACGACATACCCGCATTACTTCCCGAATCCCTCCGACCTCAAGGGCAGACAGCGCATGCGCGAAATGATTCTCCACCCCTATATCCATGCGGATATCGGTCTTTCCTTTGACGGCGACGGCGACAGAATAGGCGTCATTGATGAAAAGGGCGGCAATGTATGGAGCGATATCATCCTCGCTCTCATCGCAAAGCAGCTCCTCGAAAAGAAGCCCGGCGCTACAGTCATCTACGATGTAAAGTGCTCAAAAACGCTCACCGATGTGATAGAGGCAAACGGCGGAAATCCCGTAATGTGGAAAACAGGTCACTCATATATCAAGGCAAAGCTTCATGAGATGAATGCCGAGCTTGCGGGCGAACGCAGCGGTCACATCTTCATCTCCGGCGACGACTGGTACGGCTTCGACGATGCCGTTTTCGTTGCGGCAAAGCTTGTGGAGTTCCTCTCTCATCAGAAAGAAAGCGTAAGCGAAATAATAGATACATTCCCGAAATATGTCACATCTCCCGAAATCAAGGCGCGCTGTGCGGACACGGAAAAGTACGGAATAGTAGATAAAATAACGGCAGAGCTGAAGGCAGCTTATCCCGGCAAGGTCTGCGATATAAACGGAGCGAGAGTTTCCTTCCCTCACGGCTGGGGACTTATCCGCCCGTCATCCAATCTTCCCGAGATAGTTTTGATATTTGAGGCAGATACGATGGAGCATCTGCTCGAGATAAGAGAAATCTTCAAGAACTATACAAGAAAATATCACGAAATCTCCGATAAATGGGATAACGATGTAATGTAAATATAACCAAAGGAAAGGGGCGGCATCATGATAGAGACGGCAGAGCGTTTTGACGAAAAGCTCGGTATAAAATGCGTTGATATATCGGGTGTCACTTCCCTTTCCGTCGCCGATACATTCGATTGCGGGCAGTGCTTCCGCTTTGAGAGGCGGGACGGCTATACCGACGGCGTCGCCTACGGCAGATATATCCGCATCTGTCAGACAGATGAAAAAATAACTCTCTGCGGGTGCGACAGCGTCGACTATGAAAAAATCTGGCGGCAGTTTCTCGCTCTCGATGAGGACTATGACGCTGTGAAGCGCGATATAGGCGAGCATTTCGGCGTCTACGGTGATACGATTTTTTCCGCGATGGAAAGAGCGGGAGGCATAAGAATCCTGCGTCAGGAGCCGTGGGAGGCACTCTGCTCTTTCATCATCTCGCAGAACAACAATATCCCGAGGATAAAAAAGATAATCCGCACACTCGCGGAAAGGTACGGCGAGGCTTTTACCGCTTTCGGCGAAACACACTACGCTTTTCCTGCTCCGGAGGCGCTCTCGGCAGCAAGCGAGGACGAGCTTAAAAGCTGCGGCACCGGTTTTCGCGCGAGATATATTCTCGACGCGGCAAAAAAGGTTTCCTCGGGCGAGATAGATTTCTCCGCCATCCGAGGCGCGGGCGATGAGGAAGCGGCAAAGTATCTCATGACCATATGCGGCGTGGGCGCAAAGGTTGCCGCATGCACGTTGCTCTACGGCTTCCACAGGACGGCGGCTTTTCCCATAGATGTATGGATTAAGCGCGTGCTGGACAAGTATTACCCCGACGGCATAGATATAAGCTCGCTCGGAGCCTATGCCGGCATCGCACAGCAATATCTTTTTTATTACGAACGGTACATACAGGCGCAGGAAGCGCACGATATAAACAAAGGAAAGGAATAATAAAAATGCTGGACATCAGATTTATTCGCGAAAATCCCGAAATCGTAAAGCAGAATATAAGAAACAAGTTTCAGGACTCCAAGCTCCCCCTTGTCGACGAGGTAATAGAGCTCGATGCCGAAAACCGTCGCACCATACAGGAGGCAAACGACCTGCGTGCTGAGAAAAACCGCCTCTCCAAGCAGATAGGCGTTCTCATGGCGCATGGTCAGAGGGAAGAAGCCGAGGCGACGAAAAAGAAGGTTGCCGAGAGCGCGGCGCGTCTCGCCGAGCTTGAAAAGGCAGAGCCAGAGCTTGAGGAAAAGATAAGAAAAATAATGCTCATCATCCCGAATATCATCGACCCGAGCGTTCCGATAGGTCCCGACGACAGCCACAATGTAGAGGTTGAGCGCTTCGGCGAGCCGAAGATTCCCGATTTTGAAATTCCCTATCACACGCAGATAATGGAAAGCTTCAACGGCGTCGATATGGATGCCGCAGGCAGGGTTTCCGGAAACGGCTTCTATTATCTGATGGGCGATATAGCCCGCCTGCACAGCGCAGTGCTCGCTTATGCGCGCGACTTCATGATAGCAAAGGGCTTTACCTACTGTATCCCTCCCTTTATGATTCACGGCAATGTTGTCGAGGGTGTAATGAGCCAGAACGATATGGACGCCATGATGTATAAAATAGAGGGCGAGGATCTCTATCTCATCGGCACATCCGAGCATTCCATGATAGGCAAATTCATCGACCAGATGATTCCCGAGGCAAGCCTGCCGCAGACCCTGACAAGCTACAGCCCCTGCTTCCGCAAGGAAAAGGGCGCGCACGGCATAGAGGAACGCGGCGTTTACCGCATTCACCAGTTTGAAAAGCAGGAAATGATAGTCGTCTGCCGTCCCGAGGACAGCATGGCTTGGTATGAGAAGATGTGGCGCTATTCCGTTGAGCTTTTCCGCTCCATGGATATCCCCGTGCGCCAGCTCGAATGCTGCTCCGGAGACCTCGCCGACCTCAAGGTCAAATCCTGCGATATCGAGGCATGGTCGCCACGCCAGCAAAAGTATTTTGAGGTTTGCTCCTGTTCAAATCTCGGCGACGCACAGGCACGTCGCCTGCGCATGAGAGTAAAGGGTGCAGACGGCAAGACTTATCTGCCGCACACGCTCAATAATACCGTAGTCGCTCCGCCGAGAATGCTTATTGCATTCCTTGAAAATAATCTTCAGGCGGACGGAAGCGTAAAGATTCCGGAGGTTCTCAGACCTTATATGGGCGGCATGGAAAAGATAGAGAGAAAATAACTCTCGGAGGAAAAAATGATTATTCAACCAAAGGAAACAACAATTGCCTATCGTTGTCCCGAATGCGGTGCTACTGTTCATTCCGTAGTCGGCATATTTGCCCTCTCGGGCGACAGGATAAAACTCAAATGCTCCTGCGGCGGAAGCGAACTGCTGATAGAAAACACCGCCGATGGCAAAATGCGTTTCACTGTGCCCTGCATATTCTGCCCGAATCCGCACAGCTTCCTTATCTCCAGAAAAACCATACTCTCTCGTGAGCTTTTCACTATTCCGTGCGGTCTTGCTGGCTATGACATCTGCTTTATAGGCAGGGAGGATAAGGTTCGCGAGGCTGTCGAGCAGTCGGATAAGGAGCTCTATGAGGAGATATCCGCAGAGGAGCTTCAGAGCATCAAGGAAAGCAACAGCGAGGATTCCTATTATGACGAGCATATCGCCGATATGCTGATATATGTTTTCGGTGACCTCTGCGAGGAGGGGAAAATCCACTGCAACTGCAAGGACGGCGGCGACTACCTCTGCGAAAAAGACAAGGACTGCGTCCGCATCTCCTGCAAAAAATGCGGTGCTTCGCTTGAGGTCGAAGCGGAGGACAGCCCCGCCACGCATGCTGTTCTCCATGCAAATGAAATCTATTTAAATTAAATAAAAGTGAGGAAAAAATCATGAGTAAAATCGTATGCTTCGGTGAGCTTATGCTCCGTCTCAATCCCGAGGGCTACCTGCGCTTTGAACAGGCAGACAAATTTATGGCTACCTTCGGCGGCGGTGAAGCAAATGTCGCTGTTTCTCTTGCAAACTTCGGCATGGATGCTTCATTCTGTTCCAAGCTTCCCACGCATGCTATAGGCAATATGGCTGTCCGTGCGCTCCGTGCAGAGGGCGTTGCAACAGCGGATATCGTCCGCGGCGGCGAGAGAGTCGGCATTTATTATATTGAAAAAGGCGCTTCTCAGCGCCCCTCAAAGGTTATCTATGACAGAAAGTACAGTGCCATCGGCATGGCAAGCCGCGAGGATTTCGATTGGGACAAAATACTCTGCGATACAGTATGGTTCCATTTCACAGGCATCACTCCCGCGCTGGGCGATAATGTTGCCGAAATCTGCCTCGATGCAGTAAAGGCATGCCGTGCAAAAGGCATAAAGATAAGCTGTGACCTCAATTTCCGCAAAAATCTCTGGACGAGCGAAAAAGCGGGCAAGGTTATGGGTGAGCTGATGCAATATGTCAATGTCTGCATCGCAAACGAAGAAGATGCCGACAAGGTATTCGGCATAAAGCCCGACCACAATGATGTGGACAGCGGCAAGCTCAATCGCGAGGGTTACATTGATGTCGCAAAGAAGCTTTCCGAGCGTTTCGGCTGCGAAAAAGTGGCTATCACTCTGCGTGAGAGCATCTCCGCAAATGATAACAACTGGGCGGCTATGCTTTATGACGGAGAAAAGGCTTATTTCTCCAAAAAATATGCCGTGCATATAGTTGACCGCGTAGGCGGCGGCGACTCCTTCGGCGCAGGTCTTATTTACAGCTTGCTCTCCGGCTATGATATGCAGGATACGATAGAATTTGCCGTAGCGGCTTCCTGCCTCAAGCATTCTATCGAATATGATTTCAACCGCGTTTCCGTTGATGAGGTAAAGGCTCTCGTCAAGGGCGGCGGCAGCGGCAGAGTACAGAGATAAATTTCTAAAAAGCATAAAACAGGGGAGCGGCGCTCTCCTGTTTTATGCTTTTTTTATTTTTGAAGAGGCGTCGTACTTTTGCGTGACCCCGTCTCCGCTTGGACAAAGTGACATTTTGATACTTTTGGTCACGCAAAAATACAATAAACTCAAAGAATTTTTATTTTTTTAAAAGACTCCTAACCCGTCAGCCTACGGCTGCCACCTTCTGCCCCTGTCTCGACGGCGCCGACACATACCGCGCACAGCCCCAATACAGCCAACAACCAAAATAAAAACCATCTCAAACTTTAAATATAAAACAGGGAATCCGCTCAGATTCCCTGTTTTTCCATACTTATTTTATATTCTTCCCTGCCGTTTTGGCGATAAACTCAAGTATGCGGCAGGCGGATTCTTCCACGCGCCCGCGCGAAAGCTCGCCGCTCCTTATCGCATCGGCAACAGCGGGAGCGTTACCCGATGCCATCTTCAGGTCATGTCCCGCCGCAAGCTCGCGTACATGGACGGAATTATTTTCCCAGTCGGTGACGAGCATGCCGCAATATCCGAATTCATCGCGCATGATTTCCCTGCATATCGTGCCGTATTCGGGCACTTTTGTTCCGTTGATGAAGTTATACGAGGTCATTATCGCATATGGCGATGCTTCTTTTATCGCTATTTCAAAGCCGCGCATGTATATTTCGCGGAGTGCTCTCCCCGAGATATAGCTGTCGGACTGGAGACGGCGATATTCCGTGCTGTTGGCGGCAAAATGCTTTATCGTGGCACCTACGCCGCATTCCTGCACACCGCAAACCACAGAGGCGGCTATCTTGCCCGTCACAAGCGGATCCTCGGAATAATACTCAAAGCTTCTGCCGCAGAGCGGATTTCGATGGATATTCATGCCCGGGGCGAGCCACATATCTATATTATAGAGCAGACACTCGGCACCTATCGCTCTGCCGAATTCCTCGGCAAGCGAAGTATTCCATGTGCAGGCGAGCATCGTACCCGAGGGATATACGGTAGTATTTCTCTCGAGACGAAGCCCCACGGGTCCGTCCGCCCAGTATGCCTCCGGAATACCGAATTTCTCGCTGTAGCCTATCTGTCCTTTTTCGTTTCCGCAGGTGAGAGCCGCAAGCTCGTCATCGCTCATTTCACGCACGATATCCTCGGCACTGATTTCTCCGCGCACAAAGCGGGCAAACATACCGTCGGCATAGCCCTCGGGAATGCGGCGAATGTATTCCTTTTCCTCTGTTTTTGTCTCGTCCGCACCGCCGTCAGCATGGCGGACAGCTTCTGCGGCATCGGCAGAACTCGGCTTCACTTCGATATATGCTATCTCGGGCGAAGTACGTGTGGCGGAAACTATCTTCAGATAGCATTCTCCGTGCGGAAGTGCAAGACGGAAAGGCTCCGAAGTCTTATAGATGACAGCACCATCCCTCTGTGCCGTCTTTTTCAGCACGACGGAGCCAAGCTCGCGGCGAACATTTGAAACAAGCACCGAGAAGCAGTCGGAGAGAAGCATATCGTCATAAGGATTATAATATCGAAGCGAAAAATCATATATTCCCGCCTTTTCCACCTCGAGTCTGTAGGTGGCATAGCGCCCGGGCGTGTGCATCCGCGCAAGCGAAAATCCGTGCGCCATATCGGCATCATCGGAGAAGGCGCGCGGCACGACATAAAGCGCACATTCGCAGAATCTGCCGCCCTCGATAAGCGATTTTTCTCCGCTTATCACCGCCGGCGAATCGTCTTTTGCAAGGACAAGCGCGGCAGAGGCGCACGCCCTCTTCGGCTTTACCGAAAGCGTCACCTTTCCTGCGGAAAATACGGCGTTTCCGCCGAAAATCTCCGCTCTGCCCGCCCTTACTTCAAAATCATCATAAGGAAGCAGCAGACCGTCAGCCCCTTCAAGAAGAATGTGATATGTTCCGTGCACGGAAATATTGAAAAGCGTCTCCGATGCGCCGTCCGCAAAATCGAGCTTTACTCTCGTTTTGCCCGCAGGCGCGACGATTATCCCGTCTGCAGGGTCCGGCGCAATGTGTTCAATGCTCTCGCGGCTTCCGCCAAGTCGGAGTCTCTCGTCGAGCCGCGTATCGAGATGCACACATCGCTTTATCACGCGCATCTCCGGCAGGTCATATGTGCCGCAGGGCTGAAGCTTTTCTGCATTATTTCCGCAGAAAATGCCGTACCGCCCCGCTTCCATCACCCATGCGTCGCGCTCGCCGGTCTTTCCGCTGTCGTCGAAGCACGCCATATCCGCCGTATTAAAGCACAGGCGCAGAGTCTCGCTCTCACCCGCCTCAAGCAGGCGCGTTTTGGCAAAGGCGCGAAGCTCATATCTCGGTTTATCGATGGTGCCTGCAGGCGAGGACGAATAAAGCATCACCGTCTCCTTGCCCGCTCTCTTTCCGATATTGCGCACATTTATCTCGGCGCATATTTCCGTGTCGGTCGCCGAAAAAGACAACGGCTCGGCGGCAAACTCCGCATACGAAAGACCGAAACCGAAAGGATAGAGCACACTCTGCCCAGCCGAAGCGAAGCTCTCATAATATCTGTAGCCGACGAAAATATCCTCTTTATACTTTTGTATAATACCGCCGCGCGAGCCGAAATCCTGTGCCGACGGGCATTTTTCATATGAGGTTATTGCCGTATCGGTCAGCTTGCCGGAGGGTGAAACCGCACCCGAGAGCACGCGTGCGAGCGCATGACCGCCCTCCATTCCCGGCATGGAGAGAAGCAAAAGCGCCTTCACATACGGACGAAGTGAAAAAGACATATCCATCAGGTTGCCCGAGTTTATCACCACTATCACATCGCGAAAATGTCTGCCGAGCGCCGAGAGCGTCTCCTCTTCTCCATCGGAGAGCAGATAATCGCCGACCGTAGGAAAAGCATCGTCATTTTCGCCCGCCGTTCTTCCTATTATAAATACGGCTTTCTCTGCACCTCGCGCGGCGCAGGCGGCGATATCCTCCTCTGAGAGCGGCATTTCCTCGTTTATATGCGAGCCGCTTCCCCAGACGTCAAAGGTGCGTATGGGATTTTCCGCAGTCCATCTGCGGTATTTTTCGGCAAGGATTTCATCGCAGGAGATGCCCTCCGCTTCCATGCCGTCGAGAATCTCGGCGCAGTGCTCGCATGTGCAGAAAGCGGAGCCTGTCCCGCATTTGATAAGGTCGAGCTGTGTCCTGCCGAAAACGGCGACTTTTTCGCTGCCGAGAGGGAGAACACCCTCGTTTTTGAGCAGGACTATTCCCTCCTCCGCGATTTTCCGCACGAGCGCATAGCGTTCGTTTTTATCAGTGTAATTGACCATATTCCCCTCCGTCACAGTTTTTTCACGCTCATTTTCGGCGTGACATACGCCGTGTAATTTGAGTAATAAACCACCTTGCCGGGCTTGGCGCCGCTTGGTTTTTTCAGATTTTTTACAAGTGTATAATCAACAGCCGCATTCTGCGTATCGGATATGCTCGAGTAATATGCGGCAAGCTCCGCCGCCTCTGTGAAATCACGGGCATCCGGCTCCTCACCCTGCTCGCAGAGCATTATCACATGAGCACCCGCGCTGTTTTTTACATGAAACCACCAGTCGTGCTTTCTCGCCAGCTTCATGCTGACATAGTCATTCTGAATATTGTTTTTTCCGCAGATAAGCTCGCGTCCGCCGGAGGTTACAAACCGTGCCACCTTCGGCGTATGCTTCTCTGCGGCTCTCGGACTGCATTTTTCTGCGGTCTTATGCAGATATCCGCCCAGTATAAGCTCGCGGCGTATCTCATCAATATCCGCTTCCGTCTCGCACATGGAAACGGCATTTTCCACCGTGGCGAGGTATTCGATATCCGCCTCTGCTATCCTTATCTGCTCGGCGAGAATCCCCTTCGCCGTCTTTAATTTGGTATATTTCCTGTAATATTTCGCCGCGTTCTGCGCGGGAGTCATCTTTTCGTCCAGCGGCACACGGACAGTCTCTATCGTGTCGCCCTCGGCACTGTAATAATCGGGGACATCGGCAAACTTTGCCTTCTGCCTGAGCATATAGGCAGAAGCTGTGATGAGATCGCCCCAGCGCTTGTATTTATCCATTTCGTCGCAGTCGGCAAGCTCTTTTTTCAGGATATTCAGCTTCTTAGCGAGCTTCTGACGGTTACCCGAGACAGCCGTATGTATATCATGCGTTTTCTGCCGCAGGATAGCTGCCGTATCCTTGCTCTCAAAATAGAAATCCAGCATTTCCGAAAAGCCGGCGAAGTTTTTCTTTTTCGCGTTTTCGCCGTACTGCGTTATATCGACAAACGAGAAGTCAAAAGGCTCGCCGTTTTCCCGCATAACTACGGTCGGCACGGCGCCGCTCCCGTCTGCCGCCCCTGCAACCTCCGAAAACGAAGCCCAGAGGCTCTCCTTTTCTGCGTCAATGCAGAGCCTGCCGAGCGCACACGCGCGAAAGGCAACCTCCCGCGCCGCTATCGGGGCAAAGCCCGCATAAGTCGACAGGATAAATTCCTCACAGGGCTTCTCGCCGGAAGCGCTCATGCGCGAGATAAAAGCGTCATGCGTCTCGCCTGTCGGCATAGCCTTGTCCTGTGACGGCGGAAGTTCATATTCCGCGCCCGAAACAAGCGGGCGCTTGCCCTCGGTAATATCGCCCGCGCGCAGAAGCCCGAGTATCTTCTTTTTGCCGTCGATATCGCCCGCATAGATGATATTGCTGTATTTTCCCATTATCTCGACTATGAGATATCTTTTGCAGGCAAAGCCGAGTTCATCATATGAATCAAGCGCTATTTCCACCGCGCGCTCAAAGCCGAGCGTGTATATACCCGAGACGGCAGCACCGGAGATATGCCTGCGCAACTGCTGACAAAAGGATGGCGGTGTCTTGGGATTTTCGCGCGCTGTCTCCGTTATACCCACGCGTGAAGCCCCGGGAGTGGCACAGAGGAGCAGGCGGCGCGTCTCCCCGCCCTTGCGGCAGAGAAGCACTATGCAGTAGCGCGATGGCTGATATATTTTCTCTATTTTCGAGCCGCGAAGCGCCGAGTCAAGCTCGCGCGAAACGAGGACGGCTGTAAATGTATCGAAAGACATTTTTTATCCTTTCAAGAAAAATGCGGGCAGGACAAGGGAACATAAAGCCCCGAGCCTCCCCGCTTTTTCACCTTTATTTCATTGATTTTACATTTATTTTGTCATAAATCTTCTGATTGTATGCATAGCAGACGAGATTCTGAGTATATGCGCCGACCGTCGCCTTGTATTCGCTGTACTGCGGTGTATATTGCGAAGAGCCTGCCGCATAATAGCGGAATATCGTTTCGCCTATTGACGTGTCGCCATATACAAAACTTTCGTCAAAGCCGAGGCGCTTGATTATGCAGAAATATCCGAACTCCTCATCGTAGTCGCCCGTGAGTATATCGCTCGTATCATCGATATTGAGTCCGTTCACCGTTGTCGAAACAAAGCTTGATACGGAAGAACCGTTTGTATTTTCAGAGCCGAGAATAACCGACGAAGCGTCAAAATAAATCTCGCTTGATGAGACTCCGCTGTCGTATTTCTTTATCACATCGTTTATCGAAGTGCCCGCATCAAGCTCTGCCTTTGCCGCATTTATCTTCTCCCAAGCGGCTTTTTCCGATGAGGAATCACCCTTTGTAAAGAGAACAAGCACCTGCTTGATATGGAAATAGTACTTCTCTGCGTGTGCAACGGCATCAGGCGCGATATGCTTTTTCACTCTCGATGAAAGCAAGTTGCGCAAATAAGAAAATCTGACATGATCTTCTGACGTTCCGAGGCTCTTGAAAAGCTTCTGATACATCTCATCGGTATAGCTGTCGATATTGTCTATTCCCTCGGTCTTGCCGTTTGCCTCGAGATATTTGCGCAGGTTTGCCTTGTATCCGCTCTCAAACGAATCGTAATCCTCCTGAGTAAGCCCCACGCCGTATTTTTCGGCTATGGCATAGAGCGCATAAAACTCCATGAGGTCATCCTCTGTCATTTCCTTTACAGCCTTTGTCTGCTCGTCTACCGTGGTGAAAAGCAGTTTCTTGTTTTCATCCTCGAGAATGCCGTCGCCGAGCAGGGATTTATAATACATGAAAACACCATAATATTCGTCAAAGGGAACGAGGTATTCCTTCTTGCCGTCGCCTACATCGAGAACAAGGCGAAGCGCATAGTCAACCTTTACTCTCATGCCCAGCCAGTTATAAAGCCCAGGCTTTCTTGTGCACGAGGTGAAAACTCCGAGTGAAAGGATGAGCGCGAAAATCACGCAAATTATCTTTATAAATCTTTTCATTTTGAACTCCGTTCGCTTTTATATTTTTAAATCAAAAGTGTCCGACTAAGTTATTATAAAATATATTACCACAAATCATCTCAAATTTCAACTTATATTTTGAATTTTTACATATTATCGGCAAAAATATCGCGAAGTATCGCATCTCTCTGTAATTCCACGGCAGAAAAATCGATATTTTCGCCGTAGATTGCCTCAAGAGCCGCATGGGCGCGGCGCACTCCGGCAAGGTTTTCCTCTGCCGCACGAATGAGGCAGTCATAGCACCTGCCCGAGAATTTCAGCTTGCGGCGCATGGCGGAAAGCCTGCCTTTATCGGCAAAGCGAAGAATATTTATATTCCTGTCGCTCGCTTTCAGTTTTTCTTCATCGCGGCATATGTAAAAAAGCGTGTCGGCTTCCTTTAAATAGAGAGATTCTGTCCTGTCTCGGCGAAGCGGAGACGGGCATTTTACAAGCGAAATGCCGAAGCTCTCGCAAAGTTCGCAGAAAGAGGTGAGAAAATATCCGCCGAGCCCGTATTTGTCGGAAACGGTATAGACCGTACCCGCAGCTTTTTCGAGAGTCGGCAGATGCACGTTTCCGGATGTTCCTATGGCATCGACATATCGAACCTCGCTCCTGCCGGCTTTTCCCGTCGGCAGCTTCATCGCGCGCAGGAGCCGCCGCTGTGCGCCTGCCGCCTTCTCTCCGTTATATGCCGAAAGTGCGCTCTCCTCTATTTCGCGGTGCACGCGCCCCGCCGCGGAGAGAAAGCGGTATGCCGCATGGTAAAGCTCCGAGTTTTCGGTCGCAAGCCCGATTATCTCCCCGCGGCGCTTTCGCAGCGCCGCGATGTCAAAGGCACCGTAGAGGCTGATTATCGTCTCGCATGCTCCGGGATATTTCGGGTCGGTCATATGCGGTGCCGTGCCGTCTATCACGGCACAGGAGCGCTCGGGTATCACTATCCCGTCCAGCGACGAGGTATCAGACGAGCAATAATAAAGCTCGGGAGAGTATCCGCGCCCGCAGGCATACTCCGCTATCTGCCGCATGAGGGTAGATTTGCCTGTTCCCGGTCCGCCCTTGATGATGAAAATTTTATCGAGCGCGCTCGGCGGAAATACGCTTTCGAATATGCTGTAAAAGCCCTCCTCCGTATTTGCCGCCGCAAAAAATTCGCGTATCCCGTTTCTCATATGTGCCGCCTTTCCGCCGTCATTTTCTTCACATATTCGGGAAGAAAAGCGGCTTGTGGTTTCTTTTTGTTTTATTTTCAATGCATTGTATGCCGCGATACGGGCAAATGACAAAGATTTTTTTAAAGAATCGGAATAAATTTTGTAAAATCATATTGACATACGGCTATAACTTGTGTATAATGATAAACGAGAATTTTTGTTCTGAACGCTTTGTTTTATTTGCGGGGGGAGGGATTAAGAATGGCTGAAATAAGAGTTAAAGAAAACGAATCGCTTGACAGCGCTCTTCGCAGATTCAAAAGACAGTGCGCTCGTTCTGGCGTTATTGCCGAAGTAAAGAAGAGAGAGCACTACGAAAAGCCGAGTGTTAAACGCAAGAAAAAATCTGAAGCAGCAAGAAAGCGCAAGTTTAAAAGCTGAGAGCTGATTGCAGCACGCCCCGCGAGGCTTATAGCTTTCGCGAGGCGTTTTTCATTATCAAAATAATTTAAGGTGTTTTTATGCGCGAGCTTAAAAAATATATAGAAATAGGAAAAATAATCAATACAAGAGGAATCCGCGGCGAGGTGAAAATAGAGCCTTGGAGCGACAGCCCCGATGCTCTTCGCGGTGTTCGGTGCTTTTATTTTGCCGATGGGAGCAGTATCCCCGTGCTCGGCAGTCGCGTGCTCGGCGGACGCTTTCTGCTCGCCACGCTTGAGGGGATAAATACACCCGAGGCGGCGGAGAAATTAAAGGGCAAGGTTATAAGCGCGCGCCGCGAGGAAATAAAAAAGGCGGCGGGAGATGTTTTTATCTGCGATATGATAGGGCTTCCGGTGATAGACTGCGAAAGCGGCACGGTTTACGGCACGCTTCGCGAGGTGACAGACGGCGTGGCGCAGAAGATATATTCCGTGAAAACGGAAAAGGGCGATGTGCTGATCCCCGCCGTTCCCGAATTTATCAGGGAGATAGATGTGGAAAAAGGCATTTTTATAAAGCCGATAGCGGGCTTTTTTGATGAAAGCGAGGAAGTATGATGCGCTTTGATATAATGACTCTCTTCCCCGAGCTTATAGAAACGGTGCTCTCCGAGAGCATAATCGGCAGGGCGCAGAAGGCGGGCATACTCGAGGTTCATGCGCACAATATCCGCGATTATTCCAAGGATAAGCACCGCAGGGTGGACGATACTCCCTACGGCGGTGGCAAGGGAATGCTCATGAGTCCCGTCCCGATATACGACTGCTTTACTGCGATAACCGCGCCCGAGGTTAACTCCTGCAGTCGGCGGCGAGTGATATATATGTCGCCGCAGGGCAAGGTGCTCACGCAGGCGAAGGCGGCTGAACTTGCCGCGGGCTATGACAATCTCGTCATCCTCTGCGGGCACTACGAAGGTGTGGACCAGCGGATAATAGACGAGATAATAGATGAGGAGATATCCATCGGCGACTATGTTCTCACGGGTGGCGAGATACCTGCGTGCATACTCACAGATTGCGTCGGCAGGCTCGTGCCCGGCGTGCTCTCCGATTCCGAATGCTATGAGAAGGAGAGCTTTTCCGATAGACTTCTCGAATATCCGCAGTATACGCGTCCGTATGATTTCCGCGGCAGGCTCGTTCCTGACGAGCTGATAAGCGGGCATCATGCCAATATAGAAAAGTGGCGCGCGGAAAAGGCTCTCGAAAAAACGCGCCGCGTGCGTCCCGACCTGCTCGGGGAAAAATAAGGCGGCACATGCTTTTTCGGTTTTATATATTTGTATATAATATCGGATTTGCGTCAATAATCAAGCGATAAATTTTTTTGAGGGAGGGAAAAGCATGGTAAAGACCCGCAGTGCCGTAAAGACAGTCGGGGCTATGATGGCGGTGACGGCGGCTTCAAAGCTGCTCGGCATGGTGCGTCAGATGCTTTTCGGCTCCGTTTTTGCCGAGAGCGTCGAAGCCTCGGCTTTTCTTGCCGCATCTTCCGTTTCGCTCTCGCTTTTCGATATTCTCTTCGCCTCCGCCATAGCAGGATGCTTTATTCCCATGCTCGGCTCGGCAAAAAGAGAGAGCGGCGAGCGCGCGGAAAAATTTGCCGCATCGTTTACCTGCGCCGTTTCGCTTGCTATAGCGCTTACCTCGGCGCTGGGCATCATCTTTTCGCGGCAGGTGACAGCTCTGCTCTCTCCCGCTCTTGACGAAGCGACTGCCCTGCTTGCGGCAAGGCTTCTGCGCATTATGCTTCCCGCATCGCTTTTTGCGGGGCTCGCACATATCGCGGCGGGCATTCTCCAGTCCTACGGATTTTTCATACTGCCTGCCGTGGCTTCTTCCGTATCAAATCTTCTGCTGATAATTACGCTTCTGTTTTTCCGCGGCACACCGGACGAAAGAAGCATCGTCATTCTCTCTGCGGTATATACGCTCTCGTGGGCTGTTCAGGCGGCAACACTTGCCATACCGGCGACGGCAAAAAAAATTCTGCGATTTAAGAAGCCCGATATGAAAAATCCCGATATGCACGCGGCGCTGAAAAAGGCACCCGCGATAACGGCAGGCTCGCTGATTCTTCCCTGCAGCCTGCTCGCGGCAACGTTCTTTGCGCCTTTCATCTCGGCGGGAGCCATCAGCGCATACAACTACGCATACAATATATTTATTATCGTCTCCGGCATACTGACATACGGCGTGTGCAATTATATTTTTCCGAAGCTCTCCGATGTAAACGGAGAGGAAAACGGCGAAGCCTTCCGCCTGCTCACGCAAAACGGTATAAAAAGCGCTCTGCTTCTCGTTCTTCCGTTTTCGGCGGGCAGTCTCGTGCTTTCGCAGAGGATAGTGGAGATAATCTATCTTCGCGGAAATTTCTCGCAGGCGCTTGCCGACGACTGTGCCTCTCTCTTTTCGGTATTTGCGCTTGCCATGCCGTTTTTCGCTCTTTATGAAACACTTCTTCGCGCATTTTATTCCAAGGGCATCGTGCGCCTGCCGACCGTGGCGGCGGCGGTGGCAGTCGCCGTCTGCATAGCGGCGGAGCCTGTTTTTTTCGCAATAACGGAAAAGCACATCATCTCCCTCGCGCTCTCTTTTCTCGCGGCGCAGATCTGTGCGGCGGCTATTCTGCTCTTCGGTGGTGCAATAAAGCTCGGATTTTTCACCCGCCGTACAGCACCCGATGCGGCAAAAGCGGTGTTCTCCGCACTCGTCTGCGGCATCTCCATGTACTTTCTCGACACTTTTGTCGGCAAAATATCGATAAAAAACACATTTTTTAAAAATTTCTTCGTCTCTGCTATTGTTTTTTTGGCAGGAAGTGTGGTATATTTAATATGTATATATCTTTTCGGGCTTCTGCCGAAAGGAAAGCATAAAGCACGAAGGGAGGACAGCTGATGACGGTACAGAAAAATAAGAAAAGAGCCGTCCGCATAAAAGACAGCTTCATCGTGACATATGTCATGCGGTTTGCTTCTTTTATTTACAGCAGAATTCTCAAAAGCATTTTCGCATTTCTGATGACATCGTATGATGCCGCCGAGGAAGCCGCGAGAAATTCCTTTGCCGCCTCGGTCTACAGAAAGGCTGTAAAGAAATTTTCCATGCGCGGCGCAAAGCAACGCGCCGCAAGAGAGATAGAGCGCAGCGTCCTGCTCGGCTTTTCTTCGAGGCTGAGAGATATGTTCCTCTCGGCACCGATATCGGTATTCGGTGTATTTTCCGCTTCGTTCGGGCTATACAGCTCAGTTATATATATAATGAAGGCGGTCGCCTTCGATTATGAGCGCAACTTCACCGACCCCGCGGCAGGCGCGGTTTTCCTGCTCCTTTCCGTCTGCTTCTTCTCATCGAAGCTCTCGGTTTCGCAGGCTTTTGCCGGAAGCAGGTTCTTCTCTTTTCTGATAAACGATTTTCTCGGTATAAGAAGAACCGAGGCTCATGAGGAGTCCGAAGAGGGGCGTCGTGCCACAAACATAATGTTCATGCTCGGCATGATACTCGGTCTCTGCACGATATTTGTCCGCCCGCTCTATATAGTTGCGGCGGCGGCGCTTATCGCCTTTGCGATGTTTGTCATGACTTATCCGGAGGCAGGCGTGCTCCTCGTTTTTCTCCTGCTCCCCTTCATGAAAACTATGGCTCTCGCCGCAACGGTGATACTCATAGCGATATCATTTTTTGTAAAGCTGATACGCGGCAAGCGCGTGATAAAGCTCGCGCTCGCCGATATCCCCGTGGTGATGCTGGCGGTTTTCTTCTTCCTCGGCGGTGTAAACTCCGTGGACAGAAGCTCGAGCATAAAAAAGATGCTCTTATACATTTGTCTTATTTCTATGTATTTCATCGTGAGAAATCTTATCTGCTCGCAGAAAATGCTCGTCCGCGCAATCTCGTGCTGCATCGTTTCGCTCGGGCTTGTCTCGCTTATCGGCATAGGCGAATATTTCATCGGAACTCCCACGCTCGGCTGGATTGACACCGGCACCTTCGATTATATCCGAGGGCGTGCGGTCTCCACCTTTGAAAATCCGAATGTGCTCGGCGAATTTCTTATAATGACCGTGCCGACGGCGCTTGCCTTCGCCCTTGCAAAGCAGAGCGACGAAGCAAGCCCTCGCAGGCGCTTTGCCTCCGCGATATCGGCTCTGCTCGGATGCGCCTGCCTGATACTTACATGGTCGCGCGGGGCGTGGCTCGGCTTTGCCGTTTCGCTTATCGTTTTTGCCCTGATAGCAAGCAGAAAATTTTTTGCGGCGCTGATAATAGCCTCGCCACTCGCTTCCCTGCTTATTTTCGCAAAAGATACCGCGATATTTGACAGGTTTACAAATTTCACCGATTCATCAACCTCGTACAGACTCAATATATGGCGCGGCTCTCTCGCCATGATACGCGACAATCTGATATCCGGCATCGGAATAGGCGAGCAGGCTTTTTCCTCTGTTTATCCCGCTTATTCCATAGGCGGTGCCGAGGTGGCATATCACAGCCACAGCCTGTATCTCCAGCTCACGGCGGAAATGGGCATATTCGCGCTCGTATTCTTTCTCATATTCATGCTTTTCCTTGCGTCGCGTTGCTTCTCCTATCTGCGCAGCTGCACCGCCGTAAAGGAAAAGATGATGTGCATGGCTCTCTTCTCCGGAATTTTCGCATTTCTTTTTCAGGGACTGACAGACTTTGTTTTCTATAACTACAGAATATTCCTTTTCTTCTGGATGATGGTCGGGCTTGCCGTTTCGTATACGGATTTTGCCGCAATAAAGAAGAAGGAAGATGCGGAACACTATTTTTCCGAGCTATAATTCGGACTGCAAAATAATCTGAAAGGTCAAGGTACTGAAATGGACAACAAAAAACAAAAGGCTCGTTTCGGCTTTGTGGATGCTGTTATAATAATATTGATTCTTTCCGTGGCGGCGGCTATAACATATCTGATACTTCTGCAAAACGGTAATGTGAAGCCGGAGAATAAGCCGAGAACCATCGAATATTCCGTCAAGCTGACAGCAATAAAGGAGGAATACCGCTCCGCTCTGGCGGCGGGAAATGAGGTTTTTGATTCGGCTACGGACAAGCCGCTCGGTTATATATCGAATATCAGATGGGAGCCGACGCAGTATTATGACAGCAAAGCCGATGAAAACGGGAATATTCCCGTTTATGCCTACAGCGATGTCTACGATGCGTATGTCACGATAGTATGCGACAACGCGACGGTAGACGAAACAGGCTTCTGCAACATAGGAAATACGAGAATTCTCGTTGGCTCGCAGATATATTTTTCATCCGGATATCTGAATCGCGTCGGTTATTGCACGCGCTTCGAGATAAAGAGTGCAGGCTGATAAAAGGGAGGGTGCCAAGTGAACGACAGCAAAAACAAAGTCAGATTCAATATATTTGACATAATAATAATACTTGCCGTCATCGCGAGCATTGCCGCAGTGGTACTGAAAGTCGCGTATTTCGACAAGCGCAACGATATAAGCGAGCATGTAATCGTGAATTTCACGGTATATGATATCATGGATAATACAGCGGCAAGCGCAAGCAAGGGAAATGTATACCTTACAAACGGCGACTCTCTCATAGGGGAGATAATATCGGCAGAAGTCGAAACAAATAAGATTTATATCGAGGAGGACGGCGTCGCCAAGCCGCACGATAATCCTCTCGGAAAGAAAAATCTGCACGGCAGGATAAAATTTGCCGGCATTTCCTCGGAAACGGGCTTTTTCATCGACGGCAAAACAAAAATAACCGTAGGCTCAGTTCTCTCCGTATATATACTTGATCCGCTGACGGGAAACGGCGCCGCTGTGGAAATAACGGTAAATTCGATAGAAAAAGCCGAATAACAGCAACGGAAAATCGTATTTTTTACATTTTTCACAGGAAAATTTACTCAAAGCTATTGATTTTATGCAAATAATTTGATATAATACTGTTTAGTCCAAGGGAAATGACGGCACATTTTCGCATTATCCCCGATAAAAGCACAGGAGCGGCACATGATTTCAAGAGAAGTAGTAGTAAAAAGTAGCGTGGGTCTGCATGCAAGACCTGCAATGTTTTTCATTCAGAAAGCAAATTCGTATAAAAGCTCTATATGGATTCAGGACGGAGACAAGCGTTCCAGCGCAAAAAGTCTTTTGGGTGTGCTCGCCATGGCTATTTCGGGAGACGCCACGATAACTCTTATCGCCGACGGTCCCGACGAGGCAGAGGCGCTCGACGGTCTCGAGGAGATTCTCCGCACGACCGAGTGAGCCGAAAGTTAACGAAGTGAATGACAGGCGGCAGATGGCTCGTTTTGAACCCTCTGCCGTTTTTTGTCTGTAAACCCATTTTCAGATCGGAGGGATTTATCACGGTACGCCAAGAATACGCAAAAAGACTGCGGGAAAAGGCAGGCAACCTGCCGCTCTGCCCCGGCGTATATATAATGAAAAATTCCTCGGGTAAGGTCATATATGTCGGCAAGAGCCGTGCACTCAAAAACAGGGTCTCGCAGTATTTCCATGACAATAATTTCAACAGCAAGACCGACGCCATGACGCATAATGTATACGATTTTGATTATATCATCTGCGAGACGGAGATGGAAGCGCTCACGCTGGAAAACAGCCTGATAAAGCTCTATCGTCCGAGATACAATATCCTGCTCAAGGATGATAAGTCTTATCCTTATCTCGTGGCTACGCTCGGCGAGGAATATCCCCGACTCATAATGTCACGCAAACGCGAGGCGGGCAAAAATAAATATTACGGTCCGTATTCGGGTGCAAATACGGTTTATTCCGTCATCTCGGCTCTGCGCAAAACCTTCGGGCTTCCCTATTGCGAGAAGCATTTTCCGAAGGACAAGGGCAAAGTGAAGCATTGTCTCTATCGCCGCATGGGGTGCATCGCACCATGCGAGGAGAGCGTGACGGCAGAGGAATATCGCGCGAGATTTCTTGAGGCGATATCGTTTCTCGACGGAAACGAGGACGATATACTCTCCTCTCTCACTGAGAAAATGAATTACGCTTCGGAAAATCTGATGTTTGAGGCGGCGGCAAGCTACCGTGACAGGATAGCGGCGATAAAGCGTCTGAGCGAAAAGCAGCGCGTAATATGCTCTCCCGATGTCGATCGCGATATCATCGGCTGGTATGCGGGTGATGATATATCTGCAATATGCGTTTTCTATGTCCGCTCCGGAAAGCTGATAGATTCTCAGAGCTTTCTTTTCTCGGGCGGCGAAATTTTCGATGATGCCGCTATATGCTCCTTCATATATGAGCTCTACAGCGTGCGCGATTATATCCCGCGCGAGATAACACTCGCCGATGAAATAGCCGAGGAAGAACGGCAGACAGCGGAAAACTGGCTTCGCGAAAAGGCAGGAACGGCAGTCAGACTGAAGATATCGCGCAGAGGCGAGCTTCATAAATTCTGTCGGACAGTCAAGCAAAATGCCGAAACACGCGCCGACGAATACAGAAAAAGCAGTGAGCAGACGGAAAAATCTCTTGCAAGGCTGGCTTCTCTCTGTGCGCTTGAGGTTCTGCCGGAGCGCATAGAGGCTTTTGATATTTCAAACTACGGAAACGAAAACATAACGGCAGGCATGGTAGTTTTCGAAAACGCCAAGCCGAAAAAGAGCGAATACAGGCTTTATAAGATTCGCACGACCGACGGGCAGGATGATTACGGCTCCATGAGAGAAGCTCTCTCTCGCAGACTCTCGCATCTCTCCGATGATGGGGCAAAGGCGCCCGACCTGATACTGCTCGACGGCGGCAAAAATCATGTTCTCGTGATACAGGCGCTCATGCGAGAAATGGGAATTAACATTCCCGTGCTCGGCATGGTAAAGGACGAGCATCACAAGACGCGTGCGCTTGTGAGCGAATACGGCGAGGTCTCCATAGCCGCGGAGCAGGCGGTTTTCATGCTGATATATAAAATTCAGGAAGAGGTTCACCGCTTCACCGTTTCGAGCATGACGCTGGCAAAGCGCAAAAAAGAAAAGACCTCTGTCCTCGAGAAGATAGACGGCATAGGCGCGGCAAAGGCAAAGGCTCTGCTCTCGCATTTCGGCGGACTTGCTGGCGTAAAGAAAGCGAGCGCCGAGGAGCTTGCCGCAGTTAAGGGAATAACACCGGAAACAGCCGAAAGAATAATAACATACTTTGACAAAGGCGAAAGGAATAAAAAATGAGAATAATCACAGGAAGCGCACGAGGCATAAATCTGAAAACGCTCGAGGGCGAGGACACAAGACCGACTCCGGAGAGAGTGAAAGAGGCTGTTTTCAGCTCTATTCAGTTTGATATAGCGGGAAAAACGGTACTTGACCTTTTTGCCGGCTCCGGTCAGATGGGGCTGGAGGCACTCAGCCGCGGTGCGGAAAAGGCGACACTTGTCGACGCTTCGCGCGATGCCGCAAATATAATTACGGAAAACGCAAAGAAAACAAAACTCTATCCGAAAACGAATGTGCTCTGCATGGATTGGAAAGCATATATCAGGGCGGCGGGCGGAAGAAGCAGTTTTGATTATATCTATCTCGACCCGCCGTATGCCATGTGCCTGCTGCCCGAGATACTCGCTGCGCTATGCGATTCAGATATGATAAACCCAGACGGAATGGTAATCTGCGAGGATGAAAAGCCGCTCGACATCGAAGAAAATGTAATGCTCGCCGCGCGCTACGAAAAAGTAAAAGGCGTGAAATACGGCAGGGTCCATATAACTTATCTTAAGCCGAAGGCAGGAGAATAAAAATGGAAAAAATTGTTTTGATTGCGGGCACCTTTGACCCGATAACAACAGGTCATCTTGACATAATAAAAAGAGCTGCGGATACTTTCGACGGAGCAGTAGTTGCGGTTTATACAAATCCCGCGAAAAAGCCCTTGCTCAATGAGGAAATCCGCCTCTCTGCGGTAGCCGCCGCTACATCGGATATGACAAATGTCCGCGTGGTAAAGGGTGAGGGGCTTATCGCGGATTTTGCAAAGAAGCTCGGTGTCTGCGCCATAGTCAAGGGCGTGCGCAATCTCTCGGACTATGCATATGAAGAAGATATGGCTCGGGCAAACAGAGCCATATCGGGCATAGAGACGTTGCTCATGTTCTCCTCTCCCGAGGTGCTCCATGTCAGCTCCACACTCGTCCGCGAGCTTGCGCGGTGCGGCAAGCCGTACTCGGAATATATTCCGGAGGGCGCAAAAGGTATTATTGCCGCAAAACTCGGAGAAAAGGTTTGATTTCACAAAAAGGCGGGAAAAAGCTTGGCTTTTTCCCGCCTTTTTGTGTTTCGGCAGATATTGTTCTATTGCGATTTTGAGTAGGATAAAGCAACTTTTCTTCTCTCGTACTTTTGCGTGACCAAGAGGAGGGTTCAGGGTGGCGTAGCCACCTCTGAACGGCGTCGCCGAGACGGAG
>ERZ834722.155-NODE-155-length-73830-cov-12.502813_pt1 | contig 73830 bp, 53 predicted proteins | sample MGYA00519576_ERZ834722 | MGnify/ENA primary metagenome ERZ834722 (study PRJEB31850, sample SAMEA3708759) | human gut metagenome | biome: human gut; feature: human-associated habitat; material: faeces | place: China | collected 2014 ...
GCTGCTGCCATAGGGAAAGCGTCTGGTCCAAATCCAATTGCTTTTTCATAAATATAGGTGCTGAGCACCGGGATGCCAGAAGAGATACCTAAAAATGCCGGCACAGAGAAGTTATCAATGGCTGATAAAAACGCCAGAAGCCCGCCTGCAATGATCGCAGGAAGCACCTGCACCAGATCCACATGGACCAGTGTATAAGAAAGACCAAATCCGCAGGCTCTGGAAGCCCATTCCAGGTCTCTTGGAATACGCCGAAGCATATGGATCACGCTCATGTATACAACAGGGATGTTGCAGATACCGATCACCAGTAAAATACCGCCAATGGAATAAATATTCACCGGACCGATCCCCACTGCCCCAAGGATCTGGTTTACGATCCCTTTTTTACTTAAAAATCCGCTCCAGGAAAGAGTAATAATATAAGAGGGGATAATGAAAGGAAGCAGCACCAGTAATTCTAAAAGCCTTTTTCTTTTTATATTGGTATAAGCTGCTGCCAGAGCCAGTCCGCTTCCTGCCACGATGGCGATCATGCTTGTTTCGCCGATCGTACCGGCTGTTTTTCCGATCACCATATTGTAAATGTTCACGCTTTCACCTGCTTTTAAACTGGCAAGCGGTGTTGCACCGGAATATGTATCCGTGTCAAAATTCGTCATAATAGACGTAAATGAGATCAGCAAAAAGCATCTGGCAGCCAGCGCCGGATTCATAAAATTCTGTCCAAGTCCACCGAATAACATCTTCACAACAATGATGGCAAACAGACCACCGATCACACCGATCCACCACGGTGCACGCGGCGGCAGATTCAGCGCCAGTAAAAGACCTGTCACAACTGCGGACAGATCCGTAATTGTATTATCCTTTTTACAGATCAGATCAAAAATCCATTCACCAAGCACAGTCGATGCGATCGTTACTAAGATCAGCACAAGTGCATGCAGTCCGAAATTCCAGATACCGAAGATCGTGGTCGGTAAAAGCGCAATGATAACGCAGAGCATGATCATCTGTGTTGATATATGCATACGAATGTGTGGATTGGATGAAACTTTTCTTAATTCGTTCATATTTGCATCCTCCTATTTCTTTTTCCTGTCGGCCAGAATCATCTTACGCATGGATTTGATCTCCTGCGTCAGAGGACGCTTTGCCGGGCATACAAAACTACAGCAGCCGCATTCACAGCATTCCATACCGTTATGTTCCACGAAAGCCTCTTCATCAAAATGCTCCGCATAGGTTGCCAAAAGGCTGGGAACAATACGTCCGGGACATGCTTCCACGCAACGTCCGCAGTTGATGCAGGGACTGGGCTCCATAGCGGATACATCGTCCTGGGTCAGTGCCAGTAATGCGGTAGAGGTCTTTGTGGTAGGTACATCCAGCTGGAACATACCGAATCCCATCATGGGACCTCCGCAGATGATCTTCTCCGGCTCCCGCTTAAATCCACCGGCTATATCCAACAGTTCCTGATAACTCATACCGATGGGTACCCGGAAGTTCCGTGGATTCGCCACAGCATCACCGGTTACCGTGACAATGCGCTCCATCAGAGGGCGTCCTTCTGTAACCGCTCTGTAAATAGCAACCACGGTATCTACATTGTCTACAATGCATCCCACATCCGCGGGCAGCATGGAAGAATTGATCTTACGACCCGTTGTGGCATAGATCAGCTGACGTTCCGCACCCTGCGGGTACTTGGTCTTCAATGCCTTGACCGTGATCTGCGGATCATTTTGGGTCATCTGTTTTAACAGAGAGATGCAATCCGGTTTATTATCTTCCACTGCCAGAATTCCATGAGCATTATCGAACAGCTTCAGTATGATCTTCAGACCGCCGATCAGCTTGTCCGGCTCCTCCATCATCCTGCGGTAATCAGAAGTCAGATAAGGCTCACATTCCGCACAGTTTGCAATTACATAGTCAATTTTATCAGGATCCTTCGGAGATAATTTTACATGGGTAGGAAAGCCGGCTCCTCCCATACCTACAACTCCGGCTTCTTTTACAATATCGATGATCTCATCTTTTTGTAATTTATCCACCGGTGCATAGGGATGAAATTCCATACTTTCATACAGACCGTCATTGTCTATTACAATGCTCTGTATCAGATCTCCCGTCACTACACGCCTTGTCTCGATAGACTTTACAGTACCGGACACGGATGCATAAATCGGCGCCGACACAAATCCACCACTCTCCGCTATCTTCTGTCCTGCAAGTACACGATCTCCTTTTGCCACGATTGGCTTAGCCGGGGCTCCGATATGCTGAGACATGGGATAAACCATTTCTCCCTTAGGCAGAACATCCTGGATCGGCTTGTCTTTCGACAGATCTTTGCCGTCATAGGGATGGATTCCACCTACAAATGTCAACTTCGCCATTTTTCTATCGTCCTTTCTGAATCATTCTTGTATTTCAGATCACATTACGATAATTGTACTATTTTTATCAATTTTTATCAACTTTTATCAACAAAATGCTACTGCATTTTATAAAATTATGGTAGAATAAATTAAATAAGCAAACATGCCCCACGGCAGAAAGAGGTCATACATGAAAAAATCAGAAGAGACTCTGGAGGATTTTGCGATCTCCTATCCCTTGGATAAGCTAGCACCTCTGGAACAGGTACTGTTTCTCGATATTGAGACCACGGGATTTACTTCCCGTACTTCTTATTTATATATGATAGGCTGCGCTTACAACCGGGCCGGTAAATGGCATACCATACAATGGATGGCAGAGGATTACGCACAGGAGGGAGCGATTCTCACTGCTTTCTTTGACTTTGCGAGATCCTATAAATATCTGGTTCATTTCAACGGCAATAACTTCGACCTTCCCTTTATCAGCCAGAAATGTGCCCAGTTAATGCTTCCATTTTCTTTCGAAGGTTTTCAGGGAATCGATATTTATCGTCGGATCTCTCCTTATAAGTTTTTCTTAAAGTTGCCCAACTGCAAACAGAAAACTCTGGAGCAATACCTTGGAATCGCCCGTACGGATGTCTTTTCCGGTGGTGAATTGATCGGATTATATCACGACTATGTCAAGAATCCTTCCGAATTCACCGAAAAAGCTTTATTCCTTCACAATGCGGACGATTTAAAAGGGATGTTGGAAGTTCTTCCGATTCTCGCATACTATGATCTGTTTAACGAGAACTGTGTCAAAGCCAAAAAGGTACAGGCCAACTATTACAAAGATATGCATGGGGCACAGCGAAAAGAGCTGCTGATCACACTGCAGATTCCTACACCGCTGCCCAAACCTATTACTGCCTCTGCCGGTAATTGTTACTTCCGCGGCGAGGGAGAATCTGCTACTCTTAAGGTTCCGATCTATGAAGAAGAATTAAAATATTTCTATTCGAACTACAAGGATTATTATTATCTTCCTACCGAAGATGTGGCGCTTCATAAATCCGTAGCTGGTTTTGTCGATAAGGAACACAGACTCCAGGCTTCCGCAGCGAATTGCTATACCAGGAAGTTTTCCTGTTATCTTCCCCAGTGGGATATTTTATTTACACCTTTCTTCAAGAGAGATTATAAGAGCAAAGAATTATTTTTTGAACTTACAGATGAAATGAAGAAGAACCGTGAAGGTTTTTCCCGTTATGCCAATCACGTCCTGTCCATGATTGCCGCCACATATTAAAAAAAGGAAAGCTGATCGCTTTCCTTTTTTCTTCCTATAAACCTATAAGGGTTTGACATAATAAAAAGAACTTTTTCTCTCAAATCCTATCTCACGATAATTCATGATCTGTTCCGTACTTCCAATAAAAAGCATTCCACCCTTTGCCAGGGAATGATAATACTTTCGAAATACTTCATCCTTTGCTTCCTCTGTAAAATAGATCAGAACATTTCTGCACACGATCAGATGATATTCTGTCGGATAAGCATCTTTCAACAGATTATGTTGATGAAAATCAACTCTTGCCTTAATCTCATCCGCAATCTTATAAGAGGGACCGATCTTCGTGAAATATTTCTTCTTTAGATCTTCCGGTACACCTTCTATGCTCTTCTCATTGTACAATCCGGTCTTTGCCTTTGCAATCACCTGCTTGTCCAGATCCGTAGCATAGATATGGATCTGTTGTAACGGAACATGCCGTGACAAAGCCATAACCAGTGAGTACGGCTCATCTCCCGTAGAACAGGCAGCGCTCCAGATTTTTAAATTCTTACCAAAGCGCTGAATCAGTTCCGGGATAACTGTCTCATCCAGATATTTCCACTGTTCGGGATTACGATAGAACTCCGATACATTGATGGTAATATACCCTACAAATTCCTCGAAAAGTTCTCTATCCGTCTTCAGTGCCTGTACATACTTATCATATCCTACGATCTTGTGTTTTGCGATCAGAGTATCGATACGCCGCTTCATCTGCTTCTCTTTATAAGCATTCAGATCGATCGTAGTCAGAGAATATATCTCCTTTTTAAAATACTCATAATCATATATCATGAATATCAACCACCCAGCTGTTAATTATTCCTCAGTATTCTCAGCCTCTGCAGCGATCACAGCATCGATATCTACAGATACGACATCTGCATCAGACTCTTCCTCTGCCTCTGCAGGTTCGGGAGCTGTCAGAGCTTTTACGCTCAGGGAGATCTTGTGATCAGCCTCATTGAAATCTACAACCTTAGCTGTAACTTCATCGCCAACGCTCAGTACATCGGAAGGTTTCTCAATGTGCTCCTTTGCGATCTGGGATACATGAAGCAGAGCATCTACACCGGGCTCTAATTCTACGAAAGCGCCAAAGTCGGTCATTCTTGCAACCTTACCGGTTACTACATTGCCGACTGCATACTTCTGTGCAGCATCCTTCCAGGGGTTAGCATCATCGAATTTCAGAGACAGTGCGATCTTATTGCCGTTGATCTCTTTGATCAGGACTTTCAGCTTATCGCCAACCTTGAATACCTTCTTGGGATGTTCAACTCTGCCCCAGGACATCTCGGAGATGTGAAGCAGTCCATCTGCGCCGCCAAGATCGATAAATGCGCCGAAATCAGTTACGTTCTTAACAACGCCTTCAACGATATCGCCTTCTTTGATCTTCTCAAAGAGTTCCTTCTGCAGTTCAGCCTTCTTGGCTACGATCAGCTGTTTACGGTCGCCGATATATCTTCTTCTCTTGGGATTGTACTCGCTGATCACGAATTCAATCTCCTGTCCTGCATACTTGGTCAGATCCTTCTCATAAGTATCGGATACCAGGCTTGCGGGGATGAAGATTCTTACTTCGTCCACAATTACACTTAAACCACCGTCCAGTACCTGAGATACGGTTGCCTTAAGTACTTCGTGATTGTTAAATGCTTCTTCGATTCTCTTGTTGCCTCTGTCTGCAGCAAGACGCTTGTAGGTAAGGAGAACCTGACCCTCACCGTCATTTACTTTCAGAACCTTGACTTCCATGGTGTCACCAACCTTGGCAACTGTGGTAAGATCCACGCTGGAGTCGTTGGTATATTCGTTCTTGGTAAGAATACCGTCAGATTTATATCCGATGTTCAGAATGATCTCTTCCGGTTTCACATCGATGACTGTACCTTCGACTACCTCTCCTGCATGTATTGTCTTTAATGATTCTTCCAGCATTTGTTCAAAAGTTAATTCTGACATAATTTTGAACCTCCTCAATTAATTTATTTGGGGTGGAAGCCCCCGCGGTAATACCCACTAGTCGAACAGCTTTAGGTAGATCTAAATGCAAGTCATCCAGTGTCTGTATAAAATAGGTGTGCTCACATTCCCTTTGGCAGATTTCGTAAAGCTTTCTGCTGTTGGAACTGTGCTTCCCTCCTATTACAATCATAACGTCAGCATCCGCTGCAATGGTCTTTGCCGATCGCTGTCGCTCTTCTGTAGCATTACAGATAGTGTTCACAACACTATCATTGTAACCTTTTTTTTCAAAAATTTCAACTATATATTGAAATTTATTGTAGTTATATGTCGTCTGAGAGACAATGCAGAGTTTTTCGCCTTCTGTTTTTACAAAATTTTCTGCCTGATCCGGAGTCTCCAGAACGGTAACGGGTCCCGGACACCAGCCGACGATCCCCTCTACTTCCGGGTGCTTCGGATCTCCCACAACGATCACATGATACCCCTCGTTACTTTTTAGTTCCACGATACGATGGATCTTTTTCACAAAAGGACAGGTGGCATCAATGCATTCCAGACCGTTTGCCTCCATGATGTCATAGATCTCTTTTGCCACACCGTGAGCACGGATGATCACGGTGGGAATGTTCTCCCCGGCTTTCAGCTGTTTCAGATCCTCTTTGTTCTCCAGAACCCGTACACCCTTTTCCGACAGTTCTCTGACCACTTCCTCGTTGTGTACAATGGGACCATAGGTATATATAGTCTTCCCGTTTTTTAATTGTTCATACACGGTATCCACGGCACGCTTTACACCAAAGCAAAAGCCTGCACAGTCTGCCAGTCTTACTTCCATATATCGTCTCCCATTTAACCAATCAGTGCCACGATCCGGTCAATGACCTGTTCGATGGTCATATCTGAGGTATCCACCAGCACCGCATCCTCCGCCTGCTTTAACGGAGAAGTCTCTCTGTGCATATCTCTGTAATCTCTGTCCTCGATATCCTGACGGATCTTTTCTAAGTCGCAGGGCTCACCCTTGGCAGTCAGCTCGTCATATCTTCTTTTTGCTCTCACCATACTGCTGGCGGTCAGATAGATCTTGACCTGTGCATGGGGTAATACTACGGTACCGATATCACGGCCATCCATGATCACATCGCTTTTCGTTGCCAGTGCCTGCTGGAGTTCTACCAGTTTGGTACGTACCGCCGGCTGTGCACTGGTGGTGGAAGCCATGTTGCCAACCTCCTCGGTACGCAGATAAGCATTGACGTTTTCACCGTTTAATAATACGACCTGTTCTCCGTCCACATATTGAATGGTGATATCTGCCTCCTTACATTTATCGGCGATCGCTGCCGCATCCGCAGGATCCACACCCTCTCTTAACATGAACAGTGCCATGGCACGGTACATTGCTCCGGTATCCACATAGATAAAGCCCTTCTTTTTTGCCACTGCTCTGGCAATCGTGCTTTTACCGGCACCTGCCGGTCCGTCAATAGCTACATTAAAGCTCATATTCATATCCTCTTTTCTTCGTATTTTCTTTATGATTCTATTTTTTAAAAAATTTATTGTATGCTGTCTCCCGCCAAATGTCCCGTAGACCAGGCAATCTGTAAGTTAAAGCCACCGGTCATGGCATCCAGATCCAGTACTTCCCCCGCAAAATACAGATGCTTTACCATCCTGGATTCCATGGTGGAAGGATTGATGTCTTTTACAGAGATTCCGCCCTGGGTAATGATTGCTTCCGCAAAAGATCTCGTCCCCGTTACCGTCATGGGCAGTGCCTTGATCAGCATTCCGAAAGCTTTTCTCTCTTCCCTGCTGATCTCGTTGACCTTCTTCTCCGGAGAGATTCCTGACAACTCTATCATAACAGGGATCAGCTTCGCAGGGAACAGATGATCCAGTGCATTTTTAAACTGCTTGTTCTTCGCTTCCTCAAAATCCCGAAGCAGCCGTTTATCCAACTGTTCCGGTGTCAGTGCGGGTTTCAGATCCAGGAAAAGCTTTACTTCATCGTCACCTTTTTGTCTGGAAATATTTTTGGAATAAAAGCTGCTGGCGGACAAGATCAACGGCCCGCTGACGCCAAAATGGGTAAACATCATCTCTCCGAAGCCTTCGTACCAGGTCTTCTTCCCACATTGCATCCGGATCTCCACATTTTTAAGAGATAATCCCATCAGCGCTTTGCACCAGCTCTCGCGGATCTCTAACGGTACCAATGCGGGCCTTCGCTCCGTTACTTTATGACCCGTCTCTTCTGCGAACCGGTAACCGTCTCCGGTGGATCCGGTAGCGGCATAGGAGCAGCCACCTGTACAGATAATGCAGGCATCGGCGATCAACTTCTTATGATCCGTACATTCCACTCCGTAAAAGCAAATATTGTCGTCACTTTCCTTCGTCAGGATCTTTTTCACTTCTGTGTGCAGATGAATATCCACATGATATTTATGCAATTCTCTCTGCAGGGCGGCGATCACATCCGAAGAATGATCGGATACCGGAAATACCCTGTCGCCCCGCTCTGTTTTCAGGGGACATCCCGCCTGTTCGATCAGATCACACACCTGTGTATTGTCAAAGCTGTAAAAAGCACTGTACAGGAATTTTTCATTGGTGCAGACATTTTGGAACAGCACATCCATATCCGCTCCATTGGTCACATTACAACGGCCTTTTCCCGTAATAAACAGCTTTTTCCCAAGCTTTTCATTTTTTTCCAAAAGGGTTACGTTATGTCCGCATTTTGCTGCCGCTATGGCAGCCATCATGCCGGCAGCCCCGCCGCCGACCACTATCACATTGCTCATTCTCATCCTTTTCTGCCGACATATCGACGTCACTGCTCCTTGCGTCGCAGAGAATAATCCAACATCGGTTCATCATCTATAAAATCTATCTCGTCATTCAGATACACCTGATAATTGTTCCAGGTCTCTTCCAGTGTCTCCAGATTCTTACGCACCTGCTCCGGACATTTCAGGCAAAGTGCTACCACCAGCGCATTGATCACACTAAGAGGTGCCACCAGAGAATCCACCACCGACACCATGTCACTTCTCGCCAGCAGATTGCAGGAAGAATACAGATTCATGGGGGAATGGATACTGTCGGTAATGGCGATCACTTTGGCATTCCGGTCATTGGCGAACTCCATTGCCTTTAACGTCCGCATAGAATATCTCGGAAAACTGATGCCGATAAAGCAATCCTTCGGTCCTATATGGATCATCTGTTCAAAGGTCTCGCTGACACTGGTAGTGTTCAGTAAAAATACCTTTCCGCGGATCATGTTCAGGTAAAAATGCAAAAACGCCGCCAATGGCTCATTGCTGCGGAGTCCCATGATATAGATGGTCTCCGCTTCTAAGATCGTAGCTACTGCCGATTCAAACGCCGCCGGATCCAGATTATCTATAGTATCCTGAATCTTCTCGATATCTGCCGTGAGAACAGAGGTCAGGATCTCCGACTGGGAACTTCTTCCATATTTTGCATCCATTTTCTGGATACCATTTAGTTTACCCTGTACACAGCTTTCCAATGCCTTCTGAAATTTCGGGTACCCATCATAACCGATCCCTGCGGCAAAACGAACCACGGTAGATTCACTGATTCCCAGTGTTTCTCCTAATTTAGCTGCCGTCATGAATACCGCCTGGTCAAAATGTTCCGATATATAGTCCGCAATGGCTTTATGCCCCTTGCTCATCTTCGTATAGTGTTCATTTATCCGGGTAAAAACATCATATTCTGCCACTGTTCTTAACCTCGCATTGTCTCATTGTAAAAAGCATAGTAGGAATGTTCCAAAAGCTGCATCGTCTGCTGATCTGTCAGATCATAATCTCCGGTCAGAGACATGCAGGCGGCTCCATGAATAAAAATCCACATTTTCATAAACAGATCTCCGGGGTCCGGGCATCCGGCCACTCTCGCCAGATTGATCTCATAGACTACATTTCCGGCATCACCGTTCAAGATCTCATACATGCTTTTCGTCTTATGCTTACTGCCCTGGTCACCGGATACAAACAGAAGTTCAAACAAGTGTCTTTCTTCCCGTGCAAAAGCTATGTATGCCATTCCTAAGTTGGAAAAAGGTGTCTTCCCTGTGCGGGGATACAGGCTGTAATAATCCAGAAAATACGCCGTTGCTCTCTCATAGACCGCATCCCACAGTTCTTCCATATTCTTATATACTCTGAAAATAGGCTGCGTGGAACATCCTGCCTTCGCCGCAACTTTTCTCGCAGTCACATTGGCAAAGCCTTCCTCTCTGGTCATGGCGAATGCCGTATCCAGGATCCTGTCAATCGTGATCATCTCTTTACGAGCCATAATCCCTCTCATTCCGCTGTATTTACAGCAAACAATGTGTCCTTCTATAACACTTGTTATTTTAGTTGGTGAAGAGCACTTTTGTCAATATGTAATTAAGTCCATTCGCATATCGGGCTCGACCGGAGTTCGGCCGGGAGAATGTCTAAATAACGGCTTCTCCGCTCTTCGAGCTCTCGAAGCCGCAACCACATTCGCAATCCGGGCTATCGCCCTACTTCTTCCGTCGGGTTTTCTGTCTAAATAACAGCTTCTTCGTGCTTCGCACTCTCGAAGCTGCAAAACCACATTCGCATATCGGGCTTACGCCCTTTTATGCGAATGTGGTTTTGTTCGTCTAATAAAAAAGCCGCACTGGCTGCGAGCAGCCGTGCGACCTTTTTATTGACGAATTATTTTAGACAGGGTATGCACCGTTTTTGGTGTCAGCCTGGGTCATATCAACCTTTTCCTGCTGTGCCTGACGATACTTGAAGAAGTCGGTAGCAACCTGAGGGAACAGAGCGTAGCTTAATACGTCCTCATCCTGCTGTTTCCATTCCTTCATTTCGCCTTCCAGCTTATCCATCTCGTTGTCAAGCAGATCAGCGTAACGGCAGGTGATTCTCTCCTCACCGGGGATAACCTTGTCGATAACTTCCTGGCTCATGGGCTTAACAGTCTGGCCGTACTCACCACGCAGCACTGCCTTGGTCTCCTTGGTAGCCATCTTGTAACGCTCACCAAGCAGTACATTGAAGACTGCCTGAGTTCCAACGATCTGAGAAGAAGGAGTAACCAGAGGGGGCTCACCCAGATCCTTACGAACCTTAGGGATCTCCTTCAGTACATCGTAGTATCTGTCTTCTGCATTCTGCTCCTTCAGCTGGCTCACCATGTTGGAAAGCATACCGCCGGGTACCTGATACAGCAGAGTCTTGATATCAACACCCATAACCTTGGGATTCAGCAGGCCGTTAGCCAGACACTCATCTCTGTAAGGTCTAAAGTAATCAGCGATCTCAGCCAACAGGTTCTGATCCAGACCGGTATCGTAAGGGGTTCCCTTGAAGGTCTCAACCATAACCTCGGTAGCAGGCTGTGAAGTACCCATAGCGAAGGGGCTCATAGCGGTATCGATCACATCAACACCGGCCTCTACTGCCTTCAGGTAAGTCATGCTTGCAACACCGGAAGTATAGTGGGTATGCAGTTGGATGGGAAGCTTGGTAACTTCCTTCATAGCCTTGATCAGTTCAGAAGCCTTGTAAGGTACTAACAGACCAGCCATATCCTTGATACAGATGGAATCTGCACCCATCTCTTCGATCTTCTTAGCCATGCCGGTCCAGTACTCTAAGGTGTAAGCATCGCCCAGGGTATAAGCCAGAGCAACCTGTGCTTCACCTCTGCCTTCCTGCGCCTTGAACTTATTGGTAGCATTTACTGCTTCCTGTAAGTTGCGCAGGTCATTCAGACAGTCGAAAATACGAATGATATCAATACCATTGGAGATAGACTTCTGTACGAAGTAATCTACCACGTCATCTGCATAAGGTCTGTAACCTAAAATGTTCTGTCCACGGAACAGCATCTGTAACTTGGTGTTCTTGAAGCCGTCACGCAGCTTTCTCAGTCTGTCCCAGGGATCTTCCTTCAGGAAACGAAGGGATGCATCAAAGGTAGCACCGCCCCAGCACTCTACGGAATGATAACCAACTTTATCCATCTTATCTACGATAGGAAGCATGAATTCGGTCGGCATTCTGGTAGCGATCAGAGACTGATGTGCATCACGTAAAACAGTTTCCGTAATCTTAATCGGTTTCTTTTCAATTTCTGACATTACGAATATCCTCCATAATATAATTTTCTTTTAATTAGCTTTAAAATACTCCGAAGATCGCCATGAATGTACCGGCTGCTACGGCAGTACCGATAACACCGGCAACGTTAGGTCCCATAGCATGCATGAGCAGGAAGTTGGTAGGATCAGATTCTGCACCAACCTTCTGGGATACACGGGCTGCCATAGGAACTGCAGACACACCTGCGGAACCGATCAGCGGATTGATCTTGCCGCCGGACATTACGCACATCAGTTTACCGAACAGAACACCTGCAGCGGTACCGAACATGAAGGCGATCAGACCCAGAGCTACAATCTTCAGTGTATCAGCATTCAGGAATGCTTCTGCACTGGTGGTAGCACCTACGGAAGTACCTAACAGAATAACTACGATGTACATCAGAGCATTGGATGCTGTCTCAGTCAGCTGACGAACAACGCCGGACTCACGGAACAGGTTACCTAACATCAGCATACCTACCAGAGGAGCTGTGGTGGGAAGGATCAGACATACAACGATGGTAACAACGATGGGGAACAGGATCTTCTCCAGCTTGGATACCGGACGAAGCTGACCCATCTTGATCTTTCTCTCCTTCTCAGTGGTGAGAAGCTTCATAATAGGGGGCTGGATAATGGGAACCAGTGACATATAGGAATATGCTGCCACCGCGATAGGTCCCAGGATTGCCGTCTGTCCCAGCTTACCAGCAAGGAAGATGGATGTAGGACCGTCAGCACCACCGATGATGGAGATGGCTGCAGCTGCCTTGTCGTTGAATCCCAGCCAGATCGCACCGAAGTATGCTGCGAAAATACCGAACTGTGCAGCTGCTCCCAAAAGAAAGCTCTTAGGGTTTGCGATCAGAGGACCAAAGTCTGTCATGGCACCTACGCCCATGAAGATCAGGGACGGCAGGATTGCCAGTTCATCCAGCTTGTAGAAATAATACAGTAAGCCGCCGGCACCGTTTGCTGCATTTTCAGGGTGCAGCATGATATCGGGGTAAATATTTACCAACAGCATACCGAACGCTATCGGGAGTAAGAGCAACGGCTCAAACTCATGACGGATAGCTAAATAAAGGAAAAAGCATGCAACCAGAATCATGACATAGTTTCCCCAGGTCAGGTTAAAAAACGCTGTCTGATGAATCAGGTTGTTAAGCGTACTAGCTATATATTCCATTTGATGACCTCCTGTTGTTTATAGAGCTGATAAAAAAATTAGTTCAGAGTTGCCAGAACTGCACCAGCCTCAACAGTATCACCAACTGCAACGTCAATGCTTGCTACGGTACCGTCTTCGGGAGCTACAACAGGGATTTCCATCTTCATAGCTTCCAGAATGATGACTGCGTCACCCTTCTTAACAGCCTGTCCAACATTTGCCTCTACCTTGAAGATCTTACCGGCTGCACCGGCCTCAACCTTGATGCTGCCTGCTGCGCCGCCTGCCTTGGGAGCTGCTGCAGGAGCCTTGGGTGCTGCCTTGGGTGCTGCGGGAGCCTTTGCTGCTACGGGTGCTCCGGTGGATGCGCCCTCTTCTACTACTACATCATATACGTTGCCATTTACGGTAATGGTATATTTTTTCATTTTAATATCCTCCTACGATTTTAGATTATCTAACTTTGCGGATAGAACGAACTACAAATCCGTCAGTGCTTGCCGCGCCTTCGCTTGCTGCGATCGCAGCTGCGATTACGGCTACCAGCTCAGTGTCATCTGCTTCGGCCTCTTCCTGTGCAGCGATCTGAGTTACTGCATTATCAATACCTGCGTTCTTTGTCTCTTCCTTCTTGCCCTTTTTGCTGAATGCAGCCTGGATCCTGGGAATGAAGTTGAACAGGGAAATGATCAGTGAGATCATGATCAGCATTACAAATACAGTTCCCATACCGATCAGCGTATTCAGTGCAGCCTTGGTCATCAGACCACCCATGGATTCTACGGGATTCAATGCTGCGGACTCCATACTCAGGAACATATCATTGCTGAAGATCACTTCTGCCTGTGCGTTCTGGTTTGCTCCGGTCACATCTACATGTACAATGATCTGATCATCATCGATGGTAGCATCTGCATCGCCGACAGCAGTGATACCGCCGATGGTTTTCTTCGCGGAATTGAAAGACTCGATAGCAGTCTTGTATGCATAACCGTCAACGGTGATACCTACATTTTCCTGTACCATGTATGCCACTTCATCAGCGGTATACTCGGAAAAGCTCTCCAGAGTAGCTTCGTCTTCAAAGTTCTCAAGAGAAGGGATCACATACTGGGTAGCGATCTGGATCGCAGTATCCATCTTACGCTGCTCATAATCCGTATAAGTCTCCTCACTGCCGCACGCCGTCAAACCAAAGATGCAGGTAATCATACATACTAAGCTTAAAAATTTCTTCATTTTATAATCACCCTTTCTTATACAGTTCCGTGTTTCTTGGCAGGACGGTCTTCACTTTTGGTGAATAACATCTCAAATGCGCCGATCACATATTTTCTGGTATCAGCTGCATTTACGATCTGGTCCACATATCCTCTCTTGGCTGCACTGGTTACATTCAGAGTCAGAGCCTCGTACTCTGCAGCCTTCTCATTGATCACATCAGCGCCCTGACCATCATACATGATCTTGGCAGCAAGCTTGCCGTCCATAGCACCGATCTGTGCATCCGGCCATGCCATGGTGATGTCAGCACCGATTGCCTTGGAGTTCATTACCACATAAGCGGTTCCTAAAGCTTTGCCGATCACAACATTAACCTTGGGAACGGTAGCGTTAGCGAATGCGTAGGTCAGCTTTGCAGCAGCCTTGGCGATGGTCTTCTCGGAAGCTAAAGTTGCCTCATAACCCTTGACATTGGTCAGAGTCAGTACAGGGATACCGAAGGCATCACAGAAGTTCACGAACTCTGCAGCCTTCTCGCAGCCTTCTGCGGTCAGTACAGCGTCTAACTTCTCTGCTACTTTGCCTTCCTCGTCGCAGATCTCGGAACGGTTAGCTACCGCACCTACGGTAACACCATCGAGACGTAAGAAACCGGTTACCATATTTTTAGCATATCCGGACTTTACTTCGAAGAAATTGTTGTCATCTGCCAGAATGGACAGAGCAACGGAAGTGTCGCCGACACAGCCTGCGATCTCAGGGTTCACACGATTCAGATCATCGGTGCAGTCCTCTAAGAAGCTTGCATCATCTTCGTTGTTGGCAGGCAGGAAGCTTACCAGCTCTCTTACCTTCTCCAGAATGGTTGCTTCGTCAGCTACCACATCAACGATACCGCTCTCTTCTGCCTGGAACTTAGCGGAAGAAGAATCACACTTGGTGATCACATTGCCGTCCAAAGCATTGGGAGCATTCACGAACAGCTTGGCGTTCTTCTCTTCCATGAAAGTGAAATCCGTCATGGTAGGGAACAGACCTAAGCCGCCGCCACAGGTTCCGAATACAGCGGTGATCTGAGGGATCACGCCAGAAGCCATGGTCTGCTTTAAGTAAATTTCACCGAATGCAGCCAGTGCATCGGTTGCCTCCTGCAGTCTTAAACCTGCAGACTCGATCAGTCCGATCACAGGTGCTCCGGTCTTCATAGCAAGATCGTAGAGGTTTGTAATTTTCTTGGCATGCATCTCACCGATGGTTCCGTTCAGTACGGAAGCATCCTGGCTATATACATATACAAGATTACCATTGATCACTCCATAGCCGGTAATACAACCGTCAGAAGGAGTTTCATTGGGTTTCAGATTGAAATCCGTAGCTCTTGCGGTTACAAGTCCGCCGATTTCAACGAAACTGTTGTCATCGAGTAAAGCTGCTATTCTTTGACTCGCTTTTGAAGTAGTGCTCATATGTTTCAGCCCTCCGTTGATAATATAATAAAATAAAAATAAAAATAAAAAACTCTATTAATATAGAAGCACAAATGCCCCCATGATTAACAGTCGTTAGTATAACATAAAATCTGCAACTCGCAAAGAACGAATTGCAGATTTTTACAAAAAATATACATTGTTTTTTATTTTGAACAATATTCCCTTCATTTTTTCATGGGGATCTCACCAAAAAGCGCCAAAGGATCTGCCTGCCGCACCATACGAAGTCTATGGCTTCCACATCCTTTGCTGCGATCAGACGTTCTCTGCGCCATACCCTGCCGTCTACCAGATAGCTGATCTCTCCCACGCACTCTCCTGCCTCCACGGGAGCCGTAAGGTACTGTTCCTTACGATAGAGGATCTCCACATTCTCGTCAGGACCCATTAAGAGTCCCTCCACTCCTTCCGTCTCCGGATCCGGTTCCACAGGCAATATGACCTCCTCTGTCAGTGCATCATTCTGTGCCCGCAGCACCGGAATCGGCATAAGCAGCTGTTCTCTGCCCGAAAACGTTTCTTCTTCAAAGCTTCGATATGTAAAGTTCTCCAATCCATAGGTAAACAATTCCCTGCTGTCGCTCCATTTATAGGTCTTGTGATTCGGCCATCCGCAGGCAAGCAGCGCCACGATCAGACATTTTCCGTCCTGTTTCAGGGCTCCCACATAGCAGTATCCCGCCTTGTTCGTAAATCCGGTCTTGCCCGTAAACGCTCCGTCCATCATCTGCAGAAATGCGTTGTGATTGTGACACTGAAAGGAGCGTCCGTTCTCCGTAAAACTGTAATCCTGCGTCCCTGTGATCTCTAAAAACAGATCCCTCTGTGGGGAAGTTTTCATACAGTACCTGAGAATCTCCGCCAGATCTTTTGCTGTGGTATGGTGTTCCCTCTCTAATGTACTTCCGTCCGACAGTGTCAGAGTCTCCGTGGCATCCAGCCCGTTTGGTGTGATGAACCAAGTATCTTCGCAGCCGATCTCTTCCGCCTTTTCATTCATTGCCTGCGCAAATCTATGTAATGCCGCCTTGCTCTCTTCGCCGGTATGTTCTGAGATCTCCCCCGTCTCTCCCAAAAGTTTTCCGCCGATGTATTCCCCCAGTACCACAGCAGTATCGTTATGGCTTTCCAGCATCAGGGAAAACAATAATTCTCTCACGGTATAGTGTTCTCCGCATTTCACATATAGCTTTACCTTGGGCATGGTGGCTGCATAGGCAGAGACGCTGACGGTTTCATCCACCTTTGCATTTTCCAGCACCAAAATACAGGTCATGATCTTGGTGGTACTTGCCATAGCCATGGGGATAGTTTCGTTTTTTCCGTAAAGCACGCGTCCGGAATCCGCATCCAGAAGCACTGCTCCCTGTGCATACAGCTTAAACTCCTGTTGTAGATCGGATTTCCCGGTCTCATACCGGATCGCATATGTCGGTTCGTTGTCTGTTATCCTATCTTCACGGAATTGTGATCCGCACAGACTTTCCAGACACATAATTCCCGCAAAAAGGGCACAAAAAAAGCCTCGCATAATCGTTGCTCCCAAAAAAGGGTTACTTATTACTATGAGGCCGGTTCTTTGTCCTATTCTCTGTTTATATATTCAAAGTAAGCTGTACTTCCTGTTCCGCCTGCTGCTTAAATTCCTCCACCTGCACCGGATTCAGTTCCGGCAGTTCTTCCAGACTCTTCACGCCAAAGCAGCGTAAAAACTGCTCCGTAGTACCAAACAGCAAGGGTCTTCCGGGAGCATCCAGACGTCCCAGTTCCGTGATCAGATCGTATTCCAACAATTTGTTAATAGCATGGTCACAGCTGACGCCTCTGACTCTCTCGATCTCCAGTCTCGTTACCGGCTGCTTATAGGCAATAATGGACAATGTCTCCAGCACGGTATCCGTCAGAGTCATTTTCCTCGGAGTCTTCGCGATCTTGATCAGATATTCGTACATATCCGCCTTAGTGCACAGCTGTACGGAATCGTCGAACTGTGTCAGACCGATACCTCTGTTCTCTTCCTCGTACCGCGCCGCCATGTCTTTTAATATAGACTTTGTCGTCTTCACATCCTCTTCGATCACTTCCGCAAGTCTGCTGATCTCTACGGAATCTCCCATGGTAAAAAGGATGGCCTCTATCACTGCTTCTGCTTTACTGCGTTCCATGCTAAAACCTCACTGTATCCTAAACGTTAGATGTAATCATAATATCATCGAATATATTTTCCTGGCTGATGTTGATCTTGCCGGTCTTCATCAGTTCCAGAATGATCAGAAATGTAACGATCACTTCCATTTTGCTGTTCTGCTTCTCCAAAAGCTTACGGAAGCTGAAGGTCTTATGTTCTCTGGCATAAGCCTCCACGTACAGCATCTTGATGTCCATATCTACCTCATCCTTCTCGATATTGCCATACTGGCTGCGGACGGGGTCGATCTTGTCCTCCTGCTTCTTTACGATGGATCTAAAGATCTCATGAAGCTTGTTCAGATTCATATCGCCGATGAGTTCTTCGTAATCTATGGGCTGTCTGTAAGCTTCCACTTCCTTCGGAAGTCTCTGCTCTCTGTACATGTTCCTGGCAGCATCCACCTGGCGGTCTCTGAGTTCAAAGGACATGTATTTGTACATCTTGTATTCCAGCAGCTTCTGAACCAGTTCTGCTCTGGGATCCTCTTCCTCGCCGTCCTCGTTCACTTCCTTGGGCAGCAGCATCTTGCACTTGATGTCGATCAGCGTCGCCGCCATCACCAGGAATTCACTCATGACATTCATGTCTTCCCGCTGCATCTGCCTGATGTAATCCAGATACTGCGCCGTAATCTCTACGATAGGGATATCATAGATGTCTATTTTATTTTTTTCGATCAAATGAAGCAGCAGATCCAGTGGACCTTCAAACGCTTCCAGTTTTACAGATATTGCCATTTGATAAAACTCCTATTTCCCCTCGTCCGGCATAAGCTCCACTTCTAAGATCTCGCCCGGATTGAACAGCCGGATCGGGATCGTGTGCATTCCCAGTCCTCTGCTTAAGAGCATTCTGCTCTTCCCTATGGTAAACTCTCCGCCATCGTATTTTGGAAAAAGTCTCACATTGGGAGACACCACACCCTTTCCCCAAAAAGGAACTCTCACCATGCCGCCGTGGACATGACCGGATAACACCAGGTCTGCACCCCAGTCTGCGTATTTCGGAAAATAATCCGGGTCGTGGGCGATCAATATATTGAAATATTCTTCGGAGGGCTGTCCTAAAATCCCCGGCAGATATTCCGGATCCATGGGCTGTATTCCAAAACGTTTGTAGTACAGCCTGTCTATCTCAGAACCATAGATGCGGATCCCGTATTCCGGAAGATCCTTATGCTCGTTGACAAGCCTGTGAATACCGATCTTCGTAAGAGCTTCTTCATACCGTCCCGCCATATCCCCATAATTTTCAGGATACAGCTTCAGGCGGTGTTCATGGTTGCCGTTGCCGTAATAGACAGGATACTTCTTTGCAAGCTCCGTAAGAAATCCCACCGCCACATCCAGTGTTGCCTTCGGCTTCGCCGTCAGCATATCCCCGGCGATCAGGATCATGTCCGGTCCGATCTCATCGATCGCCTGCAGCAGTCTCTCATTTTCTTTTCCGTATCTCTTATTGTGCAGATCCGCCAGAACCACCGCCTTCACAGACTTTTTGATTCTCTGATCCCGCAGGGGATAATGCCGCACCACAAAGCGGTTACTGTCGTACAGCATTATCCACAGCATTATCACAAGGATTACTGCGATCACGGTAATCACTACATCCAACTCTTTTGCCCCCATGGTATGTTGCCAGATTATTGCCAATTTGTTCTATAGTATAACATATTATTTTGTCTTACAAAAGATAAAATTCCATTATTTTTCGCAGATAATCCTTATAAACTGCCTTCGCCACCGCATTTTCATACAGAATCGGTACACTGCCGATCTCCACGCCGTTCAGCAGATAGACCGCCCTGCCTGCCGTATCTCCTTCCGCAAAAGGTGCTATGGCAGTCTCCGGCAGTTCAATTTTCTTCTCCACGCCGTCCAGGGAATTTCCCTCCGTATCCAGATACCGGAATTCACTTTGGTATTTCACTGGCACCGTATCCTCTACGCCGCCCTGCACCCGCATATTCTGCAGGGGATCTGTATTCTCATCCAGATACAGATCGCTTATATTAAAGCCGTAGCTAAGCAATGTCCGGGCGTCCTTAAAACGTGCCTTATAGTCCGGTGCCCCCATGATCACCGCGATCAGATCAATGCCATCCTTCGTTGCCGTGGCGGACAGACAGAATTTTGCTTTGGAAGTGGATCCGGTTTTCAATCCCGTAGTAAACGGATACTGTTTCAACAATTTATTGGTACTGTTTAACGTGAATTTTGAGCTTCCCTGACTGGTCTCATGGGTGATGTCCTCCATCCAGATACCTGTATATTCAAATATTTTCGGATACTTTACCGTAAGCTCCCTGGACATGACCGCTACGTCCATTGCCGTCGTATAATGGCCGTCGGAATCCGTCAGGCCACAGCAGTCCTCGAAATGGGTATCCGTCATGCCAAGCTCCGACGCCTTCGCATTCATCTGTTCCACGAAAGCTTCTTCGCTTCCCGCTATGTATTCCGCCACCGCCACGCTGGCATCATTGCCCGAAGCTACAGCGATACATTTGATCAGGGTCTCTAAGGTCTGCACCTCATTTTCTGCCAGGAACACCTGAGAACCTCCCATGGAACTGGCATAGGCGCTCACCGTTACCGGATCCTCTAATTTGATTTTTCCCTGATCCAGAGCTTCAAAAGTCAAAAGCAATGTCATGATCTTGGTAATGCTGGCAGGGCTTCGGCGTTCTCTTGCATTCTGCTCAAAGATCACCTTCCCGGTGGAGCTCTCCAGAAGCACCGCACTGGGAGCTTCGATCGCTGCCGGTTCTGCACACACATTGATTCCGTTCCACCAGAATACCTGCATACTGATGCTGAATAGCAAGATCCCCGTGCAAATATATTTCCTGATTTTTTGCATAAAAAAAGCCACACTCCCCTATCCTTTTCTAAAAGATATGGTCGTGTGGTCCTATATATACCTGTAAACCTGATGTTTTACGTCTTACCATCTGGCGATCAATGCCTGGCAGCGTTCCTTCAGTGCTTCTCCCTTACTGCGGACATCGATGTCGAATACCCTGATCAGTTGTACCGTATAATCAATCGCCACAAGCAACAGAATACCCTGGATCAGGTGGGTTCCTATCTGCAACTGCACCTTATCGATGATATGATACATGGCATCATGGACAAACTGCACGATTCCTATCGCATAAAATCCCCAGGCGACGGTACTCTCGAGGCAAATGATTCCCCGATAATTGAAGGGCTTATTATTATAATCCCACCATAATTCTCCCAGGAAACGGATCATACCGACCCCTACCAGATATTCAAAGGCCGTTGCCAGGATAGCTCCCAGAAAATATAATTCCACAAGCTTATCACGCAGCGGACTTAAGATCAGATACCCCAGCACTCCGCCAAAACCATAGATCGGGCAAAACGGTCCCTTGCCGAATCCCCGGTTGGTAAGCTTTCGATTACAAAATGACATATACGTAGACTCCAGTGCCCATCCGAGAACACTGTACAATACAAATGCTGCTAACAGATGATAGATATCTGTTCCCAGTATTTCATAACTCCACATTTGATCTCCCTCAAAAGTACAAAGTCCCCGGTGATCACGCCGAGGACTGTTGTTTAACATTAGTTATATTTACGTTTTCTTGCTGCTTCAGACTTCTTCTTACGTTTTACGCTAGGCTTCTCGTAATGCTCTCTCTTACGAATCTCCTGCTGGATACCAGCCTTAGCGCAGCTTCTCTTGAAACGACGTAAAGCGCTATCTAAAGTCTCGTTCTCTTTTACGATTACGTTTGACATCTTACACCCGACCTCCCTTCAGTCCCTTCAAGTAACATGACTGACTGGGTTATTCTAATGCGCAGTTGTTCTACACACATTTGATATTATAGCATAAAAAATGTATTCGTCAACTACTTTTTTAATTTTTTATTATATTATAGTCTTCGTAGCCCGCATGAAAATAAGGACAAGCAGACTCTAAGCAACCGTCGGTACTTAGCGAGGGTATTTTCCTCGCTTATGTACCGTTACGGTTAAGCGTCCGAAGCGAAAGCGGGTCTGCGGTTCTTATTCTCATGCGAGCTATACTGGCTTTTACAAAATCTTATTTAAAAAATTTATCGTAGATACCGAACAGGAAAATGAAGATCACGATCAGGGGCAGTCCGTAGGTCAGATAACCGCGCATCCAGTCGTGGACTTTTAAGCCCTTGCCGGTATTTACTTCTGCCTTATAGTTCTCCCATCCCCAGCCGTATCTGGTCACGCAGAACAGCAGGTATACCAGGGATCCTAAGGGAAGGAACAGATTACTTACCAGGAAATCTTCAAAATCCAGTACCGCTCCGCCGAAGACAGTAAAACCATCCCAGCTCCACACATTATACCCCAGTACGCAGGGCACAGACAATGCAATGATCAGGAACAGGTTCACCAGGGAAGATTTCCTGCGGCTGGCACCGGTCAGTTCCATGCCACAGCAGATGATATTCTCGAACACAGCCAGCACCGTGGACAATGCTGCGAACGCCATAAACAGGAAGAATAAACTCCCCCACAGGCGGCCGTAAGGCATATTGGCGAAAATATTCGGCAGGGTAATGAAGATCAGGCTCGGTCCTGAGGTCTGATCCACCCCATAGGTAAAGCAGGCGGGGAAAATGATCAGTCCTGCGGTAATTGCCACGAAAGTATCCAGTACCACAACTCTGACGGACTCTCCCATCAGAGAATGATCCTTGCCGATGTAGCTTCCAAAGATCGCCATGGCACCAATGCCAAGGCTTAAGGTAAAGAACGCCTGATTCATGGCACCTACCAGTGTAGATACCACACCGACTTCCTGCATACGTCCAAAATCAGGTACCAGATAGAACTTCAGACCTTCCTTTGCGCCCGTCATGAAGAAGCTATTGATGGCAAGTACTACCATAATGGCAAGCAGTGCGATCATCATGACTTTCGTCACGCGCTCCAGACCGTTCTGCAGTCCACCGGCACACACAACGATACCAATGATCACCACCAGTACCATCCAGAACATCATGACCCCCGGATCTGCCAGCATCCGGGGAAACTGTTCCGCTACCGCATCCGCGGAAAGCCCGGAAAGTTTACCGGCAGCCGTCATATAAAAATAGTGTAACATCCAGCCTGCCACCGTTGTGTAGAACATCATCAGCAGATAGCAGCCTGCCAGTGTAAAATATCCGTGGATATGCCACTTCTGTCCAGGCTTCTCCAGTGCCTGGTAAGCCTTTACGGGACTTTTCTTACTTGCTCTTCCCACAGCGAACTCCATGGTCATAATCGGCAGACCAAGGATCACCAGGAAGATCAGATAAAATAGTACAAATGCGCCACCGCCGCCCTGGCCGGCCATGTACGGGAACTTCCATACATTCCCGATGCCAATGGCACAGCCGGCAGACAACAGTATAAAGCCTAAACGGGATTTCAGATTCTCTCGTTCCATTATGCGAGCTGACCCTCCAGTACTTTGGACGCTTCCGCGATCGCTGCGGGAATGCCTGCGGGATTCTTACCGCCGGCCTGCGCCATATTCGGGCGTCCGCCGCCGCCACCGCCTACCAGCGCGGCAATTCCCTTGATCAGGTTGCCCGCATGGGCGCCGGCCTTTACAGCACCGTCCGTTGCCATAGCGATCATATTTACCTTACCGTCCTGTGCGGAAAGCAGTACAACAACGCCTTCGCCAAGCTTATCCTTGAGCTGGTCGCCCAGGTCTCTCAAGCCATTCATATCCACACCGTCTACGCTGGTTGCCAGAAGTTTCGTACCCTTCACTTCCACCACCTGATCGAGTACATCGCCCAGTGCAGATTGCGCCATCTTTGCCTTCAGGGATTCATTCTCTGCATTCAGTGCCTTCAGCTCTGCCTGCATATGCTGGATCTTCTCGGTCAGGGCTGCAGGAGTTGCCTTGGCTGCTGCAGCTGCCTTATTGAAGCTCTCTTCCATTGCCTGATAGTATGCCATGACATTGGCACCGGTCAGTGCTTCAATTCTTCTGACGCCGGCTGCGACACCGCTCTCGGACAGGATCTTGAAATAGCCGATCTCTCCGGTGTGCTTTACATGGGTACCACCGCACAGTTCCCTGGAGAAATCTCCCATAGATACCACGCGGACGGTCTCACCGTATTTTTCACCAAACAGAGCCATAGCTCCGCTCTTCTTCGCATCTTCGATGTTCATGACATCGGTAACGACTGCAATATCCTCTGCGATCTTCTCATTGACCAGAGCCTCTACCTTCGCAAGCTCTTCCGCAGTCATAGCCTGTCCATGGCTGAAGTCGAAACGGGTTCTTGCGCCGTCCTGGTAGGAACCCTGCTGTTCTACATGATCGCCCAGTACGATCTGCAGTGCCTTCTGTAACAGATGGGTTGCGGAGTGGTTCTTGCAGACACTCTTTCTATTGTCGGTATCTACAGCAAGCTCTGCAGTATCATTTACGGATACGCTGCCGGATACGACCTTACCCACATGTCCGATGCGTCCGCCTGCGATCTTCACAGTCTCAGTCACTTCAAAAGTACCGTTTTTCGTGCGGATCACGCCAAAGTCACCCTTCTGTCCGCCCATGGTAGCATAGAACGGAGTCACATCCGTGATCAGGGTACCGGTCTCTCCCTCATTTAAGGTATTCACCAGTTCGGTCTCGGATGCCAGTCCCACTACTTTACCTTCTGCGGTCAGAGTATCATAACCCACAAAATCGCTGGTGATCTTGTCATCCAGTCCATCGAACACACCTGCTGCGGTAGTCAGCTTCTGAGAGAAGTTCTGTCCTTCTCTTGCCTTCTGCTTCTGCTCTTCCATGGCAGCGGCGAAGCCTTCCTCATCCACAGTCAGATTCTCTTCCTGCGCCAGCTCTACGGTCAGCTCCAGAGGGAATCCGAAGGTATCGTATAAGTAGAATGCGGACTTGCCGTCGATCTCCTTTTTACCTTCACTTCTCTTCTGCTCCAGAATCTTCTGCAGCTCCTTCATGCCGTTCTCCAGAGTGCTCTCGAAGCGGGCGATCTCTTTCTGCAGCTCGCTTAAGACGAACTCTCGGTTCTTCTTCATCAGAGGATAGCTCTCTGCATAGATCTCATCAATATACATAGCAGCAATATGCAGTAACTGCTCTGTAGTCATATTTAAAGTGCGTCCGTGTCTTACTGCACGACGGATCAGACGACGGAGAATATAGCCGGCACCGGTATTGGAGGGAAGCAGCTTCGCCTCATCACCGATCAGCATCACTCCGGTACGCAGATGGTCTGCCAGAATACGCATGGATCTGGTCAGCTTCTCATCCGCATTGTATTTCACACCGGAAGCCTCTTCAATGTAAGCGATCACCGGAGAAAACAGGTCTGTCTGGTATACATCTCTGGTACCGTTTAAGAATGCCAGAATACGCTCCAGTCCCCAGCCGGTATCTACGTTCTTCTGCTTTAAAGGAGTCAGATGACCGTCATGATGCTTCTCATACTGCATGAATACATCATTACCCAGCTCGGTGTATTTGCCACAGTCACAGCCGGGGCCGCAGTTCGGTCCGCAATCCGGTCTGTCAGCGATATAGAACATCTCACTGTCGGGACCGCAGGGGCCGTATTCCAGTCCCCACCAGTTATCATCAGCGGGCAGATAATATACGTTTTCTTTTTTGAATCCGGAAGCGATACGATACTGTGCGCCTTCCTCGTCTCTGGGGGCATTCTCATCACCGGCAAATACAGTGGCAGCCAGATGATCCGCATCAAATCCGAACACCTGGGTCAGCAGTTCAAAACTCCACTGGCAGCGTTCCTTCTTAAAATAATCACCAAGGCTCCAGCTTCCCAGCATCTCAAAGAAGGTTACATGGCTCTTGTCACCTACGGAATCGATATCATTAGTACGTACACAGCCCTGTACGTTACAGAGTCTGGTACCCAGAGGGTGCTTCTGTCCCAGCAGATAAGGCATCAGCGGCTGCATACCGGCAACGTTAAACATAACACCGGTGGAACCGTCGGATACCAGGGATACTGCTCCCACATCTACGTGACCACGGTCTATATAAAATTGTTTCCAGGCTTTTCTCAGTTCATCAGAAGTGAATTGTCTCATTCTCTCGGTCTCCTTGTCTCAATAATTACATCTTTCGGAAAATAAACCTACATTTCCACATTATAATGTTATCGTTTCGCCGCGTCAAGAATAAAACATCACTCATCCTCGTCTTCCAGGATCTCGTTCAATGCCTCTCTGGCCTCCTCGATCTCCTCTTTTTTGCCCTTTTTCAATGCAGCCTCGAAAACAGTGATATAACGATCCAGTTCTTTTCTTCGGTCTCCCAGTGCTTCCTCATACATCCGCTCCGCTCTGAGAAGCACCAGACGGTTCTCCTCCAGGTCTCTGGGCTGGATCTTCAGGTAGGACAATTCTTCCATTCGCTTCTGGATCTCATCATCCGTCATCTGGTTGTCCTGTCCCTTGATGATCATTTTCTGGGTCAGTCCGGTGGATACCACCTTGACTTCCACTTCCAGCAGGGAATTGATGTCATAGGTGTAAGTCACATCCACGGCTTCACTGCCTCTGGGCCCTTTGGGAACATCAATGTTCAGTTCTCCCAGAAACAGATTATTTCTGGCGAAACGGCTCTCTCCCTGTAGTACCCGGACGCGCACCTTGTCCTGATTGTCTCTGACAGTGTACAACTGCTCCGTATGACTGGCGGGGATCACGGTGTTGCGCTCAATGATGGGACAGAAACGGCCGTCTTCAAATTTGCCTTCCTCGTATTCCACCACGACTTCCGTTCCCAATGTAAAGGAGCATACATCCGTCAGAATGACTTCCTTTACCTCCGCCCGGCGTTCCTTCATGGCCGCCTGGATCGCCGCGCCCAGTGCCACGGCTTCGTCCGGGTTCAGTCTTGTATCCGGGAATTTGCGGAACAGCCTGATCAGGAAATCCCTGACCACCGACAGTCTGGTGGCTCCGCCGATCAGCAATACCTCATCGATGTCCGACAGCTTCAGTCCTGCATCCGCCAGACTCTTCTTCACCGGTTCCCTGATCTTCATTAGCAGTTCTTCGCACTCTTCCTCATATTCTTTTAAGGTGATCTCTGCCGTTTTGTTCTCTTCACCCAGCATAAGTTCCATGGTCACCGCAGTCTGATCACTGATTCCCCGCTTGGCTTCTTCTGCCTTTTTATAGAGACGCACCTGTTCTTTCTCCGACAGATGCTTATAATGCAGTCCTGTCTTTTGCAGAAAAAGCTTCGACATCACTTCCGTGAAATCTTCACCGCCAAGATAATTGTCTCCGGCTACCGCCCGCACCTCCAGAATATTGTGATACAGCTCCAGAATGGAGACATCAAAAGTTCCGCCGCCCAGGTCAAATACCAGAAATCTGGTGTCTTTTTCTTTTTCGTACAGGCCGTAGGCCACCGCTGCTGCAGTAGGCTCCGAGATCATACGCTCCACCTTCAGCCCGGCCAGTTCTCCGGCCCGCTTGGTGGCTTTTCTTCTCTTGTCGTCAAAATAGGCCGGTACACTGATCACGGCCTCTGTGACTTCTTCCCCCAGATAGGCTTCCGCATCTTCTTTCAGATAACGCAGGATCATGCTGGACAATTCTTCTGGACGGAACTTTTTGCCGGACAGGTCATAAGTGCGATCCGTTCCCATGCTGCGCTTAAATGCCTGCGCCACACTGTCGGGATAGAGGTTTCTGCGTTCCTGTGCCGTCTCCCCCACATAGACATTGCCGTTCTCATCCACGCTGACCACAGAGGGGGTCAGATGTTTTCCCAGACGGTTGGGGATGATCACAGGTCCTTCCTCCGTAAATACTGCCACCAGACTGTTGGTGGTTCCCAAATCGATTCCGACTATCATATGTTTTCTTCTCTCTTCATTTTAATTTTTTACTTCTTCCCGAACAGCCTCTGCCAGAATCCCCGTTTCTCCGGCTGTGGCTTTTCCTTGTGAAAAGCGGCTACGGCAGGATCCGTATCCTTCGTCACCTGTTCCGAATGATACCGGTGCCAGATGGCCTGCAATCCCATTCCGGGATGTTCCTGCATCTGCTCTTTCAGCCGCTCCAGCGCTTCTTTCTCCCGGCCCTTTTTCAGCATCTGCAGTATCCGTACCATCTCCAGTTCCTCGCAGACGGGATGTACACAGCCATGGCAGAAGGAACAGTCTTTGTCCATTTGCAGGAGCGTATCCTGTTCCTCATCGGTGGCCGTATAATATCCCGCCAGATATTCGTGTACGATCCGAAGCTTCGGATATTTCAGATACACATCCTTGCCGCTTTTATCTTCTCTTTCCATGCAGGCTTTCAGCGCCTGTGCATAGTCAGCACCTTTCTTCTTATCTCCGTACAGGATGCATGCCAGGATCAGGTCCGCAATGTCATCCTTTTTGCTGAGATCCTCCTTATGGAAGATCAGTGCCTTATCCATATTCTTGATGGCCACTTTTCCGGAACCACAGATCAGCCCATACCATCCCAGATGGAAAAAGTAATCTTCGAAATACTCCTGAGTATTCCCGGTATTTTTCCCAAGCAGTTCGATCTTCTCCGGCCACGATGTCAGAATATTTCCGGCGATCGTCTTTTCCCCGCACCAGACACACAGATCCAGCTTTTCTCCTGCCGCATCCAGTACATTGACGAATGCCTTCTCCAGAACTTTTAATCCCTCCGTAGTCTTGTCATTGCAGGCCAGACATCTGGCGAAATCCCTCATACGGTTCCGGTCCCGTTCTCCGGCACTTCCCGTCATCTCACGGTATCTCCGGTAAAACTGTTCCGCCATTTCCGTATTGCCCAGCAAAAAATAAATTTCTGCCTGTTCCACAATCAGTTCCGGCCAGGCATGATTCTGTGTTCCGCTCTTTTCATAGAAAAATACACATTTTCTCAGGCAGATCATGGCTTCATCGTATTTGCCGCGGCATCTGTGGATCCGTGCCAGTCCCTTCCAGGCAAAAGGATTGGCCGGGTTCGTGGAAAGCGCCTTTTCATAATCCGCTTTTGCCGCCTCCAGACAGCCTGCCGCATTATGAAAATCTCCCCGCTCCACCAATAAAAATTCACAAGGGTAGGCATACAGATATTCCGTAATGATCGGAAGTCCTCTCCGATAAAATATGGTCTTGCCCGCTTCCAGTTTGCTCAGATATTCCTTCCGGAATTTATCTATGGCGTCGTTCATCTGTTCCTGGGGAAGCCCCGTATTGGTCAGCTGCCATTCATAGGCATCCAGGATCACACTTTTGACATTATTATCCTTCGCCTGTTGTAACAGTTCCTTCAGTTCCTCCGGATGTGTCAGATCCATGTACACCTTTGCCATCATTTCATAGGCCTTGACATAGGTTGGAAAATAATTTAGACAGGCTCTGCCGTTCTGGATCACCCCTGCTGCATTCCACTGCCTCTTCGCCGCTTCCAGTTCGTTGGCATATGCAGTGTAAACCTGATAATCCCCGATCAGTTTCTGGGATATCTCCGCACAGCGTTCATACTCTTCCATCTCCACATAGATCTGTGCCTTTTCGATCAGCATACCGATATCCTTCGGTGTTCCGGTCTCGGCTTTTTCCGCTTCCGCAATGGCTTCGGCGAATTTTTCCGGCTGTACATAGCCATAAGCCCGATAGCACTGCATCCGGATCATATGTGACTGTCGGATCCGGTCTCTGTCTTTTTCCTCCTCTTCGGCATCCGTATCCCGGAGGATCTTTTTCTCCAGGCTTTCTTCCCATTTGGCTGCCGTGGAAATTGCCTTCTCATATTCTGCCGCTTCTGCCAGCAGTTTTGTCATAAGTCCCAGATATTCCTCACGCCTGTCCGCAGGAACTTTTGCTTCCAGCTCCCTGACCGTGCGGATTCCCAGATCGGTCCTGCCATCCTGCAGATAACACCAGCCCAGATCCAGTCCCAGACCGGGATCATGGTTCTGCGCATATTCCCGTTTCATTTCCCGTTCCAGTTCGGTGTTGATCTTCTGCAGTGTCTCCAGAAATGTGTTGTCTCCGCCTACGGAAAGAATCTCTTCCGCACATTTTTTTGCCTCTTTATAGTTCCCCTGCTCATAATACCAGTCCGTCAGGCGCAGGTTCGCCATGTAGTGTTTCGGCAGCTTCTCCCGAAGACTCTCATAAATAGCAGACGCTTCTACGCGTCCTTCATTTCTCCACAGTATTTCCGCCGTATTGTAAGCGATCAGATCATCCTCCGGATATCTTGCAGACAGTTTCTTTAACAAAGTAATGGCTTCTGCGGTCTGTCCCTTTTCTTCATAGAGGGACGCACGGCAGATCTCCATAACAGGGTGGGTAATCCCCAGAGCATCCCCACATCCGATCATCTGCTCCGCTTCCTGTAATTTTTTCTCCTGCAGCGCCTGATAAGCTCTGTCATAATATTGCAGAAACTGATCGTAATCCGCATCTTCCGCACCACGGAACTCGGAAAAATCCACTTCTTCCCCGGATTCGCACTTATGTACCATATAGCTTACAAACTGTGCCGGAAAGCGCTCTCTGAAGGCCCCCGCATTCTGTACAATGTGGATTTTCTCATCCAGAAGCTTCCAGATTGCGGTCGGCAGCTTATAATGTTCCATCAGAAAACGAAGCAGATAAGTGGTGCAGTTTTCCTCTTCCTCCAGAGAAAGAAAGTCATCCGCCTCAAAAAGCGCTTTCCATTTTTCCACATCACAGCGGTCCGTAATATTCTCATAGACCTTCCGAACACCACGTACCCACTGTCCAGCCGGAGTATCGTCCTCCAGCGTCGGTTCCGCCTCCTCGTTCTCTTCTGCATCCGGCGTTCCGGCATAGCGGCAGGCCTCCTCATAAGCCATCCGCAGTCGCTTGAAGCCTTCCGGATCATCCTCCGGATTCGTTACCGTCAGCTTGTCACGATAGGCATTCTTCAGTGCCCTTTCGTCTTTTGTCTGTTCGATTCCCAGAATCTGAAACACTTCGATCGGTTCCACGCTGTCCCCTCCACTGTAAGTATCAAAGTTTTCGTACCAATAGAAAAAGATATTGAAAAGGAGCAGAAAAATCTTTCTGCTCCTGAATAGTGATCTTAGAATGTAAACTTATCTGCAAAGTAAGCATCCAGATCTTTGATAGCAACACGCTCCTGCTCCATGGAATCACGGAAACGTACGGTAACGCAGCCATCTGTCTCGGAATCAAAATCGTAAGTTACGCAGAAAGGAGTACCGATCTCATCCTGACGACGATATCTCTTACCAATATTTCCTCTGTCGTCAAATTCACAGTTATACTTCTTGGAAAGCTCTGCATAAATCTTCTCCGCACCCTCGTTCAGTTTCTTGGACAGAGGCAGCACACCGATCTTTACCGGTGCCAGTGCAGGATGGAAACGAAGCACGGTACGCATATCTCCGCCGTCTAACTCTTCCTCATCGTAAGCTGCGCACAGGAAAGCCAGAACCACTCTGTCTGCACCCAGAGAAGGCTCGATAACGTAAGGGATATACTTCTCCTTCTTCTCATCATCGAAGTATGTCATATCCTCGCCGGAGGTATTGGCATGCTGGGTCAGGTCGTAATCGGTTCTGTCCGCGATACCCCACAGTTCGCCCCAGCCGAAGGGGAACAGGAACTCGATATCGGTGGTTCCCTTACTGTAGAAGCACAGTTCCTCAGGAGAGTGATCACGAAGTCTCATCTCGTCTTCCTTGATGCCAAGAGACAGCAGCCAGTCACGACAGAAGCCTCTCCAGTACTGGAACCACTCCATATCGGTGCCGGGCTCGCAGAAGAACTCCAGCTCCATCTGCTCGAACTCTCTGGTACGGAAAGTGAAGTTACCGGGTGTGATCTCATTACGGAAGGACTTACCGATCTGTCCGATACCGAAAGGAATCTTCTTACGGGAAGTTCTCTGTACATTTTTAAAGTTAACAAAAATACCCTGTGCAGTCTCGGGTCTTAAGTAAACGGTGTTCTTGGCATCCTCGGTTACACCCTGGAAAGTCTTGAACATCAGGTTGAACTGACGGATATCGGTAAAGTTATGCTTGCCGCAGGTAGGGCAGGGAACCTTATGCTCCTCGATGAAATTCTTCATCTCTTCCTGGCTCCAACCGTCTACACTGCCTTCGATGGCAATACCGTTCTCCTCGCAGAAATCCTCGATCAGCTTATCCGCACGGAAACGCTCATGACATTCCTTACAATCCATCAGAGGATCGGAGAAACCGCCCAGATGTCCGCTGGCTACCCATGTCTGGGGATTCATCAGGATCGCACAGTCCACACCTACATTATAGGGGCTCTCCTGAATAAACTTCTGCCACCATGCCTTTTTCACATTGTTCTTCAGCTCTACGCCAAGGTTACCGTAATCCCAGGTATTTGCCAGGCCTCCGTAAATCTCGGAACCGGGATATACAAAACCTCTTGCTTTCGCCAAGGCTACGATCTTCTCCATTGTTTTTTCCATGTCAGTACCAAACCTTTCTTGCTCTATATTTGTATTGCTGTATAACTTACTTTTTCATCAGTATCGTAACGACACCGTCGGACTGTGACGCATCCACATAACCGTCCTCTCCCATGACAACTCCCTCACTGAGATACAGCACCGGGTAGGGACAATAAATATATGCGCTTGCATTCGTAATGATCATGTGGTTCTTATCCAGAGCCTTGTTCAGCTTCTGCTCCTCCGCCGGTGTACCGTCTGCGGCACTTACCAGTCCCAGATCCACGCTGATCCCCTCGGCCAGTGCTTCCACTCTGGTTCCATAGAACAGCTCCTGTTCATTATAATCCGCATAACTCTCCGTATCGGCGAATTCCTGCACCACCTGAACCGTAGCGCCTTCTTCCAGCATCTGCACTGTCTTCACAGCCATAGGGGGTTCTGCTGCATCCGCATGTGCGGCGTTAAATTCCTCTGCTTCTTCCTGTACCATCTGTGTAAGGCCGTCCAGACTGTAGAAATCCTTGTCAAACGTATTCACCAGATAGGATACTACTTTTCCGTTCTTCTCCACCACCAGAGAAGTATTCACCACCGTCTCCGGAAGCTTTGCTGCCTTGCCGCAACCGGCCAGGGACAGCATCAGAACACCTGACAGCATTGCCGAAATAACCTTTTTTGTGATATTGTGCCTCATAAATGAGTCTCCTTTTTTGGCATCAGCCATATCCGATTTTAACATAGAGTTTTGAGTATTTCAAGACTTTTGAACGACCTGTCCATGAAACGTTTCCGATATTCCGAGGCAATTCCCTTCAGTTCGTCAAGAACTTTGTCCGATACCGTAAATGTATATAATTTTTCTATGGGACTTTGTGCTATGTAGCTTAAGGCATACAGGGTGGATTCCTCCAGTCTGCGGCCTGCCGGCGGCCCGGGGTACTCTCCGTTCACTGCAATTGCTTTCAGTTCAAAGATACTGCGTACCAGTTCATTGGGCAGTGCCGGAGCACACAATGCTCTGAGAGACTGATACACTAACTTCAACATCTCCCGTTCATCGTTATTTTCTCTGCAATAAAAGTCCGCCACTTCCGCAAAGTACATGCCATAGCAGGCTCCAATATAATCTGTCAAAAGTTCCGGAAAAAAATTCTGGATATCCGCTTCGGATATGGTATAAGATGTTCTCCCCTCATAGAGGCGAAAGGTACCAAAAGCAAAAGGGTTGGTCGCTGCCGCCAGCCGGTTGCCCGGTTTTCTCGCCCCTCTGGCAAAAGCAGTGATCTTCCCTTTTTCTCTGGTAAGCAGGCTCACAATCCTGTCATATTCACCGAACGGTGTCTGTTTTAATACAATTCCTGTTACATACAGGGATTCCTGCATGATCCATCCTCCCGGGCGTTAAGGTCTGTACATCCTTCCGCCCTGCAGTCCACTGAGGTGCTGCTACAGCACGCATTGGGAAAATCTGTCCCCTCCGTACTCCGCAGATAATTCAGGTAATCCTCCACTCTGCCGGTATGTTCAAATTGCTGCCAGTAATTCGTGAACTGCATCCTGCGCATCCCCCTCTTCTTATCAGTTTATCAGTGTGTCATCCTCTGTAAAAATAGGGTCTGCAAATTTTACTTTTCTATTCGCCCATCTCAATGTCTTTCGGATTATATCCGAAGTTTTTGAGCAGGATATCGCTGTCTCTCCAGTCCTTCTTCACCTTCACCCAAAGCTGTAAATTGACTTTCATTTCCAGCATATCTTCGATCTCCGGGCGGGCCTGGGAACCGATCTTTTTCAACATCTGGCCACCCTTACCGATGATGATCCCCTTGTGGGAATCTCTCTCACAGATAATGGTAGCTTCGATGTCGCAGATGCTGCCTCTCTCTTTCATGCTCTCCACCGTCACGGCAATGCCGTGAGGGATCTCTTCGGATAAAAGACGCAGTGCCTTTTCCCGGATCAGCTCCGCCACGATCTGACGCATGGGCTGGTCGGTGATGGTGTCTTCATCATAAAAGGCCGGACCGTAGGGCAGATATTTCAAAATGCACTGGATCAGTACATCCGTGTTGTCGCCCTTTAAGGCGGACACCGGGACGATCTCGCAGAAATCCAGTTCCTTGCGGTAGGTGTCAATGAATGCCAGGATATCGTCCTTTTTCACGGTGTCCGTCTTGTTGATCACAAGGATCACGGGAGTCTTGGTCTTTTTCAGCTGCTCGATGATATGACGTTCTCCGGCACCGATGAAATTCGTGGGCTCCACCAGCCACAAAATTACATCCACATCATTTAACGTATGCTCCGCCACATTTACCATGTAATCGCCCAGTTTGTTTTTCGCCTTGTGAATGCCGGGGGTATCCAAGAATACGATCTGTCCCTCGTCCAGCGTCAGTACCGTCTGGATACGGTTACGGGTAGTCTGCGGTTTGTTGGATGTGATGGCGATCTTCTGTCCGATCAGTCGGTTCATCAGCGTGGATTTCCCTACGTTGGGACGTCCGATCAGGGTGGCAAAGCCGGATTTGTATGCCGGATTTTCGTTCATTTTCTATTTCTCCTGTTCTTTCTTGTTTTCTGTTACCTCTGTACTTTGCAGAGTTTTCTGCATTTTTGCTTCCGCTTCGGCGAATTTTTTCTGTTCCTCAGCGCGGATGCGCTTCGTGCGCTTTTTGATCTTCTTCAGGATCAGGATGATAATAGCGATCACGATCGCCCAGATCACCAGATAAGGAATATGGATCACGAACCAGATCGCTGCTTCCTTCAAGCCCTCGCCTATATTTTTCAGACTGTCCACAAATCCGGTGGAAATACGCTCCCAGACGGTCTCCTCTTCCACAGGTGTATAGACCTCTACCTCATCAATATAAAGGTATACGGTACTGTAGTCAACCCGGTTATCATAGCTGCGAAGCTGGGATTCCATGCTTTCTAACTGGTATCTGACATCCGACAGACGCTGTTCGATGGTAATAATATCTTCCACACTCTCTGCCTGCTCCAGAAGCTGTAATAATCTCTCCTGCTCCGTCCGCAGGGCATCCCTGTGGCTCTGCAGGTCTACATATGTCAATGTTACATCCTGCACATTCTCCGAACGGCTGGTCACATTGCCCAGCTCTGAGACCGTATTCTGGAACTCCTCCAGTCTGTCCTTCGGGATACGGATGGTCAGATTGGCGTTCCTTGTAGAACGATAACTATAATATGTACTGCCGTTATAGGCATCCAGACTTTCGATATAGCCGCCGAGCTCTGTTACTTTATTCTCTACCGCACTTAACAGCTTATCATACTCCCTGGTCTCGACATCCATATTCACGGTCTTGATCAGCTTCCGGTCTGCTACGGCTGTGTCTGCAGCCTCCTCAGGCACTGTATTACCTGTGTCCTGGGTGTTTTCTGCGGAATCGTACCCCTCTGTCATGCCAAATCCATCTTCATAAGCGGATGCCTCCGAGGCAGCTGCCTCATTGGAAACAACAGAATAATCCGCATCCATGAGATCACTGATGCCGTTACTGTCCTTCGATGAGCTGCCGCAGGCGGTCAGCGATAATATCATACCGGCAGTGAGTAACCCTGTAATGATCTTTGTTTCAAAATTTCCTTTTTTCATAACCCTCTCCGTTCTGGGGACAGCATCCTGACAGCCTGTCGGATCCGCCTGCTGTTGACTTTTTATTGTTCACCCCTATAAACGAAATAATATCACAAAAGTTCTTTATTTATTTGATCTTTTTACGATTCAGAACCACTTTTGCAAAATCGCTGCTTTCCTTTTGCCGTTTTAAAAAAGATTTTCCACCTTCAGGAATCTCTCCTGTTCTTCCTTTACTTTAGAAGCCGTACCTACGACACAGAGCAGATCCTCCTGCATAAATGCCCGGATATGCGCGGACAGTGCCCGGATATCCTCAACGGTAGCGGACAGCAGTTCCTCACGTTCTCTCTGTAATGCTGCATCGTCCAGTCCCGTCATATAGGCACTCAGAGAATACAGTCCCTTCGCTGCCGGATTCATAGGCACATCCAGATCACTGACAGCACCGATGATATACTGGGTCATGGTACGCTCATCCGCGGTAAATTCTGCGATGGCATCCGCTGCCTTCTCATATACATCAATCGTCTTGCCAAGATTGGGATCTCTGTATGAGACAAAATAGCTGTCACCGGATCTGCCGAAGCTGCACATACAGCCGTAGGCGCCGCCCTTTACACGGACATTGACCCACAGATATTCATAGCCCAGCATGACCTTCAGCACTCTTAGGGCTCCGGTATATTTCAGTCCGCTCTTGCGGAAATTACCGGCACGACATACATAGTTGACCTGCCCGGAGGTTAAGAAGCCTTCGTTCTTCCGGGAGACCTCCGGAATATAATGTGCTTTTTCCACGGATCCGGTATAGAGTGCAGCCTTGAAAGCTTCCACCGGGGCATCCAACAATCCAACTGCCTTCTCTTCACCGACGAAATCCACCATGAGATTCTCCGGACGGAAGATCATCTTTAATAACGTCTGTAAGATCTCCACCAGTTCTTCTTTTTTCTCGTCAAAATGTGCTTCCAGCCCGGTGATCAGGCGATAGAACGGGATGCCGGAGATCTCCTCGCTGACAGCTCCGGGAATACTGCCGTAGGACATGGCTCTTCCGGCAGCCACGCTATGTCCGCCGGACGTCATCTGCGCCTGCATGCGGGACTTGCCCTCCGCCAGGATCTCATAGAGACGCTTGGTGTCCGTGAAATCACTGGTCATGACGATCTCACGCATCAGATCGATGGCATCCGCAATACGATCATAGAACACCTTCGTCTTCAGCTCCAGAGTCAACGTAAATTCATCCGTATCCTGCAATCTGCCATACACATTGTTCACCGCAGCCATGCCGCCGGTGACCAGGTTCATCTCATTATAGAGATCTCCATAAGTATAGTTTTCTGTATTGAGGAGTCCAAGACAGCCTTTTAAGATGCCGATATACGGAAAATATTTTCCGGGGATCTGATCCAGTCTGAAGATCAGACGTAAGTATCCGATACCGTTGGTAAACAGATCATGATACAAAAGTATGGTATCCCCAATACTCCGTACCTCGTTCACCGGGAGATTCGCCTCTTTTTTCATATCCTCCCGCTTCAATAGAGGAATCTTCTCCAGATCTTCCTTCGCATCCTCACTCTCCTGGAACTCGTTCAGTTTACGGAAGGTCTCTTTTACAGCTTCCAGTTCTTCCGGACTCATGGCTGCTTTCACCTGTGCCATTTTCTCACGCTGTTTCTGTTCCTGTTCCTCTAAAAGTCCAAGCTTCGGCTGCAGGATCACCACGCTGCGGTGCGTATTGTCCAGCAGGTATTTTTGTACCAGGCCCTCAAAATATCCGCTCTTAACTTCCTTACGAAGCTCGGCAAAGGTATCGTTCGCCTCGATATGAATGAACGGCAGTCTGTCGTCATACAGCCAGCTGTCCAGCACCTGTAAACCATACATCAGTCCCTTGGGATAAGAACCGAAATCTGCCTCTCTGTATTTGAATTCGTAGTAATTGATACCGGCAAGCAATGCCTTCTCGTCGAAGCCTTCCGCTGCCAGCTTCTCGAGTACTTCTTCCGTTACCTGTAAAAATTCCTGTTCTTTTTCTACGGAAGTGTCCTTCGCCACGACACTGAAATATGGCTGACGGATACCGTTCTCGTAGATGCTGTAGACATCCTTGCCAATGCCACGGTCTACCAGCGCCTGCTTTAAGGGTGCACCCGGTGCGGAGCACAGCGCATAGTCCAGGATCTGAAAAGCAATGTAAAGCTTCGGATCCAGGCTGTCACCGACGCAGAAGTTCTGGGACAGATAGGTATTCTCTTCTTCGTCCTCTCCCTCGCCGATGGGACAGTCTCTGACAATACGGCCGGGCTTGTCGAAAGCCGGCTCCTCGGTCACTTCGGAGTCCACCTTAAGAGCATCGTAAGCAGACAGATAATGTTCGTCGATAAAGGTCAGCTTCTCCGCCATATCCATATTACCATAGAGATAGATATAGCTGTTGGAGGGATGATAGAACTTCCGGTGGAAATCCAGGAACTCTTCGTACGTCAGCTCCGGGATCACCTCCGGATCACCTCCGGACTCACAGCCATAGGTGGTATGCGGATACAGAGAGTTCATGATCTCCCTCTCCAGCACATCATCCGGAGAAGAAAATGCTCCCTTCATCTCGTTGTAGACCACACCGTTGACCTTCAGCTCTTCCTCGTCACCTTCGAGCTCATAATGCCAGCCTTCCTGCCGGAAAATGGATTCGTTTTTATAAATATTCGGGTAAAATACGGCATCCAGATAGACATGCATCAGGTTCTGGAAATCCTTGTCATTACAGCTTGCCACAGGGTATACGGTCTTATCCGGATAGGTCATGGCATTTAAAAAAGTATTTAAAGAACCTTTTACCAGTTCCACAAAAGGATCCTTCACCGGGAATTCCTTCGAGCCGCATAATACGGAGTGCTCCAGGATATGTGCCACGCCGGTGGAATCCTTCGGGGTGGTACGGAAACCAATGTAAAATACTTTGTTCTCATCGTCATTGGATACCAGTGCCACTCTTGCTCCGGTCTTCTTATGACGGCACAGATAGGTCACGCTGTTGATGTCGGGGATCTCCCGTTTCTCTATGATCTCGTATGTGGATAAATCTTCTACTCTCATTTATTTACGTCTCCTACTTTTTAGCTTAATCGATTTCTCCGCTCTTCGAGCTCCCGAAATCGTAACGCCCATTTGCAATTCGGACTATCGTCCTTCTTGCTCATGTTCGTTTGCTCCCCTCATAGAAAGCCTTCGCTGCCTGCAAGCAGTCGCGTATGCTTTCTATGGGTGAGCTTAATCTATCAAAAGCCTGCCAGTGCCAGCTTGCTCATGGAGATTTCCTGGATCACGACGCCCTTTGCCTCTTTTTCTTCCGGGGTCATGGCGGTCAGTTCCCGGATGTTCAGCTCCTTCGTCACATACCGTTTCTTCCCTCTGCCGAAGATCCCTTTTTTCTCCTCGATGATATTGATCTTCACTCTTGCCTTGATCCGGTCGTAGATCTTGACCAGAAAGCTGTCCGGCTTCAAATAATACAGATGGGTTTCCAGCGTATCCTCGGGATCCACTTCCTTTTCCGCTAAAATATAGCGTTCCACGATCAGGCGGAATTTAAACGCCACATCATCCTGCTCCAAAAGCTCTGCAAAAGTATATTTTGCACCTATGTAGACCTTTGCCGTGTCCTGCAGGCTGTATTTATAGTTCTCATAAACTGTCTTTTGCATTGTTGTCGATATCCTCAATCTTAAAACCGCTCATCCGCACCGCATCCTCGATCATTTTGCGGGACATGCCGGTCTCCTCCATCAGTTCCTCTATGGTCACCTTGCGTTGCAATTCCTCCGCCAGTTCTCTGGCTTTGTCCGCCACCTTGTTGACTTTGTCTTCCACCCGCTTGTCGATCTTGGAATTCTCCGCATGCTCGGCAATATATTCTTCCATGGCATCCATGATCATCTTACCCAGCATTCCTTCCACTTCCTGTGGTTTCTCCAGACTGCCCAGCATAGTAACACCAAAAGACAGTGCCAGATTACCTTCACCTACCAGATCCTCCAGCAGAACGCCCTGTCCGGCGTAAAGCTTCGCGATCTCCGCCACATCTGCCAGATGAATCTCGATCAGGCGCTGCTGCGCATCCGCCTCACCTGCCATGGCAGACATAGCAAATGCCAGCTTCTCCCCATCAGTGTAGGTGGGTAACTCCGCCACCTCGTCCAGATATTCCTGTAAATAATCCTTTTCCTCATCCGTCAGGAATTCGTCGGGATCCATGGGCTGTCCGATACCTATTTTATGTTTCAACAGATAGTCAAATACCATCTGCAATTGTTCACCGCTTAAGTCAAGTTCCGCGAAGGCATCCTTTACCTGTTCTTCGCTGATGCAGTTCCCCTGCTCCTTGGCGGTCTTGCGGACCTGCTCTAAGGTCTGGGCAAATAATACTTCTTTGTTCATATAAGGTCTCCTTTATAATAATACACTTTCTCCGTGCTTCGTACTCTGCCTGCGAGCAGTCATGCATCTGCCTCTTGCAATAATACACTTTCTCCGTGCTTCGCACTCTCGAAAGTGTACATCCATTCGGGGTCCGGACTATCGTCCTTCTTGCTCATGTCTGTTCGATTTGCTAATCGTCTTTGCGCATTGCCTGCAAGCAGTCATGCGTTACAGACGATTGCAAATCTTATTATTTCACGTGCTCATGGGTAAATAAATGATACTGGCAATATTCGTAATTACCGTTGCATTTGGAGCAGAAACGGAACTCCAGGCTCGGATCGTCCTCTTCCGTCCTGCCGCAGATCGCACATTTATGTCTCGTAGCTTTAGCTCTGCCTTCGTTTGTTTTTCTCTCAAATTGCGCCCTGCGGTGCATCTGTTTCGGCGAGATGCGGCTTTTGTGCAGACGATAAAAGTATAGCACAAAATTCAGTAAGGATGCCACAATTGCAAATTTCGTAAACAGGTTGCCCACAATTACATAGTAAACCATCAAAACAGCATCCAGGATTCCCATCCATTTTACTTTTACGGGAATCACGAACATCAAGAGCACCTGCATATCCGGATAAGTTGCTGCAAAGGCAAGGAAGATCGACAGGTTGATGTAATAGGTACTGAATGCATAAGAACCACGGTAAAATAGCACAGACGCTGCCTCTGCAGCCATACCTCCGGTGATCAGGTAAGCAAATCCCATGCACAGGAAGCTTCCGATAACGGTGAACAACATGCCTGAAAAAATATACACATTATATCGATAAGTTCCCCAGGTGCGTTCCAGTGTAGACCCCAGACTGTAATAGAAAAACAACATAATGATCGTAAAAATGTCGAGGCTGTCAGGTGGCACGATCACCCAGGTCACCAGTCTCCAGATCTGTCCGTGCAGGATCCGGTAAGGATCCAGTGTCAAAAAGCCCAGCAGATTCGTACCGCCTGCAGCTCCCATCAGTTGGATGATATATCCCGCCACATAGCACATGATCAGTACGAGTGTGAGGTTCGGAATGGCATATTTGCCGAATTTTTTCTCAAATTTGCTCATAAAATCGTTTCTCCGTTTCTATTAATTACCTATTCGTTTTTTCTCTATCGAGATTGTAACATCCACAGGACAATAAGTAAACCGCACGTTCAAAAGTTTATAGAATTACTATTTATTTAATTTTTTCTTTACACAATTTTAACGACAGCGTTTTGTCTTTGTTCGTTGCAATATCGTTTTTTTTGTCGTATAATGAAAAAAGTTTTGTGAAAGAAAAGTCGCATATATTAAGAAGTAATTCTGTAACTCATCATTGACCTTCTGAATAGTTACAGCATTTTATCAGGAAGGATGTATCACATGAATTCACAGGAAAAATACGCAACACTCGGCATAGATATCGGTTCTACCACTGTCAAGATTGCGATTTTAGATGAAAACCACAATATTTTATTTTCCGATTATGAGCGTCATTTCGCCAATATCCGGGAGACTCTGTCCGGTCTCCTTAAGAAAGCCTATAATCAGCTGGGAGAATTGCAGCTGCACCCCATGATCACCGGCTCCGGCGGACTGACTTTAGCCAATCACTTGGGCGTTCCTTTTACGCAGGAGGTCGTAGCTGTGGCTACCTCCCTGCAGGAGCTGGCTCCCAAGACCGACGTAGCCATTGAATTAGGCGGTGAGGATGCGAAGATCATCTATTTTGAAGGCGGTAATGTGGAACAGCGTATGAACGGCATCTGCGCCGGCGGTACCGGTTCCTTTATCGACCAGATGGCAAGCCTGATCCAGACGGATGCCTCCGGTTTAAACGAATATGCGAAAAATTATAAATCTCTCTATACGATCGCCGCGCGCTGCGGTGTATTTGCCAAGACAGATATCCAGCCGCTGATCAACGAAGGTGCTACCAAGGAAGACCTGTCTGCTTCTATTTTCCAGGCTGTGGTGAACCAGACCATCTCCGGTCTGGCATGCGGTAAGCCGATCCGCGGTCATGTAGCATTTTTAGGCGGACCGTTACATTTCCTGTCTGAGTTAAAGACCGCTTTCATCCGTACTTTAAATCTGGATGACGAGCACATCATCGATGTGGACAATTCTCATCTGTTCGCAGCCATCGGCTCCGCATTGAATGCAAAGGAAGATGTCTGCATCAGCCTGTCCGATATGGTGAAAAAGCTGTCCTCCGATATCAAGATGGAATTTGAAGTGGAACGTATGGAGCCCCTGTTTGCTGATCAGGCGGCTTACAAAGAGTTCGTGGAGCGTCACAGTAAGCATCATGTAACCACCGGTGATCTGCAGTCCTATCAGGGCAAAGCATTCCTGGGTATCGATGCCGGTTCCACTACCACGAAGATCGCACTGGTGGGCGAGGACGGATCCCTGTTATATTCCTTCTACTCCGGCAATGACGGAAGTCCATTAAAGACTGCGATCCGTTCCCTGAAGGAGATTTACTCTCTCCTGCCCGAGGGTGTGGAGATCGTGCGCTCCTGTTCCACCGGTTACGGTGAAGCGCTGATGAAAGCTGCTTTCCTGTTAGATGACGGCGAAGTAGAGACCGTGGCACATTACTATGCGGCAGCATTTTTCGATCCCAGTGTCGACTGTATCTTAGACATCGGCGGTCAGGACATGAAGTGCATCAAGATCAAGAATCAGACCGTAGACAGCGTACAGTTAAACGAAGCATGTTCCTCCGGCTGCGGCTCCTTTATTGAGACCTTTGCCAAGTCCCTGAACTACACCGTACAGGATTTTGCTCAGGCTGCCCTGTTCGCAGAGCATCCGATTGACCTGGGTACCCGTTGTACCGTATTCATGAACTCCAAGGTAAAACAGGCGCAGAAGGAAGGCGCTTCCGTAGCGGATATCTCCGCAGGACTTGCTTACTCCGTTATCAAGAATGCTTTATTTAAGGTGATCAAAGTATCCGATGCATCAGAGCTGGGTAAAAATATCGTGGTACAGGGCGGTACCTTCTACAACGATGCGGTGCTTAGAAGCTTTGAAAAAATTGCGAACTGTCAGGCCATCCGTCCCGACATCGCCGGTATCATGGGTGCTTTCGGTGCAGCGCTGATCGCCAGAGAGCATTACGAGGACGGTTATGTGACCACCATGCTGGATTATCAGAAGATCTGCGACCTGCAGTTCGAGACCAGTATGGCAAAATGTAAGGGTTGCACCAACAACTGTCGTCTGACCATCAACAAATTCTCCGGCGGCCGTCAGTTCATCTCCGGCAATCGTTGCGAACGCGGTATCGGTGGTCAGAAGAATGCCCATAATGTACCGAACTTATACGAATATAAATTACATAGATTATTCTCCTATGAATCCCTGGACGTCGACAAGGCTCCCAGAGGTGTGGTAGGTATCCCCAGAGTACTGAATATGTACGAGGACTATCCGTTCTGGTTCACATTTTTCACCGAACTGGGCTACCGCGTGGTGCTCTCTCCCAGCTCCAATCGTAAGATCTACGAGCTCGGTATTGAGTCCATCCCCAGTGAATCCGAGTGTTACCCGGCAAAGCTGGCGCACGGTCATGTGACCTGGCTGATCCGTCAGGGTATTAAGTTCATCTTCTATCCTGCGCTGTTCTATGAGCGTAATGAGTTCGAAGATGCGAACAACCATTACAACTGCCCCATCGTTACTTCTTATTCCGAGAATATCAAGAATAACGTGGAGGAAATTGCCGGCGGTGAGATCACCTTCCGCAATCCGTTCATGTCCTTCAGAGATCTGGGAACGGTGACGGATGCACTGACGAAGGAATTCACCGAGATTCCCGCTGCTGAGATTGCTGCAGCCTGCGAAAAGGGCTGGCAGGAGCTGGCGAATGCCCGTCACGATATGGAGAAAAAGGGCGAAGAAACGCTGGAATACTTACGTCAGACCGACAAGCGCGGTATCGTGCTGGCTGGCCGTCCTTATCATGTGGACCCGGAGATCAACCACGGTATTCCCGAGCTGATCACATCCTACGATATGGCTGTGCTGACGGAAGATTCCATCTCCCATCTGGCAAAACCGGAGCGTCCTTTAATCGTATCCGACCAGTGGATGTATCACTCAAGACTTTACGCCGCTGCAAGCTATGTGAAGACGGTTGAGAATCTGGATCTGATCCAGTTGAATTCCTTCGGCTGCGGTCTGGATGCCGTTACCACCGATCAGGTGAACGATATCCTCTCCGGCTCCGACAAAATCTACACCTGCTTAAAGATCGATGAAGTCAACAACCTGGGTGCGGCACGTATCCGTATCCGTTCCCTGTTGTCCGCGATCCGTGTCCGTGAGAAACTGGGCAAGCACCGCACCATCCGTTCTTCCGCTATTGAGAAGGTACCGTTTACCGAAGAGATGCGCAAGGACTACACCATCATCTGTCCGCAGATGTCCCCGATCCACTTTGAGATCCTGCAGCCTGCGTTCAATGCCTGCGGTTACAATTTCGTCGTATTGGACAATGACAACAAGCACTCTGTGGATGTAGGTCTGAAATATGTTAACAACGATGCCTGCTATCCCTCCCTGCTGGTAGTCGGACAGATCATGGAAGCTCTGCTGTCCGGCAAATATGATCTGAACAAGACCGCCATTATCATGAGCCAGACCGGTGGCGGATGCCGTGCGACGAACTATATCGGCTTCATCCGCCGTGCCCTGAAGAAGGCAGACATGGAGCAGATTCCTGTCATCTCCCTGAACCTGGCGGGTATCGAGAGCAATCCCGGCTTCCACCTGAATGCAGATCTGATGCTGCGTGCAGCGGTAGCTGCCGAGTTCGGTGATATCTTCATGCGTTGTGTCTACCGGATGCGTCCTTATGAAGCAACTCCGGGGTCTGTGGATGCCTTACATAGAGAATGGCTTAAGAAGGTGCAGGATTTCGTATCCGCAAAGCATATCAGCATAGGCAAGTTCCGCAGGATGTGTACCGAGATCATCCGGGATTTCGATGCGATACCGGTACTGGATATCAAGAAGCCCCGCGTCGGCTTGGTCGGCGAGATCCTGGTGAAATTCTCTCCTGCCGGCAACAATCATCTGGTGGAGCTGTTAGAGAGTGAAGGTGCGGAAGCTGTGGTACCCGACCTGATCGACTTCATGCTGTACTGCTTCTACAACCAGATCTACAAGGCAGAGCACTTAGGCACCAGCAAAAAGACCGCGAAGATCTCCGCACTGGGCATCTGGGCCATCGAGCATATCCTGCGCGGCTCTGCCGTGAAGGCATTTGAAGAAAGTAAGCATTTCGATGCACCCACCAGCATCTACAAGATCGTCTCCTATGCGGAGCCCATCGTATCCATCGGCAACCAGACCGGTGAGGGATGGTTCTTAACCGGTGAGATGGTCGAGCTGATCAAGGAAGGCGTACCGAACATCGTATGTACCCAGCCCTTCGGCTGCCTGCCGAACCACGTCGTAGGTAAGGGCGTTATCAAGGCCCTGCGGAAGGCATATCCTTCCTCCAACATCGTGGCCATCGACTACGATCCCGGTGCCAGCGAAGTCAACCAGCTCAACCGAATCAAGCTCATGCTCTCCACCGCCCAGAAGAATCTGAAAAAGGGCGAGGGTGTGGAATAAAGAAACTATTTTTGAGTAGCCTACCCAGTCGATAGCACTGTCATAAGGCAAGCTACACCCGCGGCAGGGGATTCGCAGGATCCCTGCTGCGGGTGTTTTTGACATCCCAATTATTTTTCACCAATTATTTTTTCTTGACAAATCTCTTTTCAAGCTTCCGTATATCATGCTATAATGTGTTTTAATATTAAGCAGCCGCCGTCCTAATTTTCTGCATGGTTTCATGCCGCACGAATCATAACACTAATACCCGTGCACAGCGCCTGTGACATCGTGATCTCCGCCTGTATGTAGTGATATCTACGGCACAATACATATGTGCAGTTTCCTGTTGGTCATTTTCGCTATAAGCTGTTTTGGGGCTGTTTTAGTACAAAATTTCTTATATTTCTTCTTTTTTTGTATCAAATTTGCCTTTTTTATTAAATCTAATACAATTCCCCCTTTTTTCACTTGAAAATCCATTGTTTTTGTATTTTTTTCCGCTATTTCCCCCTATTTACACCAAAACATTTCGAAAGGAGTTTGCATGATCCAAAATTTAGACGCCCACCTTAACAAATTGCAGGCACAATGTGACTACCTGCGTCACAAGCTTTCTACTTTTCCGGAAGGAGAATTATCTATTCAAAAAAATGGTTCTTACCACCGCTGGATTATTAAAAATAAGGAGCAGTCTGTATATTGCTCAAAGTCAAATCGTTCTCTCGCGGAAGTTATGGCTTTAAAGAAATATTACTCTCTTCTACTGTTTGAAGCCGAAGAAGAACTCTCCCTGCTCAATTTTTATATAAAATCCCATGAAAAAAAGAATTCAGCGGTCAATCGTTCCAAGCCTCTGACATCCTCTGACCTGTTGACAGAGTCTTCTCCTTATTACCCATTACTGCAAAGCTATTTTGCAAAGGACAAGCTTCCTGTGTCTGCGCAGAAATGGTGCGCGGAGAGCTTTGAAACCAATTCTTCTCATCCGGAAAATCTGATCCATACCACACTGGCCGGGCATAAAGTCCGCTCAAAATCTGAAGTTATCATATCGAATCTGCTCTATACCAACCAAATCCCTTATCGCTATGAAGCGGCGCTGCCGTTAAAGGAGTTCACGGCTTATCCGGATTTTACGATTTTACATCCGGTTACGAATAAAATCTTCTACTGGGAGCATTTCGGTATGATGGATAATGCGCCTTATTGTGATACTGCCTGCAACAAGCTGAAAACCTACTGCTATAACGGAATCTTCCCATCCATGCAGCTGATCACCACTTATGAGACAAGCAAATGCCCCATTTCCACGGATCAGGTACAGCAGATCATTACACAATATTTCCTCTAAATCCATAATTCCCTACATGAAAATTCTCCTGACATTGACTAAAGGTAATCAAGAATATTCAAAAAGCCTCACAAGATGTTGCTCCATAGTGAGATGGGCTCCGCGGTGTGATCACCCCGCAACATGATCACTCGCAGCATGATCACTCGCAGCATGATCACTCGCAGCATGATCACTCGCAGCATGATTACTCGCAGCATGATCACTCGCAGCATGATCACTCGCAGCATGATCACTCGCAACGTAGTCCATACGGGACTTTTTTACGTATGGGAACACATTTTCTATACAGCAAAAAGGACCGGTTCGTCCGGTCCTTCCGATAAAACACAATAATCGATCATGATGCATTTGCCCTACGACTCTCAATATACTGTTGTAAGACTTCCGTGACTTCCTCCGGTGCCAGACCGGCATCTTCGATGATGTCACTCACCGCTTCCAGTTCTTTACGCTTCTTCTGTTCAAACAATTCTTCTAACTCACGTTGTTCTGATTCCATGCGGATATTTAATGCATTGATCAACTCCTGTTTTGCCTGGATCTTTTCCTCCAGGGATTTTCTCTGTCCTCTTGGCATATACTGTGTGCTCCTTTCCTAATGGCAATCCTATGGATCCGTGGATCATGTTTCCTGCCGCATGATCCGAAAAAGCATGGCCATTCATCAGGGATCACAGGTTCCGTAGGAACTATCATAATCTATCATGAATGGTCTGACATGTTACAGTATATGGACAAGAATGTAAAAATATACCAAATTTCCGGCAATATTATGCTGCTCCGGAACGGTCTCGCGAAATCGATCAAATCCTCATTTCAAACCGTCTATTGCTGTCTTCAGCTTGTCCAGCGCCAGTTGTAACGTAGCTCTGGGGCAGGCGATGTTCACGCGCTGAAAAGCGGCTCCGCTGGGTCCGAACATGGATCCTCCGTCCAGCCAAAGTCCTGCTTTGTCCACGATGAACTGATCCAGCTCCTTACCTGTGATTCCCAACTCACTGCAATCCAGCCATACCAGATAGGTACCTTCCGGCTCCACCAGATGAATCTGTGGAATCTTCTCCTGTAAAAAATTCCGTAAGAAATTCAGATTCTTAAGCAAATAAGCTCTCAACTGATCCAGCCAGTCTTCGCCTGCACGATAGGCTGCTTCACACGCCACGATCCCCAATGCATTAGGTTCATCATAACCGGTCTTGTCAATCTCTGTCTGAAATGCTTTACGAAGCTTTTCATTGGGGATAAAAATATTGGATATCTGAAGTCCCGCCAGGTTAAAGGTCTTGCTGGGCGCCGTACAGGTCACAGTAAACTCAGCGAAACGGGGATCCACGGTGGCAAACACCGTATGCTCATATCCGGGATAGACAAAATCGTTGTGAATCTCATCGCTGACCACGATCACATGATGCCGCAGGCAGATCTCTCCCAGTTGTTGCAGTTCCTCTGCCGTCCACACTCTGCCCACCGGGTTGTGAGGGTTGCACAGAATAAACAGTTTTATATGTTCCTGCTCAAGCTTACGCTCAAAATCTTCAAAATCAATCCGGTATCCGTTATCTCCACTCTGCCTAGCCGTTTTCTCATAGATCAATGTATTGTCAACTACTCTCCGGTCATTGTCACGGATAATATTAGTAAACGGATAATACACCGGATTCTGAATCAGTATAGCATCTCCCGGATCAGTAAATGCCTTAACCGCTGCACCGAGAGCAAATACCACACCCGGAGTCTTCACGATCCATTCCCTCTCCGTCTTCCAATTATGATTCCTCTCCATCCAGTTCATCACAGCATTGTAGTAAGCATCCTTTGGCTGGGTATAGCCGTAGATTCCATGTTCTACTGCAGCATGAAGACTCTTCGTGATCTCTTCGGATACCGGGAAATCCATATCCGCCACCCACAAGGGCAGCACATCTGCCGGCTTTCCTCTCTCCACCGCAAAATCATATTTCAGACAATTCGTTCCCTTCCGGTTTGTAATCTTATCAAAATTGTATCTAGTCATACGAATTCACTTACCTTTCGTCAACCTGCAAACTTTCTGCCTGTGGCTCCAGGCTGCAGATTAAATTTTATCGGTCGCATGCATTCTTCCAGACCTTCTGCACGCCCTGACACGCCGCATCGTTGCTAGCCCTCTGTGAAGCTCTCCACAGAGCTGGCTGAACTACTATGTATACCAGGTTACACCCACACTAAGCAAATGCCTGCTCTAAATCTGCCAGCAGATCATCAATGTTCTCAATACCTACGGACATTCTCAGAAGCTTCTCATCCACGCCCAATGCTTCACGTACCTCAACCGGTACATCTGCATGGGTCTGCTTCATCGGATAGGTCAGAAGGCTTTCCACGCCGCCCAGACTCTCCGCAAAACGGATCAATTTAACGCTCTCCAAAATCTTAACAGCTTTCTCTGCAGAATTCAACCGGAATGAGATCATTCCGCCGTATCCGCTGCACTGTCTGTCGATCAGCGCCTTATCCGATCTCGAATCCAGACCGATATAATATACCTTCTCCACTTCCGGTCTGTGTTCCAGCCAGTGTGCAATCGCAAGAGCATTTTTCTGATGCTGTTCCATACGTACAGCCAGAGTCTTGATTCCTCGAAGCAATAGCCAACTATCAAACGCAGACAGACAGGCTCCTGTCGTCTTATAAATATTGTTCAGCTGCTGATACAGGGCATCATCCCTTACTACCAGGAATCCGGATAATGTATCGTTATGTCCTTCCAGGTATTTCGTACCGCTGTTCACTACAACATCCGCACCTAACGTAAGCGGCTTCTGAAAATACGGGGATAAAAAGGTATTATCAACGATCAGAAGGCATTCATGCGCGTGTGCCAATTCTGCAATTGCCCAAATATCTGCGACCTTCATCATAGGATTGGACGGAGTCTCTAAATAAATTGCCTTCGTCTCCGGACGGATCGCTGCCTTCACAGTCTCCACATTTGAAGTATCCACACAATCTACCGATATTCCATTCTTATGGCTGATCGTGTTCCAAAGTCTTAATGTACCGCCATACAGATCATCCGTAGCAATCAGATGATCCCCAGGAGAAAAAATCTCCATCAATGCGGTGATCGCTGCCATACCGGTAGAAAATGCCAAAGCTTCCGTTCCCTGTTCCAACAGGGCAACCGTCTTCTGCACTTCTTCTCTTGTAGGGTTACCGCAACGGGAATAATCATATCCTGTGCTCTTACCCAATCCCGGATGCGCATACGCCGCATTCTGATAAATCGGCATACTGATGGCCCCAAACGGATCCCTTCTCTCATTACTTCCCTGGACACAAACGGTCTCTGCTGCAAATGCCATCTTTTTCTCCTCCTATGCCTATGTATAATACTATATTTTTATATTCCTACTGTTCCACTAGGTATAGTATATTTTTAGCATAGTAAGAAATAAAAGTCAATATCTTTTTACCAATAAAGCTTCATCTGTTCTTCTGCTTCCTTTTCCGAAATATTGAGTTTATTCTTTAATTTCTGCAGCGTATCTTCATAGGTGGCATTAAAATCTTTACACATAATAATAATCCCCTTGGAAATACCTTGCGAAATTCCCCGTCTCGTATACTGGTCAAACAATTCACACATGCTGATCTCATCCTCCTCCGCAATATCTAATGCTTTTAATATTTCTTCGGTATCATCCACGTTTTTATCCCCGGACAATACCCGTAGCATTTTGATAGTAGCCTCTTTATGAATTACTTTTCGGTCTGAACGATATGCGTTACCTTCTGCAAGATAATCCAATACAATACGCATATCGCTATGAAAACGTTCGCGGATCTCCTTCGGGAGATATCGCATTTCCCACACATGAAGCTGCATATCATCTACATATTTCCATGTAGTCTCTACAATCTTGCCTTTGCCACCGTCTATTAACTGTCGCAAATTGCAACACCCTTTCCATCTTGTCGTCCCCCAATATAGCACCAACTCTATCACCGGATATAATACGTGATTCTGTTTCTCGTACTGCCTGCGGTATTCTCCGCCAATATATCCCGCTTTGCGCAGTATCATGCCTTTATCCACTTTCGTCTGATTTGCAAACAGAAACAAGGCTCTTGGCATTCCGCCTGTCACATGGTATTTTGCGACATCTTCCAGTTGATTGTGTAATGTATTCGTGCTGTCTGCATATAGACTCTCCGTTGCAGCTGTAAGCATCTCCTCGCCGGTCACCACCACAGTTCCCTCATGCAGTAATGCATTCACTATATCCGCTGCTACATCCGCATAACTTTCAAAATTCTTCGTTACAATATCGTTCAGTTCCAATAAATACTCCTCTCCTGCTCATTCCTCTTACATTGTAAAAAGTGAATTTCACGGCGATATGCCTCGAACTGCACATAAGGTGCGATAAAATGATGCCCATATATGATGCTATCCTAATATATGGTATCTTCGAAATCTTATCTATACAGACTTTCTGTAGATGTGATTACTATATCACAGAGGTATCCATTCTGCAAGGGAATCCGGCAAAACAAGTGCTGAAAAACTATACAAAAACAGAGCTGTGGAAATTGGTTATTTCTCACAGCTCTGCTTTTTGTGCAATATTACTTTTTTAAAGTTTAATCCAGTTCAAACAGTTCCTGGGCGCTGATGGATAACTCAGCTATTCCGCAAGGAGTTACTTTTGATCCATTATCATACACGGTATAGACTCTTGCGTAGATAGTAGCTGCCTGCGCTCCTTCGTTCAAAATCGTCCCGGAAGTGTCGGCACGAAACAGTCCCATCTCATCCGAAGAATATTTCAAGGTATAGGTCGCGCCGTTTGTAATCGGGTAACAATTCTTAACTCCATTGCGTTCTGTCGGTGAAATTACCTTTCCATTGCTATCCGTGATTTTGAGGCCATGCTCTCCATCCGTCTTTAAGCGCAATACCTTTCCTGTGATTCCGTCCACACTGATGGCTCCGGCCATATCGTCTGCACAGGATTTGTAAAATTCAACGCATAACTGCTGTCCACCTGCCAGAATATTGTAGTCATCTGCCTGGAAGTTGACACTGATGGTTCCGTTATTCTTATCATCCAATACAATATGGTTGACCGGATCATACAGCATATACACGGATTGAATCTTGCTGCCGCTTTTATCCTTAAAGTTTACGGAAGGTGCCGTCACACCGGCATTATACGCTGCAATCATCGTATTAACAAACAGTTTGATCTCCGCGTCCTTACTGGGTCTGGAATGTCCCGCTCCGGAATATGTCACATTTCCCATGGTATAGATATAATAATTATTTACCACATCATTGGGTGTGATGTTATAAATATTAGTATCTTTATACTGACCGTCAGCCACACCGGAAATACAGTACCACACCACAATGTCATTTTTACCGTCTCCGTTGCGGTCCAGCTCCATATTCGGCTGTAACCACTGGTAATGCGTATTACTGATCTCCAGCTGTTCATCTGCAGATATCTGATAAGGATACTGCGTAATCTGGCCATCATTTACCTGTGTTGCGATCAGCGATTTGCCTGCGTAATCACCCATCAGCAAACTACTGGGATAATTCCAACTAGGATATCCACCATCATATCCAGCCTTTTTCAGCAATGAATTCTCAACCGGAAACTTTACTGACGAACTGCCATTTATCCGCAAATCTTCCAGATAGCTTCTCAGGAAACGAACTACCGTATATTTAGTCACACCTTCCTTTTGCCAGAGCTCATTATCCGAATTCGGTTCCTTGATCTCGTCAAATGTATAGGACTCTAATGTTTTAAGATATTCCTGGTCCCTCTTTTGTTCCTCTCCCGTGGAGTTTGCAACTCTCTGCTTATAATACTCTTTCAATGCTCCATAGCGATCCAGACCTACGGATGCACGAATGGTCTTATTAAATTCATATCCCCAATACCAGTAGTTTGCATGATAGGTTTCCGCAGTTCCATTATCGTTATACGGGATCACACTTTGAATATTATTGACATATGAAGTAGTATCATGGGTGAACAATATGCTCTTGCCGGATTCTATGTAGTCTCTGACAGCCCAGCCAACAGCCAGATTCCTCTTAACATTCGCCATAATTTCTGGAGGAATTTCTTTGCTAGGATCATATGCGCCATAGGTATACCCAAACTTATAGGCGTCACCAAAGCCGAGTATCAACATATCATATTGCTGGAACAGATTGTAGGATTCCTGGTATATCTTCTGTATATCAGTATCCGAAGTCCCGCCAATTTTCAGCTTATCATTTATAAGGTAGGTTACAGTCATACTGTCAATGCTCGTGGACGGAATTACCGTTCCATCCCAGTTGACTTGATCCAAGCCTACTACATTCCAGTCAGTTAATCCTTTAATGTACCTGGAAAAATTAGTATCCCCATTCTGTTCGTCATGAAGATTCCAGTTATTATTTTTATCAGACAACAACTGCAATACACGGATTGTCTTTTTACCACTTTGCTGCGGCACAGATGTATACCCTGACTTGGCAGTTCTCACCAGTCTGTCCGCATTATCGTAAAATACCAGCTTCCATGGAATAACTCCTACATATTCCTCCGGCAGAGCACGGATCACACGATAGGTCTCCCCGGTACGCAATTCATATCTGTTTCCGTTTGCCGTTGCAATCGGATCAACCTTATTCCACTCATCTCCCTTTCTTATATACACAGTAAGACCGCTGACTTCTTCCGATGACGTATATGTCTTACCTTCTACATAATCAGAGCCGGAGAAACGACCATCAGCATTTTTATCTACGAACAGTTTACAATCATAGGTAGTACCTGTCTGTGATATTGCAGCATCATTCTGCAGATTAAAAATATATTGCAGCTGATATTTTCCGTCTATCTTCTCCAGAGAGCCACCGTTGCTGGCACCGTTCTGATTAGAATTATATTTCAGTTCCTGCGGATATGCCGCTCCGTAAGTAGTTACCCAGTTAACGGAAAGCTTTGACAGATTCAGATAATTACAAAATACGGATCTACGTGCAGATAATGTGGTTCCTAATTGAGTATCTGCTGTATTATCTGTCAGCTGACTCTCTGTAAAAATATTTTTCTGCCAGTATAAATACTGACCATTTTCATCTTTCTTCAGAGCGAACTGAACCAGCTTGTAAAAATAAGAATTTTTGTCCAGCGTTGCTGTTGATGCAACAGGTATATTATTGTTATCCACTTTAATAAACGTATCCGCAATGACCACCGGGTATCCCGCCTCAATGAACTGACAGAATTCCTCATATCGGGTAGAGTTCATATCATTGCCGGGACCGCGATAGACATCTGCACTCTTATTCGTTGAATCATCATCGTTAGTCTTATTGTGATCCAGCGAAGAATCCTGCAGTCTGTGCCTTGCATTATACGTCTCCCTAGCCTGCGTAACATTCTCCGTTTTCGTTTCGGTGGCATAGTCATAGTAGTCTCCTACATGAGAATAAATCAACCCTTTCATCTGTGGATCATTATACACAGTCACACCATTTTCTGTGTTCATCTTGCTGACCCGGGCTCCGAGATAGATCATGTCGTACTTTTCATTCAAGTCCTCGATCTTACCTATAAATTCCGCAGATGACATTTGTGTAATATTGATCGCAGATGCATCATAAATTCCGTTCATCCCCATCATATTGACCACATCAGTCTGCAACTTACTTTTTAACGTATCGCTAAAATCATAGCAGGGCTCCAGATCCAATACACGAATAGAGGATTTCACCGTGACTCTGTGCATGTACCAGTTCAATATATATCTGGTAATAGAAGCCTTACTAATCTCTTCATCCATCTGAGCTGCATTGCTGTTGTTCTTCTTTGCCAGGAAATTCTCGTACTGAATCTCTTTTAATACTGCTTCGAAGGTTGCTGCTTTCGCCGCATTCCCTTTACAATCAGTCAGGAAGTCAGAGGCAACATATGGCGTCGCACTGTCATCATTCAGATAAACATTGTCATATAAAGCCTCTTTCACGGAATCGCCCCAGCTAAGCGAAGCTGCCGTCTGACCGTTCCAATAAGCATCTCCCTGTGAAGCAACTTCTTTGGCAATATTGTCATCGGAAACCTTCAAGATCGTCAGTGCCATCTGTGTCAGTATCTTATTATTCTGATTATTATTCGGCTCCTCAGCCAGTGTTTTATTTTGGCTGTAAAATCCGTAATCCATGACTACCGGTACTCTGTCTGCATCATTCCGCTCACCGGTAGTATCTTTAATACCGAATATCATCTTCGTCAGAGCGGTTGCTACAGAAGTCATATTCACAGATTCCGCTGCATAACTTCCCTTCCCGGACAGATAGATCAGATCCACGTTGTCGAGATCCACGCCATAATAAGCCTGTTCCTCCGGATTTACCAGTTTTGCCAGTTCCTCCACTGTCAAAGTTGTCACTTCAATCTTCAGTTGATCAATATCTCCGCCAGGACCGGAAGGACTGCCGCTCTCATACCGGCTGGTACCGGACAGATTCAGGACCTGCTTTTTGAACCATTCTTTATTGTAGAAACCACCGTCATATGCTACAGTATCCAACGCATCCTTCGCATTATCACCGATAAAGTCATAGCTGTTTGATGCTTCGTAGCCTGATTGTCCTCGGAGATAAACCTGCATAGTACCGCTGCTTTCCATCACATATTTACCGATATCATTTCTCTTATAAGTATCAATCAGTTTGTAGTCCCCATTACCGCTGGATAATGTCACCTTAGACACATAATACTCACCGGTGGTGTTTTCCCTGAAATGCACAAAATAGCACTCCGGAAGAGTAGTCAGTGTATAACTTCCCGTTGTTCCATCCGAATTTTCTGTCCAGGTTGCCCATAGAATAGGTGTGGTGTTGGCCATATTCAAAATATAGAGATTCTTGTTCTGTTCAGATGAAGGATCAGAAGCTGTCATTATCCTTTGTTCGGAAGTCACAATATCATTTCCGGATGTGCTTTGTACACTGAAGGTCTGCATCTCATTACTGGACTCCGCTGCTGCGTCATTTCCGGATGCAGATGCTGATGTTACCAGTCCCGAACTCTCCGCTGTCGTCACCTCTTCCAGATTTTCTGACGCTTCGGAAGAATTTTCGGAAGATATGGCAGTGCTCTGGATAGCATATCCCTCAGGCAGATTGCTGCCATATACCACCTTACCAAGGTAAGTGTATACATTATCAGCAGTCTTGGTATACACTTCCCTACCGACATAATTATCTGCCACAAAACCAATGTTATTAATATCGTTCATACTGCCGCCATTGGAATTCTCATCGTCCGGAGTCAGTGCATATCTCGCAGGTGCCAGCGCTGTCAGTGCATCCGCCGCATCACCGATGGTCATTTCCGGGTTCTGTCCGCTAATACCGGACACTTTAGAAAATACAGGGGACACGCTTTGTTTATTCTCGTTAGAAGTCCCGGAAGCTTCGATTGCACCATATCTGTCAAAACGCGGTCTGGTATCCCCCTCCGTATACAGCGTATACACCGAATCCGTCTGCACATAGGTGTACTGACCGTTGTCATCCGTATTTTTCACAAAAGAGCCACGGATCTCCTCAGTGCGGCTTCCTCCCTCGCTATAATTGGAAAAACTTACCGGGCCATCGCTTCCTGCGAGATTCCCCAGACTGCTACTGGTAATGTGAGCCATGGCAGATAATCGCTCCAATGCTGCCGGAAGCTCCGAAAGCTTACGTCCTTCAGATACCGGTTCCTCGCCACCGATCAGGTATCCGATGGATGCGTCCGATTTAGAAGGTACGATCTCTAAAATGTGAAAGGTTCCGTCCGAAGATGCTACTGTATCCTGTACCAGCTTCTCAATGCCGGGCAGTGTCATCTCCTGTGCACTTACTTCCATAGAGCCATAGTTTTGGCAGACTCCGGCTGCCAAAACTATGGTGAGGATTCCGGCTATGTACTTTTTTGTGTTGTGCTTCAAGTTCTTCATGTTATCTCCAAAAGATTGTTAATGCTCTTTCCGGTTTCTGATACGATACATGTCCACCTTCCTCACCGCTGTCTCCCTTGACACGACTATCGCTGAAGATCACAAATAAAGTATCATTCTTTTCATCTCTATCAATATAGAGATGAATCATATAAGTAAATACGGTTTCGTTTTTATCATTTACTCTGGTATCACAGTGAATATTCGGATCAATATGTGTTCCGGATTTTAGAGTATCCGTTCCTCCAGCTACAAGGCTGCCTATAACCTTCATTCCTTTATCACCAGTCTTAAATGCTCCCTGACCTGTTTCAAATCCATATAGATCAACATACACCTTCTTATCGTATACACCATTCTGCCATCCATCGTTCTTATAATCGTTCTTATTAAGATTATAATAACGATTACCTTCCGAGAAATAAAAAGTACATCTGGGAATCAACAGATATGTGGATGCAATTTCATTATCATTGTCGTCAAAAGCTACAAGTGTGAGAACATGTTCCTCTTTCCAGTTAATATACCACTTTGCATACACTCCGACTGTTTCACCTGTAGCCGTGGGAAATACGCTTCGTGTAGCTGAATAATCTACTTCTGAATCTGCGAATCCGGTCACTGCTTTATCAATGACTAGATTCTGTTCATAATCGCCCAGTCCATCACTTGTAACGTTTCTACTAAACCCTACTCTTCTACTCAGTCCAACTTCGCCACCGAAATTATCCTTCACAGGATTACTCTGCGCCAGACCTTCCTCAATATCATTGGTAATCTTCCAGGTAACTTTGCTCATATCTCCGGAATAATTTTTCAACGTACAAGTCACCATACTATTACGTGACAGGACAAACTGATCACCGTCTATATATGGCTCGTCTGCACTGTCAATGGTCAGCAGATTTGGAATGTCCACTGTTACTTCAGGATATACTGTAATGGTAGCTGATAATTTTACGGTTGCACGTACTGTGATTGTCTTATTAATATTGTTGCTACACTTTAACAGCTGTTTATATTTAGAAGCCGGAGTCGTATCTTCAAAGCTATAGCCCTTCGGATTTGGGACTCCATCCTCCAATACTTCCCAGTTCACAATCTGAGGATATACATCATAATCCGCCCATGCAGTCAGGCACTCCAGATCTACACTCCATCCCATTTTTTTAATACCGTTCTCCGTGTAGGAATAAGGCTTCACTACGTTTCGGATCAGTTCCGCCTGGAATTGTCCTGATACCGCCGTCACTGTAACATACGCAGAATCCGACTTCGTTGTGTCCGCATTTGCCATACAGGTAACTTTCAATACCTTTACACCGATGCTTTCCGACTTACTGATATTCAATGTATTAATCAGGGCACTAACATCCGGCATGGTAGAAAATGTAGTTGTGCTGCCATCCGCATAAGTTACTTTCCATTTTACCCCCTGTGCCACAGCAGAATCTTTACCGGTCAGAGTACACTCAAAAGCCTGTGACTTGCCGCGGACTACTTCCACATCTTTAGGAGTTATAGAAATGGAGTCTATCAATCTTTCTTCCACTGTCACATATGCATATGCCACCATACTCGTATCTGCTTTTGCAGTACATTTTACCACCAGCACATCCGTACCGATAGTTTCCTCTTCATCTACTTTTAAAATACCATCCTGATTGATCGTACTCTTACAATTAGCCCCGGAAGCATAAGACACACTCCAGGTAACACCCTCGGCAACTGCCTCTGCGTCACCGCTCAGATTATAGGTAAACTGCTGTATCTTGCCCTGGGGTAATGTTGCCCTAGGAGGATCAATAGTCAGAGCGCTGATCCATGCGTACGCAGTTCCGGTCTTCTCCAGATCATTTCTAAGCTTAATAGTCTCTGCGATGTCATAGCTTCTGTCCTGGTAAGTAAAGGTCATATTCAGTATAACTTTCCGCTTGTCCTTCACCTGGCTTAAGTCTACGCTGAATCTTGTGACATGTTCTGCCATAAGTGCCGGGGTTGCGGTGGTGAGATCTCCTACGACGAGATTGCCATCCGCATCCGTTGTATTTTTCACTTCATAGAGGTATACCTGATTCGCAGTTGCATAGTCCCCTGACGCGGTTCCCTGCCAGCGGATCATATAGGTATTCTCGTTATTGACCAGGCGCAGTTCGCTGACATGGGCTGTGGTGATCTCATTGCCGGCTGCATCCTTGGCGGTGTTGCCGTCCAGATCCACTGCTGTGTCGGCATGATCCGGTGTGAAATTAATATCCCGCTCCACATCAATGATCAGGTCAATCATCTGATTCGCTGCAAGCTGTGCTTCTTCCTGCAGGGTCAGCTCCTTATTCCCCCGCAGGTAGGAATTGTTGCCTGCGATGATAAAGGCACCCACAGATCCTGCCACAATGGTCATGATTGCCAGGGACACTATCACTTCTACAAGAGTGAATCCTTTTTTCCCGATACGCATAGTCAACCTCCTTATTTCTTCAGGATTTTGCCGGTTCTGCCGACTGTTGTGATTGTTATCGTTCTTGTTCCATTGCTGATCACAATTTTCTTACAATAGTCCTTGTCCGCATCTGCTGCAGCGCAGGTCTTCTCTTCAAAAGCTCCCGATGCTCTGTTGAACACCAGATGCAGTCCGTCGGTTGCGGACGCATAAGGCAAGGTACCTTTTAATCGTGACAGATTATAGGGAGTGGAATCATCATCAAAATATACTTGTATTGTGATAGGATCCTTTCCAACGATTCTGTCTGATACCTTCGTACCTCCCTGATAGATCTGCGCATGATACTCACCACTCACATCTGTCAGTACAAACTCCACCTGGTTCTGTTCTTTTCCCAGGGTCAGCACTCTCGCCCTCTCAAGTGTCGAAACAATCTCATCCGCACATTTTGCAATTTTTCTTCCGGTGAGTGTTCCCACAGACAATCCAATGACGCCCACCACGATCGCCATGATGGCGACGACGATGATGAGCTCCACCAGAGAGAAGCCACCGTTTTTATTGTTTCTGCCAGTTCTCATATACGATCAGGTCTCCTAAATTAATGTTGCTGTTCAGGTAGGTCTTATTGTTATTCTGCAGGTAACCATCACCGCCGATCAGGAAATCCACCACATGATATTCCTTCTGACCGCCGCCGGAGCCCGTAACCTCCTTGGAATATGTCAGCGCGCGAAGCACTGCTTCCTTGTCCGGTGTCACTTTCACATTCTGTCCTAACAGGATATTACCGCCTGCCAGGATCACACCGTTGAATTCCTTACCATCCTGTATCTTCACATTTCCCGTAGCGATAATAATGCCACTCTTAAATTCATGTCCCGCTTCGGGATAGGTATAATCACCATATACGATGACTGCCTTGCAATCCGGATAAGCAGTACTTTCAAAATATTTCTCTGTATCAACGACCAGTCCCGCACCACGGACCACACCGGTAAAGCTTGTGATCTCGTCTTTATTGACCAGATTACTATATACATTGGCGGCATCCGCTTTTTCGGAAGGGGACAGCTGCTCATAGCCATCGATCAGCTTCTTGCAGAGTGCCTTGAATTTGGAATCATCCGCTGCCAGCTGCTGCTTATAGCCGATGTTGCTCTGATCACTGCCTAATGTGGCATTCAGCAGACTGCCGTTGTAGCTGCCTGTGGTCTGATCCTTGTCGAACATCACCACATTACCTGCCAGGTGCATGATGTAGGCACCGGCGCTCTGATTCCGGATCTTGATGCCATCGGTGTAGATGCTGGCATAGGCATCCATGGTACTCTTATTTACCTTATAATAATCCTGAAGATACCGGTTGGCAGCTTCTCTGCCCGCCTGGGTGGAGTTATCAAAGGACACATAGTAATACACAATGGTAATCTTGCTGTTTAATCTCTTATAAAAAGTACGGACACCCTGACTATCGCTGCTTCCGTTCGTAATAAACTTCGTAATACCATAGGAAGCAAGGCTGTTACCGCCCAGCATACTGCTGACTGCATTAAAATCAACTGCCGTATTCCCCATAGTATCTGCCTGCTCCCTGGTCACGGGATTGGAACCCTGTTTTATCAGATCTCCCGGTACCAGATATGCCAGCTGGTCACTTTTGACTGCAATAGACTGCCCCATCAGGATATCCTTGCGGTCGGAGGCGCTGCCATTGGGATTCCCGTCCGCCCCGGTGAGATTATCCTTAGCAGTTTTCGTGGCAATATAGGTATTCCCTGCCAGAGTCAGATTGATCAGGCCGCTCAAATCAATATCCGTTCCGGTACCGTTGACTACAATGGCACTGCTGTCACCGTTCTCCCCGGTGCCGAAGCCTATATACTGTCCGGAGTAATTCTCACCCACCAGACTTCCTGCGGTAAAATTATTATTTGCGCCGTCTATGCGCAGATCTCCCGCTACATAGACATCATTTCCTTTGAAATTCATATTCGCGCTGCCGGTAGACGTCGCTGCTCCGTGCATCGTGATCTTGCCTGTCCACAGTTCTCCATAGCTGTCGGATTCCAGTGTTGCGCCCTTGCCCAGATACAGTTCCGTAGCCGCTACCATACGCTTATCATCATTTTCCTTGCCTGTCGGCTCTTCCAGGGTCAGGGTCACATTTGCACTGTTTGTATCATCCTCATTACCCACCAGTACCTTGTCCGCATAGAAGCTTCCGGCGATCTTAGCGTCACTTAATTTGCCACTCTCCGCTACCACCTGAATATTCTTCTGCGCCACAAGCGACATGCCGGTCAGTGAAGGCAGGCTTACTGCCTGTGCAAAGCTCATATCCGGCATTTTCACGCGGATATCCGTCTGGATCACAGAGACATAACCATTATCATTAGTATAAGTCACCTTTAATTTCTGAAAAGATAATCCGTCCGTGAACAGGGTAAGCTGTCCCTTAGGCAGATCGCTCACCGCATCTCCGGAGCCGTTTGTGCCCGTCATCTGCACGGCGCCGTCCACCATCTGTATTGTATAGGAATTGACTCCGTCACTGGTCTGCAACACTGTATTTTTCCGCACCTCCGGTGACAGACTGTCAAACAATTTCTTCAGATCATAGTAATTTAAGCTGGCGGTATCGCTGCACTTATACGCCTTCTGCATACTGCTTAAGAACGCATAGCGGAGCTTACTCTCCTTCTCGGATACGGAAGTGTCATCATAGTTCACCAGAATCTGCGTATAGGCATTTCCCAGGGACGCGGACACCTGCTCTTCCATATGGACACGGATCTCATCCAGCACTGTCTCTGCCGAATAGAAGTTGTCCTTCGCCTGCAGATTATTCGCCTTCATCTGATAGTTCAATAAGGACATATACATCAAAACACTGGCTAAAATGCCAATAAAGGCCATGGCTATGATCACAATGACCATTGCCGAGCCCTTATCGTCTGTCTGTTTATGTAATTTGAAGTCTCTGCCACGTATCTTCATGGTTCTTACGCTTCCTTCCGGATTCTCCTGTTATTCCGTTACCGTTCCTGTCATAGTAATGATCGGGCTGCCGTCTGCTATCTTATCCTCTGCATAGACCTTCACTTCCATGTCGTAAATACGGTCCTGTGCCCTGGCCGGTGTCAGATTCGTCACTGACATGATGTTCTTCGCCAGTTCATAATTAAGTCCCGTTCCGGCTCCCGCGCCGGTCATGCTGGAATTCTCAAATACATATGCCGTAAGTCCGTCACTCTCGTCCAGCAGATTCGTGCGAAGAGTTCCCGCAGATGTCTGTGTCGTGCCGGAGGTGGGCATCCATCCGGGCCATGCTTCCCGCAGTTCCAGAGATATCCCATACTTACTGCGCATGGTATCATAATCTGTCGCGAAGACATCCCTCAACATATCTATTCTGTCCTGTCTCTCGGTCTGCTCCACTACCAGCAGATTCGTCTCCACATTGTCCGGGTTGTTGAACACTATCCGGTCTATAATGGCAGGTCTTCCGGCATCGTAGTGCGCGCTCTCCACACGAGGCTGTACACAGACAATGATATTCGCCAATTGATTGCCAAGCTCGTTGACATCATTCACCTGTGCTGCACGGCTGCGCACACTGTCTTCGTTGGAAAAAATCACATAATCCGCTCCCGTCTGCGGATAGTCCGCAGATCTGTCCGTTGCCAGGATCGTGGGATCACAATGATACGTTGTGGAAGCTGTGACAAGATAGACTTCTGTCTCCACCGTAGCTCCCGTTGCCAGCGTCACGTTGATCTTACTGCTGTCAATATTGATCTCGGTCTTCCGTGTAGTATGCTGTATGATATCTGGTGTATAGAGTCCTCCGCCGAAATAAGAATAAGCTTCCTTGGCGCCGTCAGCCGCTTCACTGTAGACAGCATTCAGATTGCCCGCCAGGTTACTGATATCTACTCGTGCCACACTGTTCACCGCACTGTAGGCTGTGGGATCCACCTTCACCACTACATCATAAGTACCGGAAGTGGTGGAATCGTCCCGGATCGTGTAGGTCCAGATGCCGGTCGTGTCGTCTTTTACTGCGGTATTGGTAAATCCCGCAGGTGAAGCGCCCGTGTAAATATCGGACATTTCCTCCAGAGAATGTGCCTCGAACATTTCCATGACGTCCTCAGCGATCGCCGTGGCATGCATCGTGGTACGGGACTTTGCATTGGTCCTTGCCGATGTCACAAAGCTGTGCAGCAGTGGCACTACAATGATTGAGAGGATCACAATAGCGATCAGAAGCTCCACCAGGGAAAAGCCTTCATTATTCAGTTGTCTTTTCTTCCTATGCTTCTGCATTACGACAACTCCCGATTAGCAAATCTATTAGTTCACGTTTCCAAATATCGTCTGTACACCCATAGGCATATCGGGAATATAGGGTTCCCCATATACTTTATCCGTGCCCAGCAGATAATACGTATTCAGGTTCATATTGCCGGACAATTTTCCGTCATCACCGTTATAGCTGATGTTCACGCCCTGGATGCTCTGACGCTCCTGCTGATTGTAAATATATCGAACCAGCCCCTTGAAATCATCATAGGTACATTCGATACTGATGCCCAAAGGCACCTCATACATATGAGTCTCCGCATAGGTGGTTCCCTCTGTGGAGACAGGGGATGTGGTAACCGTGGTCGTATCTGTGCCCGATACTGCGGCATCTGCTTCCGCTGCTGCGGTATCCGCCGGTGCATCCGCAGTTGCAGCCGCCAGGGCAGAATTGTCTGCGGAAGCCTGTGCATCATACGCCACTTCTCCTATGGTTCCGAAAGAGATGTTTGCTACATAGGTTCTGGTAGCATCCTCCATGTTCTTCACCATCATAATGCTGTCTTCCGGTAAAATATCTGCCGGAAAACGATTTTCAAACCCGGTAATATATGTCTTCATCTTCTCGGTAGCAGCCAGATAATCTGCCTTACGCTGCTCCAACACCTCCAGTGTAGACACCTGGGATCTTAATGACATATTCTGACTTTCCATAGCATCCGACAACTCATTAAACTTCGCATATACCAGGAAATAAGTCACCACGACCAGAAGGACTCCCAGTACCGCGATCAAAAGCTGAATTTCACTCTTTTTTACTTTCATCTCTTATCCGCCTCCTACTGTGCTGTGGTACCGGCTACATCTCCGGTGTTTTCTGCTTCTTCGGTATCCGCGTGGATATCCGCATAAGTACCTGTAATGGAAAATGTCACTGCTGACTCATCCAGTTCGTTCTTCGTATCCGTAATGTTACTGATCTGCACATCCTGAATGCTCTGCATATTGCGGATATTCAGAATCGTTCTTGCCGCAGCCTCCTTGCCGGTCACAGTAACAGACATACTGATTCCTTCCTGATCCGAACTGAAGCTGTTGGTCCAGAAGCTACTGGGTAATATCTGCTCCAGCTCATTAATGAACTCTACCAGATTCTCATTGGGGTTCTCCGTATATTCATACAAATACTGATATTTATCATACTGTGCCGCTGTTGCCAGGTAATCGTTGTATACTGCCTGCGCGGGCTGTAACTCCTCGACTCTCGCCTGCAGAGCCACATTTTCCGCCACGGTGCCGAAGTATCTGGTCAGGGAAGTCACTGCCATGGCGATGGACAGGATCACACCCAGCACCAGAACCGCCACACTTACGAAGGTATAGTTTGTACCGCTGACTACGGTCATGCCCTTCGTCTTCTGCTGGCTCTTGTCGATCAGTCCCACGGGGGCGAGTACTGCGCCCAGGCAGGAAATATAGGCTGCGGGTCTGGTGGAACGGATAGCCTTGCTCATGCCGATTTTGTCTTCCATATCGGACAGGGTATGTACCTTGCGCTCCAGACAGTTGGTGAACAGCTTGCTCATGCCGCTGAAGCTGCCGCCGAGGCCGGTGACATAAGTCCTCTCAATAGGTGTATCACCGTTTCTGGAATCATAGAAATCAATGACACGGCTGACGCCGACGATCAGGGGCTCCAGGGAAGCGGTGATCTTCTGTCTGGCTGCTGTGACTTCCACATTGCCGGCATCTTCGTCTTCCCAGCGTCCGGCATTTTCCTCCCAAAGCTTATCTCCCTGATGTAGTACTCTGTTCAGGCAGGTCTTCTTCTGGAAACGCTCTACCGCGCTCATGGGATCGTTCACGGCATAGGCACCGGAAGCGATCATGGTCTCGATGGCATCCTGCACGCCGTATGCCACGGTTCTCTGCAGCAGCACCTTGCCGGCGGAAAGTACTGTCACGATGGTGCTGTTCTCATCGATCTTGATCATCATGGTAACTTTTTCGGACTTCTCATCACGAAGGATCTGGTATAAGCTGTTGCTGCTGTAATCGAAGCACTCGACCTCCCAGCCGCACATCTGCGCCAGCTGGTAATAGCTGTCTAACAGTGCCTTGGGCACTGCCAGTGCCATGACACGCAGCTTTCCTTCCTCGGTCAGTCCGCCTGCCAGATAATGTCCGATCTCATACTGGGTCAGATCCACGGGGAAATAATCGTTCGCGTTCGTCTTCACCAGTGCCTCGATCTTGTTCGCCTTCACGTTCGGGATCTGTACCTCACGGCTCGCTACTCTGGTAGAAGAAATGGTGAAGATCACTTTCTTCGTGCGGATACCGTTCGTACCCAGTGCGTTCACCAGGTGATCCGCATACTCCTGCGTCGGCTGCAGCATACCGTCCACCACGACGCCTTCCGGGGTCTCGACGGTCAATACCTTGTAGACCTTCGGTTTCTTCACCTTATAGTCGATCTCGCAGATCTTCGTAAAGGAGTTACCGATCTCAATACTCAATACGCGATTGTTCATTGCCATGCTTCTACCCTTCCTCTTATCGGTTCTTTATCGTATTTGGGACAGAAAAAGTGTCCCAAGAACTTTCTAATCTCATATCAGATGTAAGTACCCGGTCTCAATGATACAGACCCAGATACCACTGCAAGAATTCATTGCCCCACAGGACAGCGACTGCCACCCCTGCGGAGAGATACGGTCCCATGGCGAGGACATGCCCTTCGCCGCTTACTTTCATACGGATCAGATGGATCACGGAACCAATGATACATCCCAGTAAAAATGCGAAAATGATCAATTTCCAGCCGAGCAACAGTCCGCAGACCGCCATCAGCTTCACATCACCGCCGCCAATAGCTCTGCCACCGGTAGCGTAATACAGAATAAGTAAAAATACACTGACACACAGGAAGCCGATCAGGAAATCCAGCCACTGTGTATAGTGGAAGACTCCATGGATCAGCCCCAGTGCCAGTATAAATAAGTTAAATCCCACAGGGATCTCATATGTTCTGAAATCAATCACACTTAAAGCAAGAAGTGCACTAAACAACAAGCAGTAGACTAGGGAATCCACGCTCATCCCATACTTCCAGAATACGAGCAGGTACAGCACTCCGTTCAGTGCCTCGATGATGGGGTACTGAGCGGAGATATGTGCCTTGCATTTCCGACATCTGCCTCCCAGCGCCAGGTAGCTGAACAGCGGTACGAGGTCGTACCACCGCAGCTGATAACCGCAATTCATGCAGTGAGACCTGGTCGTCACAATATTCTCTTTTTTAGGGATACGGTAGATCAGCACATTGAGGAAGCTACCGATCACGATTCCATAAAGGAAAATTACTATATAGAGAAGAATTGTTGGGAGCATGTCAGTTGCCTTTCAAAAAAATTATAACCCCTTATAGGTTGCTGCATCAGTCGCATCAGTTAAGTTGTAAAAAGTTGCTCCAACCTTAACAAATACCGAGCATGTTCCTGCGTTAGCATCATATGTTACAAAGAAATGGCTTTCGGTTCCTGTTTCCGTTCCAGCTACAGTAGGTACTTCAGATACTGTGCTAGGTAAGTCACCTGCTGCAGCAATTTCCTTTTGTGTTGCTGTTCCAGTAATCTCAGAGTCAGCAATATCTGTCAGATAAGCAGTCTGTAAGCTGCTTGCTGCCTGAATATCTTTTGATTTACGAGACTGTTCAACATACTTTAAAAACTGAGGTGCCAGTACACCAACTAGCACTGCCATAATAGCAATAACGATGATCAGTTCTACCAGGGAGAAACCTTTGTTTGTTAAGCTCTTCTGTTTCTTGTTCATAATTACATTCTCCTTTTTATGTGTTTTTTAATTTCAGGGTAGTAAGTTTTCCGCCCCATTTATTAATTATCGTCCTGTCCCTACACAGGACGGATAATCCAAAGATACAAAATAACTATATTACAAATTATCAAGTGCTGTGTACATGGACATCATAGGCATCATACATGCTGCAATCAATCCACCGACTACAACTGCCAGTACAATAATGATCATAGGCTCCATAGCTGCCATGAGGGACTGCACGGACATTTCTACTTCTTCATCATAGTAATCCGCCAGCTTGTCCAACATTTCCTCTGTATTACCGGATTCTTCACCGATACGAATCATCTGGTATACCATAGGAGGAAATAATCCACTCTCCTGTAATGGTCTGGATAGCGGCATACCGATGGTAATCTCTTCCTTGGCATCTTCCATTGCTTCTTTAAAATAGATATTACTCATGACACCCGACACAATGTCCACCGCTTCGATCAATGGTACACCGGCACCCAGCAAGGTACTCATGGTACGTGCCATCATAGAGGATGCTGATTTTGTAGTAAGCTTTCCGAATAACGGTGCCTTCAGCGCAATCTTTCCAAAGAAATGCTTTCCGGCATCGGTTTTGGCAAATGCACGGATAACAAACACCAGTGCTATAATTATCGGAATAATAATGAACCAGTAATTAACAATGCCATGGCTCAGATTTACATAAAATTGTGTAATCCATGGCAATTCTGTGCCTAGATCTTTGAACATAGTCTCATAGTTTGGAATAACCATCACCAACATTACAATGGTTACAATAACAGCTACAATTGCAACAGCTATGGGATAGATCATTGCTTTCTTTACCATAGCCTGCGTCTTGTGGGAACGCTCCAGCTGGGTTGCCACACGTTCCAGTGCTATCTCCAAGCTACCGGACGCCTCACCGGCAGCCACCATGTTTACCATGATCCCCGGGAATACCTTCGGATGCTCTGCCATGGAGTCTGCCAGGGTCTCACCCTTTTCCACGCTGATACGGACTTCCTTCAATGCATCCTGCAATCTCTTGTTCTCTGTCTGTTCGCAGAGCATTTTCAGGGATTCGAGGATGCTGACGCCCGCCTTGGTCATGCTGACGAACTGGCGGCACATGACGCTTAGATCCCTGGCCTTGGGCCATCCGCCGATCTGGATGTCGATGTCTTTCGTCAGGAAGCTCTGTTCTCCCAGATCGATAACGGTCAGCTCCTGCCTTCTCAGTTCTGCCATTGCGAGATCTTTGTTATCCGCTTCCAAACTTCCCTTTACTTCTTTTCCAGCCTTTGTGATGGCCTTGTAACCATAGGTCGCCATGTGCCTTCCCTCCAATTACGTCTCTATCTTTAACTATCTCCCCAACTATGCAAGACGGGCCCCTGTCCTAAAAAGGTCCAGGTTTTTGAAAAATTTTTATAAATTTTGATAAATTTCTATAAAATATTGCGGTTTTTATAGAATTATACGTCAAATGATACCTTTACCATCTCGGAGAAGGAGGTGGTGCCGTCCAGTACGTAGTCCGTGGCACTCATACGCAGGGTATGCATTCCTTCTTTTAATGCTTCTTCCTTTAAGATATCGGCACCTTCCCGCTTGCTGATAATGGTCTTCAGCTTCGGAGTGATCTGCATGATCTCGTAGACACCGATACGGCCCTTGAAGCCGGTATTGTCGCATTTGCTGCAGCCGCAGGGCTCGTAGATGGTTACGTTTTCCTCTTCCTTCAGTCCCATGAATTCTTTTTCATCCCTGGTGGCCTGCTTCGGTTTTTTACAGAAGGGGCAGAGTCTGCGGACCAGTCGCTGTGCGATAACGCCGATGACGGAATCTGCGATCAGGTAGGATTCGATTCCCATATCCTCCAGTCGGGTGATGGTGCTGGCGGAGGAGTTGGTATGCAGGGTACTTACCACCAGGTGTCCGGTGATGGATGCCTGTACCGCGATGCTGGCGGTCTCCTGGTCACGGATCTCACCGATCATGATGATATCCGGGTCCTGTCGCAAAATGGAACGCAGTGCCGTCGCGAAGGTGAGGTCTGCCTTGGTGTTGACCTGTACCTGGTTGATACCGTCGATGTTCGCCTCGACAGGATCTTCGACGGTGATGATGTTCACGTCTTCTTTGTTCAGCTCGCTCAGTGCGGTATACAGGGTGGTGGACTTACCGCTTCCGGTAGGTCCGGTTACCAGGATGATACCGTGGGGATTTTTCAGAATGTAGTCAAACTGTTCTAATTCGTAGGGTTTGAAGCCTAACTGGCTCTTGTCGCGGTTCAGGGCACTCTTCGCAGCAAGACGCATTACGACTTTTTCCCCGTATACGGTAGGCAGGACGGATACACGGATATCGTATTCCACGCGGTCTACGATCTGGGTGATACGTCCGTCCTGGGGTTTTCTCTTCTCGGAGATATCCATGCCGCCGATGATCTTGATACGGGCGATGATGGCGGACAGTACGTTGACACCGTATCTCGCTCTCTCATAGAGGGCGCCGTCGATACGGTAACGGACACGGATGATATTTTCCATAGGTTCGATATGGATATCGGATGCACGCTGGCGGACGGCTTTTTCGATCATGTCCTTGACCAGCATTACGATGGGGGAGCTGTTGATGTTCTCCTCCGTGGCGATATCTTCCACCACATCCAGCTTTTTCTCTTTGGCGTAGGCAGCCAGTGCCTCGGTTACTTCTTCCTGACCGAAATATTTATCGATCGCCAGCATGATGCTGCGGGTGGTGGCTACTACGGGCTCTACCTGGAAGTTGGTGATGATATTGATGTCATCGATGGCGTTGTAATCCAGGGGATCTGCCATGGCGACCATGAGAACGTTGAAGTTATTTTCTTTGTAAGCAAAGGGGAAGATCTTGTTCTTCTTCAGAACGTTGACCGGTACCAGATTCAGTACTTCCTTGTCCACATTGATGCTCTGAAGATCGATCATGTCCAGATCCAGCTGTTTGCTCAGTGCCTTCGCCAGGTCATCCTCCGATACGATGCCTTCGTCTACGAGGAATTCTCCCAGCTTCTTACCCTGACGGGCGGGATTGTCCAACGCCTGCTGCAGCTGTTCATTCGAGAGAACACCGCTGTTTACCAGTAATTCACCTAAACGGACCTTTTTTCTGCCTAATTCCATGATCATTCACCTGTTACTTTTACATATTTGGGATATCTGTATAATTGTAGCATTTTTCGTTATAACTTACAATTTTTTTGATTCAATACTAAAATAGTATAGCATATTTTAGATTTATGTAAATTGTTTTTAGTACTTTTGTTGCAATTTTTCTAATTTAAAAAAACGAGAGGCTATCACGCCTCTCGCAAAATCCTTCATCACTCGGTCAATTTTTATTTTACCGTCCTGTCAGAACCGTCACAGGACTCATCGCTCGGTCAATTTTTATTTTACCGTCCTGTCGGAACCGTCACAGGACTCATTAGATAGATGAAGAAGAACATCTCTGTTCTCATTAGTTAGTATATACATTTTCTGAGGAAAAAACAATCTGTTTTTAAATTATGAAGCAATTTCAGTAAAATAATTTTTTCTATTGTTTTCTTTTATATTTCATCGTACAATAGGTTTGTCTTATTTATAGTTTTTTCACATGCCGATTCTAAGGCAAAATTCCCACCATTTATTGACATTACGTACTATACGTGTTATTTTAGAAAGGAGAAGTAATCTATGCGTTTTCGCGAATTAGAGCGAATCGTTCTTGACGATGGATGGTTTCTGAATGATGTCAGAGGATCTCATCACCAGTATAAGCATCCCACAAAATCAGGAAAAGTAACGATTCCCAATCACAGAGGTGATATTCCTCTGCGAGTTGTGAATTCTATTTTAAAGCAAGCAGGGTTAAAATAGTAAAAGGTAACCCTTGAAAGGAGAATGTTTATGAATTATGTATATCCTGCTATATTTTATCCGGAAACCGATGGCAAATACTCCGTTATTTTTCCGGATCTTAATGATCTTGCTACTTACGGCAACAATCTTGCCGATGCATTTGTCATGGCGCAGGAAGCCTGTGGTCAATACTTATTCACCTCTCTAAAAGACGGTGAATCACTTCCCAACCCTACAACAATTAATGCAGTGAAATCGGATGATCCCACTGCATTCATAAATCTTATCTGTGTAAATTTAGATAATTATGCCCGCGCCTATGATGATAGGGCCGTTAAAAAGACCTTAACTATTCCAGCGTGGTTAAATACTGCCTGTGAAAACTACGGCATCAATTATTCTAAGGTTCTCAAAGACGCCTTAATTGCTAAATTGCAGCAAGTACAAATGTAATCTTACAACAGTGTCACCGCGTATTCACTGTCGTACATTTTCTTCAGATTTTCTACGCTGTTATATTTTTCACCAATGCAGAATTCCTTGGACCAGGTCATGTAGTAGGCCCAGGGGATTCTGCTTTTTTGTAGGAGATCCACATCGGGAAGGTAGCCCACTTCTGCCAGGGCAGCCACTTTGTCACGGGAGGTGGCTGCCACCAGTTTCTCATAGACATCTGCATAGTCTGTGGACTGATACTCCGGGAGGTAGACATCCATGGATACTACATCCACGTATTCGTCTCCAGGATAGGCTTCCTCTATATCGCTGTTCCAGACCCAGAGCAGGTTATGCAGGTTCTTTTCTCCGGTATAATAATCGAACATCAATCGGTATAAGTCTCTTGCGACTTTCGCGCCCTTTGCTCCCCACCAGAACCAGGTGCCGTAGGATTCGTGGAAGGGGCGCCAGAGGATGGGGATGTTCTCGTCCTGGAAACGTCGCAGGATGTCTGCGATCACATCCATGTCTGCGTAGAACGCTGCGCGCTCCGGGGTGCCTTCCTGTAATACTTTCGTCGCATCGAAATCGGTATGCTCGGTGTAGAAGCTTTTGTCTCTGCCGCCTAAGGGCGAGATCCAGTGGAAACTGAAGGTGAGAATACCGCCGGTGGTATAATCTGTGCTGTTCTCTGTACCCGTGTCGTTCACTTTATCCGGGCGGTTCGCTCTAGCCCACTGCAGGGCGGTCTCTACCGTGCCTTTATTCTCTTCCACTTCCTTCAGGCATTCTGGGGAAGCGTCTGCATAATTGATATTCGGAGAATACGCCAGCAGTTCAAAACCGCGCAGCTTTGGCTCTTTTCCAGTGGTCTGCCGGATATAGGCAATCTCCTCACAGGGGATGGTCTGGGTGTGCTGACCGGTGATGATCTGCTGTCCCGCTGTATTTTTGAGGTATTCCAATAATTTTTTTGCTTCTTGTGTAGCTTTTGCATCCGCTGTTGTCATATTTTTCTCGTCCATATATACTCTCTTTCTCCTCCATACCCGAGACTTCAACTTACCTCGGGTATACAAGCTTGTTTTTCCTCTCTATACCCACGCCTACGACTTTCTCTGGGTATACAAGCTTGTTTTCTCTCCCCATACCCACGCCTACGACTTTCCCCGGGTATACAAGCTTGTTTTTCCTCTCCATACCCACGCCTACGACTTTCCTCGGGTATACAAGCTTGTTTTCCCTCTCCATACCCACGCCTTCGACTTCCCTCGGGTATACAAGCTTGTTTTTCCTCTCTATACCCACGCCTACGACTTTCCTCGGGTATACAAGCTTGTTTTCCCTCTCCATACCCACGCCTTCGACTTCCCTCGGGTATACAAGCTTGTTTTTCCTCTCTATACCCACGCCTACGACTTTCCTCGGGTATACAAGCTTGTTTTCCCTCTCCATAC
>ERZ834722.163-NODE-163-length-72521-cov-16.082797_pt1 | contig 72521 bp, 61 predicted proteins | sample MGYA00519576_ERZ834722 | MGnify/ENA primary metagenome ERZ834722 (study PRJEB31850, sample SAMEA3708759) | human gut metagenome | biome: human gut; feature: human-associated habitat; material: faeces | place: China | collected 2014 ...
CGCGTGCGAACATATCACACGAAAAAGCCGAGCAGATTCGTGCACGCATTGCCTGTACGCCCGCTGAAAGGGAATTGCTCATCGGCAAAAGCCTCTTTAAATAAAAAGGCGCATTAAAACTCTGATTGAAAAAAATATTTGCTTTTAGCCTTGAAAAAAGTGTGCTTTTATGATATACTTACCTTGTATCTGTATGGCTTTTTGCGCGGAGGAGCGCATTTTTTATGCGATAGGCGAAAAAAGAGCGCCAAGCGAGGCGCTTTTCTCCGTTCTCGGCAAAAAGTATTGTGCAAAATATATAATATCCGATTGCTCAAATTGTATGAAACAATGAAATCGCATTATTTATAAAAATAAGATTTGATTGTTTGCCGTTTGAGTGGTATAATTATCATAATTATAATGATAATTATTTTTTTCAGATAAAATTCCGGAGGAAACAGTATGAAAAGATTTTTGGCATTATTGCTCGCCCTGACATTTTCAATCTTCTGCTTTGTGGGCTGTACGAAAATAGGTGAGGACGGAAACGGTGCGGAGATAGATGTCTATCTCGGTACAAAACCTCTCAATCTCGACCCTGCTATCGCATATACGGATGAAAATGCGGTTCAGATACTCAATCTTATATTCGAGGGACTTTTCAGGCTGAATGCAAACGGCAAGCTCGAAAAGGCGCTTTGCAAGAAGTATGAGGTATATCAAAATGCCCGCACAGGCATCAAGGAAATGAAGATAACCATCAATACCACACACTGGAGTGACGGCAGTGAGGTTCAGGCAAACGATATCGTTTATGCATGGCGCAGAATCCTTGACCCTGATTTCAATTCTCCCGCGGCTTCCATGCTTTATGCTATCCGCGGTGCAAAATCGGCAAAGCTCGGCGAAACTTCCATTTACGATATAGGCGTTTATCCCTCTTCAAAGAATACCGTTGTAGTTGAATTTGAAGATAATGCCGATGTAAATGAATTTCTCTGTAATCTCGCCAGCCCTGCGCTTGTTCCTCTCCGCGAGAACAAGATCTCCACATATAAGGACACATGGTCTCGCAGCAGCACCGACCTTTCCACAAACGGTCCCTTCAGAGTAAGAAAATTCTCAAGCAATCCCACGGAAATTCTGGTGCTTCAGCGCTCCAAATATTATAAGCTCAATATCGTTACAAATACAGAGGCTGCCGATAAATTCGTCACACCTTACCGTATAAATGTTCACTTTGATCTGCCTGCCGACCTTACGGTGGTTTACCTCAAGGGTGCACAGGAGAGCGTTATGACAAAATATGCGGCAAAAGAGCTTTTCTACCTCTCCGGCATAACAAAAGCCGTTGCCGATGCAAATTCGCTCAAGCTCAAAACGATTGATGCTTCTTCCACTTTCTCTTATATTTTCAACTGCAATAAGTCTTATTTTGCCGATGCAAAGGTAAGATATGCGCTTTCCGTCGCGCTTGACAGAGAACATATGGCAGAGCTTGTCGGCATGGGAACAGAGGCGGCAACATCTCTTCTCCCCTCTATGGTATTCAATACAAAGAAGGGCACGTCCTTCCGGAAGGCAAGCGGCGATGTTCTCCCCGCAACCTCACAGCTTGATGAAGCAAAGCAGCTTATCAAGGAATCCGGTATCAATCCGAAGTCTCTCGGTCAGATAGAGGTTTACTACCGTATTGATCCCGTAAACGACAGTGCCGGCTCCGACCGTCTCGGCAATCAGAGCAAGGAAAGAGCCATTGCACAGTATACAAAGACTGTCTGGGAAGAGCTCGGCTTCAATGTTGTCGTCCGCGGTGTCGGCGATGCCGAAATGGAAACAAGATACAATAACGGAAGCTATGATGTTATGGCGATAGATTTCAGCGTCGTTTCTCCCTATGCTTTCTATAATCTTGCACAGTTCGCACGTGAATACAGCGGTTCCTCCAAGCTTGTAATGGAAGGCGACGCGGATTTCGACAAGAGCGTCGGCAAGGAAAGATATTACATCTCTCTGCCGCATGCCTGCGGGTATATCAGCGAGGCTTTTGAAGAGCTTATCGAAAACGCTCACAAGGAAACAAATGCAAAGGCGAAGGCACAGATTCTTCATGATGCGGAAAAGTTGCTTCTTGAGGAAGGCGGAATTTGCCCTCTCGTATTCAATAAGACAAACTATATGTCTCAGGAAATAAGCGGTCTCAAGACAACTTTCTGGGGCACGGTTGACTTCAAAAAGGCTGATCTCAAAAATTACGAAAAATACAATTTCGCAAATACAACCTCTGAAAACGAAGAAACAACGCAGACAGAAACAAACTGATTTCAATTGAAAAATGAAAGCGGCGCAGGCTATCGCCTGTGCCGCTTTTGCGGTTGGGGTACTTGATTTTTACTTTTATATTAAAGGTACTTTTCTTTTATCACGCTTTTTAGTGACAAAAAGGAGAGTTCAGGGCGGCGTAGCCACCTCTGAACGGCGTCGCCGAGACAGGGGGAATTAACACATATGCGAAGCGTGTGTGTTGGCGTCGCCGAGACACAGGGGGAATTAACACATACGCGAAGCGTGTGTGTTGGCGTCGCCGAGACAGGGGGGAATTAACACATACGCGAAGCATGTGTGTTGGCGTCGCCGAGACAGGGGAAATTAACACATACGCGAAGTGTGTGTTGGCGTCGCCGAGACAGGGGCAGAAGGTGGCAGGCACAGGCTGACTGATGAGGCGTTTATAAATAATTTACAGTAATATTTTTTTCAATATTTTAATTTTACTCCTCATCCACCGCTATCGCGGTCCCCCTTCTCCCACAGGAGAAGGCTATACGAAAAATGCTTTTTTGACAGACTAAAAGGAGCCGATGGCTCCTTTTATCTTTATCGTATTATCAGAATACTACCGTCAATATCATTTTGAAGCGTTCCTTACCGCGCACGGCATGAGGATGATGCGCGGGCATGACGATACTCTCGCCCTCGTGAAGTTCATAATCCTTGCCGTCTATCGTGATGAGTCCCACGCCGTCAAGGCAGGTGACAAAAGCATCGCCGCCCGACTCATGCGTGCTTATCTCTTCTCCTTTTTCAAAGGAAAAAAGCGTTATGCTCACGGCACTGTTCTGCGCGAGAGTTTTGCTGATTATCTGTCCGTCGCTGTAGGGCAGTTCGTCTGCAAGCGTGAGTACCTTTGCTTTTTCGATATTTTTGATAAGCATTTTCTTCGGGATTTTTACAACCTTTTTTTCTTCCATTTCAATCATTCCTTTCCGAACAGATTATAGTTCAGAACAACAACCTTGTATCCGTCGATGTTGTATACCTTCGTAAAAGGAAATTCATAATCTATATATTCCTCCAGAAGTGAAAATTCATAATCGGAAAGCAAAATGAAATATTCGCTTATGTCGGGCTGGTCATCAAACCATGTGTATTCCGACTGATATTCATATTTTTTTATTGTCCCGTTGACTATCTGAATATTGCGCACCTTCACCTTGGAGTCGGAAAGCACGGTTATCGCCTGCGATTTCCAAAATTCGGCATAGCCGTATTTTAGATCCAGCTCCTCAAGCTTTTCCGCTACTCTGTGCAGGTCGTTGTCTCTGCCGTAGTCGGCAGGCATTTTTGCTATCTGACGGACGGAAACTATGGGCGAAAGACAAAGCAGACAGAGCGAAAGCACGGCAAACCGTTTTGATACGAGAGCAAAGCCCTGCGGCTTTATCAGCTCGCATGCCGTGACGGCGGAGGCAAGCACGGCTGTTCCGAGCATGGGAGTGAGGCGCCAGTTTGCGCTGTTCAGCCTGCCGAAAATATAGCCGAAAAGTATCAGCGCACTCTGCACGAAATGCGCGAGAAGCACGAGCTTCGCGCCGCGCGATTCTATCTTTTTATAGAGACAGGCGCCGATTATCGGCAGAATGAGAATGAATATTCCCGTGAAAATCCTTATCAGATTTCCGATGGATTCAATGCTGACGAGATCATCGCCGTCCTTTACGGAAACGCCGATAAGCGAGAGCCACTCGCCGCCGAATTTGAGCAGATTGTCCTTCCATGTGTTCATACCGGAGTAACAGGAATACGCGTTGGCATAGCCCGCCTGAACGTCGCCGGAAAGAAGCTTCAGGAGCAGAAGCCCCGCTATTGTGGAAGCGAGAAAAACGGCGACGAGTGTAAGCATATTATTCCATCTCGTGTGCATGAGCGGCTTTTCTTCCTTTTCGGCGAAGATGCGCTCCAGCATCAGCGCACCGACGACAGGCAGAATATATGTCACCACAGACTGTATTCCGTTTGTCGCCGTCAGAGCGGAAAAGACAAAAAGCCCCGCTATAAGCACGATATCCTTTGCTCTGTGCGTCTTATCGGCAAAGAGCAGGCGGTCGCACGGCGTTTTATTTACAAGATAAAGCCCGAAGGCAAGGAAAAGCAACCCGAGGCTGTAATATATAATATGTCCCCACATTATCTCGCGGAGCTTGTCGCTTCCGGAGAGAACCATCGTCACGGCAAAAATGATGAACGAGGTTTTTGCGAGATTATATCCGAGCGAGCGGGCAAGCGCATAGAGCGAGAGGAAGAAGAGCACGGCAAAAAGCACCATGCCGATATTGTGCGTCGTCATAGAAACGCCGAATATCGGGATAAACGGAAGCATGAGCAGATTTCCGCCGAAGGGGAGAAGCGCCGCATAATTGAAATTATCGCTTATCAGCTTTCCCGAGTCATAAGATGCCTGCGCCCAGAGGAGCGTATCCGTGCAGTCGGAATGGAAATATCCCTCGGCGGGTCCGAGGATATAATAGACCACGACGGCAAAAGAAAGCAAAATCAGCAGCAGAGGAAGCACTATTGAGGCTATTTTGCATATTTTCTTTTTATCGAGGGAAAAACGCGGTTTTTCTTCTTTTATTTCGATATCATTTTCCATTTTCAGCCTTCTCCTCGTGATATTCTTTTTCCGTATTCACGCCCCAGACCTCTGCCTTGGAGGTTTTGCCTGCGGCAACGGCACGGACGGCTTCTATCGCCGTCATGATGGAGTGGTCCATATTGTTATAGCGGTGCTGACCGTTTCTGCCGAGGCACCAGAGATTTTCTATGCCGTCGAGATATTCGCGCACCTGACCGAAATGATTGTATGAGCCGAAATATGCGGGATAAGCTTTTTTCACGCGGATGCGCACGCTGTCCAGCACATCTGCTTTGTCGATGACGCCTATTTTCGCAAGTTCGTCCGTGGCAAAGGCAATAAAGTCGCCGTCGCTCATATTCCAGTATTCGTCGCCCTCGTTGCAGAAGTATTCAAGCCCTATCCAAACGGTGTTTTCAAAATCCTCAACCATATACGGCGACCAGTTGTTGAAAATCTGGAGTCTGCCGAGCTTGACCTCGCGCTCCTGAATATATATCCAGCAGTCGGGAACGATATCGCCGACTGTTTTGAATTTTGTCTTGTTCTTTATCTTCAGCTTGTTTACGAGAAGTCCGACTGTCATAAAATCGCGATAAGGCAGGTTCAGCGCGATATCGCGTACATCCTCGGGAACAACGCTTCCCATGCCGGAGACAAGATCCTTTATCGGCATTGTGGAGAAGAAAACATCGCCCGTGTAGGTCTTTTCGCCGTCCTTTTCCATGGCTGTGACGCTCTTTATATCATGCCCGTCGGTGTCTATTTTCATAACGCGGGAATTCATGATTATTTCGCCGCCGAGCGCACGGATTTCATCTGCCATTTCTTCATAGAGCTGACCGGGACCTTTTTTCGGATAGGAAAATTCTTCTATGAGCGAGGTTTCCACCTTGCCGTCTTTCTTTTTGAAGGGCTTGGCAAGCGCGGACCATACCGCTTTCATGAGCGAAAGCCCTTTTACGCGCTGTGCGCCCCAGTCGGCAGGGATTTCCGAGGGATTGACGCCCCAGAGCTTTTCCGTATAATCCTCAAAAAACATCTCATAGAGCGGCTTGCCGAAGCGATTGATATAGAAATTGCGGAGCGAATCCTCTTTCTTTTTGAAAATGCTTGACCATACATAGCCGAAGCCCGCCTTCATTGTTCTGCCGAAGCCCATGTTTTTGAAGGTTTCCGCCTTCATGGAGATGGGATAATCGAAAAATTTATGCAGGTAATATATGCGGGAAACTCTGCGGCGGCGGAGCATGACCTTGTCTGTCTTTTCGGGGTCGGGTCCGCCCTCGGCGAGCGCCTTTTCATTTTTGAGCAGGATATCATCCTTTGAGGGCGCGCCCTGCATCGGCATGAAATGCTCCCAAAGCTCGTTTACCTCATCTATCTTTGTGAAGAAGCGGTGTCCGCCGATATCCATGCGGTTGCCGCCATACTGCGCGGTGCGCGAAATGCCGCCGATAAATTCGCTCTCCTCAAGGATTATCGGCTTGATATCAGTCTCTGTGAGAAGCTTGTAGGCGGCTGTCAGTCCCGCGGGACCCGCGCCGATGATAACGGCTGTTTTCTTTTCCATGGTTTCTTCTTCCTTTCGGGATTTTTGTTTTTTTATCTTTTTATAGAGTGACTTTTCTTTATCGTACTTTTGAATGACGAAAAGTAGTGAAAGGTTGTTTCTTCTCGCGCTTTTCACTGACGAAAAGCGCGGTAAAAGTCATCTAAGGACTTTCCCTCCTTAGAAAACCTCCCTACATCTTCCCGCTTTGCTCTCTGCAAACAACCATCGCCCTCCGGTGCGAACATAGCGAGCGAATCGTCCCGCTATAGCTTAGCCGCGGCTACAGATTCGAAACGCTCAAGCGCCGACTCGGATTCACTGTTGTGCCATGTCAGGCTATGGCAAACCTCGCGGTTTGAGTTTGGGTGCGCATCTTGGTGCGAACATAGCGAGATGAGGATTTATTTTGATAGTTCCGTTTACGCGCAGACTAAATTCACGCCCGCCCCTCTTTTTTCAGCGGGCGTGCAGACAATGCGTGCACGAATCTGCTCGGCTTCCTCGTGCGCTATGTTCGCACGCGTGGTAGTATGCGATTTCGGAGAGTGGCAAAACTACCGATTTTCACCACTTTGCCCCGTGCCGCACGCACTCGCCGCGCATGGCTCGCGCGACTAACTCGTGCACGCGGAAGAAGATTTTTAAGAGGGAGGAAAGCCCTCTTAAATGACTTTTGGTACTTTTCTTCACAGAAAAGTACGATAAAAGAAAAGTTTCGTTATGTATCTTATAGAGTGTCGATGAAATTAAGAAAAGCGACGCGTTGCTCAATTCCTCACTCAACCCTCGGTTTAGTGATTTTCCCCATAAAAATACCGTAAAAACGCCATCTCAACTGAAAGTTTAGTATTTTTTATGCAACTCAACCAACTTTTTATTGACGATTTGGCGAAAATATGCTATACTCTGCTCAGGAGGCGATAACCGGTGTCGCTCCCGAAAATCGATATTATAGGAGAAAAACGATGGATATAGTAAAAACAATTTCGGAAAAAATACTGGGGCTCAGACGCGAGCGCGGTATAACACAGGATGCACTCGCGGCGGCACTGGGCGTGACATATCAGGCGGTTTCCAAATGGGAAAACGCGCTCGCCTGCCCCGATGTAACCATGCTTCCGAAAATAGCGGAATATTTCGGCATAAGCATAGCGGAGCTTTTCGGCGAGGAGAAACCCTGCGCCAAAGCGACGGATGAACCGCAGGCAAACTTTGAAGCGGAAAGCGACTGGCAGGACGACAATACGCTCCATGCCGTTCTCTTCCGCGGCAGAAAGATGATAAAGTCAAAAAATATCACAGAAGCCGAAAGAACCGCGGCAGAAAAGGTTGTGCTCACATATGAAGGCGACGTTGGCAATATACTATCCGATATCGCCGTAGATGTAAAAGGCAATGTAGGCGGATATATTTCCGGAATAAAAACAATAATCACAGTAACCGGCGATGTAGACAGCAATATTATCAGCACAAGCGGAACAGTAAATATAACCGGCAATGTAGATGGCAATGTCGTCGGCACAGGAGCTACAATAACGGTAGATGGTGATATAAGCGGTAATGTTTCAGGCACAGGAATAAGGGTAAATGTTTCCGGCAAGGTCGATGGCAAAAGTGCCGATGATTATCTTAAAGCAGGCGCGGATGCTGCTAAAGCGGCACTCTCAGATATATTTGATGCAAGCAAAATCGTAGATGATGCGCTGAAAAATATCGGCAATATCGAAATACCCAAAATAAATTTTAATGCCGATTGCAACTATGGCTCTGATGATGACGACGACAATGATTATGCAGACCTCGCAGATACTGCATCAGACCTTCATGACCTCCTCTCCGAAATGGAGGATTTGCAGGACGAGCTCGAAGATTTAAAAGATGAACTGGAAGATTTAAACGACGAGCTTGAGGATTTGAACGATGAAGCGGAAGACCTGCGCGATGAACTCTCCGACCTTGCCGACGAGCTTTCCGATGCCGACAGCGACGATGAACGCAAGCGCATAATCAATGACATGAGCGATAAAAAGAGCGAGATAAGCGACAAAAATTCGGAGATAGAAGATAAAAAATCCGAAATTTCCGACAAAAAAGAAGAAATCGCCGAAAAGCGCGCGGAAATCGCCGAAAAGAAAAGCGAGATAGCGGAAAAGAAAGAAGCACTCAGGTAACAAACAGGATAAAAAATATCGGCGTGAAATAACGCCGATATTTTTTATTCCATATAATTTTCTATCACGGAATAGAGCTGTTCGCTCGAATATACCGCTATACCGAGCCGAAGCATTTCCCTCTCGCTCTCGGGCAGAAACTCCGCTTTCGCATCAAGCTCGCGGACAATATCTCCCTCCGGCGTGCTGACGACTATCTTTTCATCATGCAAGCCTACATAATATATCGGCGAAACGGGATTTCCCGTAGTCGTGCTCTCGCTTGCCGTGACGCTCTCGAGTGTTTTCGGCATATCGGCGCGCATGCTGAGGCACACTACCATAGTTATAACCGAAATAATCAGCGATACCATACAGATAAGCGCCGTCACTCCTGCCGAAAGTCTGTACCTTTCCTCCATTTTATCAACCTCCTGCCTCTTTTTTCCATCATCTTTGCGATACATATTATTGACAGAAAAAAACATAATATTCATGTAAAGAGGTGATAATTCTGACAAAAACACATAAATTTCGTAATTTTATCTTAGGATTTTTGCTCGTCGTTTTGCTCACGGCGCTCATCTGCATCAGCGCATTTCTTCTTTATATGAAATACGGTATTTCCGATGAGCTTGATATAGAATCGCTTGCTCTCGGGCAAAATCTCACGACAAAAATCTATGCCGTTTCGGCAGACGGAACGCCGATAGAGCTTGAAAACGAGCGGCTTTTCGGCACGGAAAACAGAATATGGATATCTGAAAACGAAATCCCGCAGCGGGTGAAAAACGCCTTTATCGCGATAGAAGATCATCGCTTCTATTCGCACAAGGGTATTGACCCAAAGCGCACGGCAGGCGCTGTTCTCAGCTTTTTCGGCAGAAACAACTACGGCGGCTCGACGATAACGCAACAGCTGATAAAAAATCTGACAGGCGAAAATTCCGTAACTGTAAAGCGGAAGCTGACAGAAATAAAGCGCGCCGTCGCCCTCGAAAAGACAATGCCGAAGGAGCGCATTCTCGAGCTTTATCTGAATACCGTCTACCTCTCGCGCAGCTGCTACGGCATAAAAACCGCGGCGGAAAAATATTTTTCGCGCGAGGTGGGAGACCTCACGCTCACCGAGGCGGCGACGCTCGCGGGAATCATTCAGTATCCCTCGCATTTTGACCCGATTTCAAATCCCGACGCATGCCTTGAGCGGCGAAATACTGTCCTCTCCCGCATGTATGAGCTGGAAATGATAGGCGACGCGGAATATGAAAGCGCAGTCGCTACCCCGCTCTCGCTGAATATTTCGGAGCCGAAAAGGGACGGCGCGCATAATTCATGGTTTACCGATGCCGTAATTGAAGATATAATAAAAGACCTCTGCGATGAAAAAGGCTACAGCCGCGCGGCGGCATCCTCGTTGATATACTGCGGCGGACTCTCGATATATACCACTATGCGCCCCGAAATTCAGGCAGAGCTTGAAAACATCTATCTCCATGACGAAAATTTCCCGAAAAATACGAGCGGCTACTCCGCAGAATCCTCCTGCGTGATAGTCGACAGCGAAAACGGCAATATCGTGGCGCTCGTCGGCGGCAGAGGGGAAAAGAAATCGGACAGGCTCTTCTGCCTCGCCACGCAGATGCTCCGTTCGCCCGGGTCGGTGATAAAGCCGGTGAGCGTTTATGCGCCCGCGCTCGAATCCGGTATCATAACATGGTCGAGCGTCTTTGACGATGTGCCGTGCACCTTCCGTAAGTCAGGCGAGAAATATATTCCATGGCCGAAGAACAACCCGCGCATTTACTCGGGTATCACAAATGTGAAAACCGCCGTTGAGAAATCGATAAACACCGTTTCCGTAAAGGTTCTTGAACAGGTAGGCATATCGAAATCGTTCTACTTCTGCAAAAAGGCGGGGCTTTCTACTCTGACGGAGCGCAAGAAACTGCCCACAGGCGGCTCTCTTACCGATATGGCTGTCGCGCCGCTTGCACTCGGTGCAACGAGCGTCGGCGTTTCCGTGCGCGAAATGACGGCGGCATATACTATGTTCGCGGCAGGGGGAAAAGGCTCGCGGGCAAGAACCTACACGCAGGTTCTCGACAAAAACGGCGATATTCTGCTCGAAAAAAAGCAAAACAGCCGCGAAATCATTTCTCCCGAAAATGCCGAGATAATGACTCGGCTCATGGAAAATGTCGTCACTCACGGCACGGCAAGCAATATCGCCCTTGCAAAAGTACTGCCGATTGCCGGCAAAACCGGAACCTCCGGCGCCAATACCGACCGCTGGTTTATCGGATATACTCGCGGCGGATATGTATGCGGCGTATGGTACGGCTATAAGGAAGCGCGCGATATCGGCACTTATACAGGCAATCCCGCAAGTGCGGTTTTTGACCGGGTGATGACGGCTCTGCAAAGCAAAAATCTGCTGAAAAGCCCTGCACAAGCCGTTTCCGCAGAGACGGAAAGCAACATCGTTTCCGTTCTCTATTGTCGCGACTCGGGCAAGCTCCCATGCCCTGCCTGCGCCCTCGACCCGCGCGGGAACAGAGTGGAGCTCGGTTATTTCATAAAAGGCACCGAGCCGACGGAAAAATGCGATGCGCATATCCTCGTGGATTACGACTGCAAAACACACTGCATCGCCTGCGACAAATGCCCGCGCGAAAATATACGGCAGATAGCGCTCGTGAAAAATTATTCGCGCTCGTTTCCGTGTCAGGTCTCGGTAACGGACGCGCAGTATATGTACAGGCAGCTTCCATGCGGCATGATTCCCTCCTGTGCCGCATGCGATGCTTTCTTTCAGAGCATGGCGGCATCGGGCGAATATTTCGGAACATCCCGCCGCACCCTCGCCTATAATCGCATATGCGCCGAGCATTATCTGATGCCGGACGAATCCGAAACAGAGGAAACGACGGAAAGCGGCACCGAAACGGCGACGACAAAACCCGCGCAGACCGCAACGACAGCACCGCCCGCATCAACCTCAAAACTGCCGGGCGAGAGAACAGATTTCCCCGCCGAGACAACCGATACAAAAACATCGGAAAAGAAAAAATCATGGTGGCAAAGATGGCGAAGCAAAGATACAGAGGCGACCGAAACGGCAGAGACAACAGAACCCGCCGCCACAAGACGGAACAGATACAGCAGAAAATAGCGCAAAACACCCGCTTGCTTTCGCAAGCGGGTGTTTTCATCACTTATCAGATATAAATCTTTGAGACAAGATACATCGGTATCATCCAGAAAAGCTGATAGAGTGCGGGATAGAAAGGAAGCATCTTATCATAATTTCCCGTCACCGTGAGAAGCACCGTCAGTGCAGTAGCCACCAGCATGGAAATAAACTTTATGGCAAGATTTGTCTTGCCGATATTTCTCGTTTTCTCGCAGGCAATGAGCGTCTTGATGAGACCCTTTGCATCGTGATTTGATACAATTCCGGCATCGTGAGCGGATACTTTTTCCATTTCCTCCTGCGGCATCATCGGCTTTATTATCTTTATGGGATAAGCATCGGGGCTGAGCTTGTTCTTATTTAACAATGCACTGTCAAGCCCCGGATCCGCAGTTGTCACAGCGGTACAGATGCCCTGCTCCGAAAGGTGCCTTACGATATAGATGAAATCGGATGATGCATTATACTGCAGATAGAATTTTGCTATTACGGAATTGTCCTTTGCGAGGTAAAGAATACGCTTGTTTGTATCGCCCTCATAGAGCTCATCTCCCGCTTCATATGTGGTGCTGTAGCACTGATTGTCCATATATGCGGGCTGACCGATAACTACGGAATGTCCGTCTACGGTAGCTTCGGCACCGTTTTCGGCAAGAGACAAAATTTCAACATTATCCGCGGTGATGCCGTCAAGCGCAGCTTTGCGGAATACCGTGGCAAGCGGACCTCCCAGCTTGGAATAAACGCTCGAAGCAAGATAGATTACATCCTCTATGCTGTTGTTTTCAAAAATTTTGACACTTCTTATTCTCAGCTTATCGGCAGGGAAAGCTACATTGTCACCGAAAGATATCACGCCCGCCTTTTCATATTCCTCGGGTGTAGTATCACCGACGATAGCCGCGCCGTAAGAATAAGCACGGATAGAGGCGAGATATGCCGCATATGTATAAGAAACAAGCACAGAGGCAGGTGCGCACATCAGCATTGTGAAATACATATTCGTCATACTCTCAAAAAACGATGCCTTCCCTACGGTAAGCGAGAGTACAAATACAATAAGCGAAACAGCGGCGGATGCGGCAAGAAGTATGCCGATTATCTTCTTTTCCTTTGGATATTCTTTTTTTCTCGTGAAGAAATCGTCTATGAATTTTGCTTCGCGCGTCTTATATATTTCCGCATCGTCCTCGATATGTCTTGCAAAGCCGGCGCGCTCTTCCACGCTGTCCTCTCTCGCGGCTCTTGCGAGGACAAGCTTTCTCTTCTTTGAAGATATTATATTAAAGGTGTATATCTCCTTGCGTATTCCGATATACGAAGCTATCGCGGAAAAGAGCACGCAGAATGCGAATGTGAAGTTATAGAAGCGGAGCACCGTATCGTCTCCCGCAAAAAGTGCGGAAAGCGTTGTCACAAATGAAATAAGGAACATGGCGGGAATAAACGCATTTCCGTCCGGCTTTTTCACCACGAGCGAACGAACACCGCCGACGAGCTTGTCAAGGGCAAAGAATGCGCAGAGGAATGTAAGCGCAAAATCAAGCAGGATAAAGCCTGTCATTCCGAGAGCCTCCCCTATCGCGGGAATGCACTCGATAATGAAAAGCACTGCCGCGAAGAAAGCGGCGATTCCTATACGAACCTTTGCCATGGAATATTTCTGCTTGTATCTGTCGAAAACCTCTTTTGTCTGATCAAACGATTTATATTCGTATGATACGGAAGGCTTCTTTTCGGTGCTTTCATCCGTTTCGGCTGCGTTTCCGTCATCCTCGGTATTTCCGTCGACAGAGGGAATATCGGTAGCGGTCGTCTGTACGGTCGCCGAGAAGGGATAATCATCGAATATCTTTTTCGGCGTTTCGTTCTTGTCGGCTCTTCTCGGGTCGAGACCGAAAGCCATCATTATTTCCGTGTCCCTGTCGGGATCATCAGCCTCTTTTTCATCATCATCCGGCTCTTCCTTTACCTCGGTATTCGGCTGATAAGGCTCGAGCATCTCCGTATTGTTGTAGCGCTCGATTATCTCCTCGGTATAGGCGTTTTCATCGTCTGTGCTGTAATCGTCATCTGCCTTCGGCGTTTCCTCGGCTTCCGGTGCAGCCTCCTCGGATTCTTCCTCGGATTTTTCCTCGGGTTCTTCACCCGCTTCCGTCTCGTCAGCGGCATCGTGTGCTCCCTCGGGCTCCGATGCGTCATCATCAAGCTTCAGCTTTATGATGTCGCCTACAGGCGTATTGTCTGCGGATTTTTCGGGCTCTTCTGCCGTTTCGGGTTCTTCTGCCGTTTCGGGCTCTTCTGCCGGCTCGGAATCATTGACAGGAGCCTTCCATATTTCATCGTCACTGCGGCTGGAGAAAACAGAGAGATCCAGGTCGTTTTCAACCTCGGTGAGAAGTGGCTTCTGCTCATCTGCCGGTTTTTCATCGGTGCTGTCTGCCGCCTGCTTTGATTTCTTGCCCTCCTTGTCGGAGTCGGGAATGAGCGAGGCAAGCATATCGAAAAGCGTACGCTTCTGACTGCTTTCGCCCGAAGTCGCACCGGATATCGCGTTTGGCTCTTCGCCGCGAGGTGCGGTCTCCCCGTCTGCGCTATCGGACGCGTTTTCCTCTTCCTTTACAGGCTCATCGGCTGTCGCATTCTGCTCGGATCTGCCGAGATACTTTTCATAAAGGCTCTTGAATTCGTCACTCTCTGCCTTTTCCTCATCGGTCATGGAAGTTCCGTCAAAAATATAGTCATCGCTCTTCTCTTCCGTGTCCGTGTCGCCCTTGGCAAGGCTGTCCGCTCTGCGCTTTTCCGCGGCAACCTTGTCCGCATCAAACTGAGAATTCAGCCTGCGAAGCAAATCGGTCGTGGAATGGTCCTTTGCGAAATCGCCGTTTTTTCCGGTATCAACGCTATTTGCCATAGTATACCTCCGTCTACTTTATTTTTTAATCTGAAACGCCGCTTTATCTGCATTCCGCCGCTTTGAAAACAAGAACGGCGGCGGCGGCGGAAACATTCAGAGAATTTATCCTTCCACGCATCGGTATCGATACGGTAAAGTCACATTTATCGCGGACAAGTCTGGAAACGCCGCTTCCCTCGCTTCCGAGGACAATGGCGCATGGGCAGTTAAAGTCCGTCGCGAGATAAGACTCACCGTCCATATCCGCGGCAAAGGTCCATATGCCCAGCTCCTTCAGCTCGTCTATCGCCGAGGCGATATTGTTCACCTTGGCAATCGGCAGGAATGTAACCGCGCCCGCAGAGGATTTCTGCACTGTCTGCCCGATGGCGGCACTGCGATGCTTGCTTATCACAAGCCCGTGTGCGCCCGCGCATTCGGCACTTCGTATTATCGCGCCGAGATTGTGCGGGTCCTCCACTCCGTCACAAACGATGATGAGCGGTTTTTCTCCCTTTTCCTTTGCGGCGGCGGCAATATCCTCTATGCTCGAGTATTCTTTGCCGCCGGCAATGGCGGCAACGCCCTGATGAGCGTTCCCCGCGGCGAGGGTATCGAGCCTGTGCCTGTCAGCTTCCGAAACGGGAATGCCGCGAGCCTTTGCCTCAGCGAAAATCTTCTTCACCGAGCCCTCACGCTCTCCGCGCTGAATATATATTTTTTCTATCTGTGCACCGCTTGAAAGAAGCTCAAGAACAGGATTTCTGCCGACTACGACAGATGAGTCCTCGCCTGATGCTTCGCGTTCATCGCGGTAATTTCTTTTTCTCTCCATACTGACTCTTTTCTTATTTTGCAAAAAGGCTTATCATTCGGGAAAGACCGAGCGCATTTACAAAATCGTTATTTCTCGCCGTGTCAAAAGGGATTTTTATTCCATCGCCCTCGCCCTCAAAGTTTACCTTTATCCCGTATGTCGCGCTGTATGACGAAAGTCTGCCGCCGCTTGCGAGAGAGAGGAGTATCTCCGCTTTGTCGGTGCCTGTTCCGAGCGCATACGCATCCTCAACATATCGTGAAAGCTTATCGAAATCGAACGAAACAAGCTTCACGGAAAGAGATGATGCTCCGACCTCGGTTATCTCCCATGAAACACCCGAATAGAGCGTTTTCAGAGCTTCCCTGCCGCCCTCGGAAACTTTGCCTATATCGGACATAACGGCATCAAAATATGCCGAGCCCGAAAAATACTGCGAAAATCCGTCCGTATCAAAATTCCGCACTCTCTCCATTGCCGCACCGAAAGCCTTGTCCGCGCTCTGTTCTTTTCCGCATGAGGTAAAAAGAACCGGGCACATGGCAAGAGCAAGCACCGCAAGAAGCAGTGACACCGTACGCTTTTTCAGAAAATTCGCCCCTTTGCCCATTGTATTTAGTATAATTATATCATATCAATTTCATTTTGTACAGAGGTTTATTTCAATTATTTTGAAAAAAGTTTTCCGATTTTCCGCTTTTTTCGCCATATTTTCTCATAATGCGGCGGTCGCTCCCCGCTTCGGGCGCAAAACTCAGCAGATTTGCATCCCGCGATGAGAAAAAGGGAAGAAGTGTCTTTATGTTTCTTCGCGGGAGACCACCGGTCTCCCCTACCAAGTTAGCAAGTCGTCGACAAAATCAGGCAATGCGAAGCTTTGTCCCGTCTCGCCGAGACAGAAAAGTACAAAAAATCCTCTCTCATACGCAAAAGCGGCAGAATTTACATCCCGCCGCTTTTCATATCCTCACAAATCAAAGAGCCTTTACTATACTCTCTGTATCTCTTGCTATCATAAGTTCCTCATTTGTCGGAATCATATATACCTTTACCTTGGAATCAGGTGCGGAAAGCTCTGTCACGCCGGAAGAGCCTTTTGTCTTGCTGTTTACCTCGTCATCTATCTTTATGCCGAAATATTCCATATTGTGGCATACGCGGGCGCGCGTTTCGGCGCTGTTTTCACCGATACCCGCTGTAAATACGATAGCATCAAGTCCGTTCATAGCCGCCGTATAAGAGCCTATGTATTTCTGAATCTGATATCCGAGTATCTCGACGGCAAGCTTTGCTCGTGCGTTGCCTTCCTTGACAGCCGCCTCAAGATCTCTGCTGTCGGAGGATACGCCCGATACGCCGAGGAAGCCGCACTTCTTATTCATGAAGTTACTCATTTCATCGGGAGTGAAGCCCTCGTTTTTCATGATATAAGGAACAATGGCAGGGTCAATAGAGCCGCAACGCGTGCCCATTTCAACGCCGTCAAGAGGCGTGAAGCCCATGCTTGTATCCATACATCTGCCGCCCTTTACGGCGGAGATGGAAGAACCGTTGCCTATATGGCAGGTGATAATCTTTGTCTCTTCCGCGGGCTTGCCGAGAATTTTTATCATCTCGCCGGAAACATAGCGATGCGATGTTCCGTGCGCACCGTAGCGGCGGATATGCTTCTTTTCCACCATTTCATAAGGAATGGGGTAAACATATGCCTTTTCGGGCATGGTCTGATGGAAAGCCGTATCAAATACGAGCACCTGAGGAACATTCGGCATAACCTCTGTACAGCCTTTGATTCCCATGAGGTGCGCTCCTGTATGAAGCGGCGCGAAATCGCGGCAGAGCTCCAGCTTTGCAAGCACTTCTTTGGTGACAAGAACACTCTCGAAGAAGTAAGGACCTCCGTGCACTACTCTGTGACCTACAGCCTCGATCTGGCTCATATCCCTGAGACAGCCTGTCTCGGGATCGGTGAGCGTGTCGACAACGAGTCTTGTGGCAACGGAATGATTGGGCATGGGAAATTCTTTTTCAAGTTTTCTGCCGTCTGCCGTCTTGTGAGAAAGAAAGCCATCAAGACCTATTCTCTCGCAGATACCCTTCGCGAGAACAGCGGCGCTCGTCGTATCAAAAAGCTGATATTTGAGTGATGAGCTTCCCGCATTTACTACTAAAACATACATAATAAAATGAAACCTCCGTTTGGACTTGATTTTATTTGAATTTTGCATTATACTGAATATTATACAGGAAGTCTGCGACAATTTCAATAGCTAAAAATAAAATTATGGAGAATTTTTATGAAAATCAGCGCCGTAATCTGTGAATATAATCCTTTTCATCCCGGGCACGCATATCATATTTCCGAGGTAAAGAAAAATTCCGATGCCGTCATTGCCGTGATGAGCGGCAGCTTCACTCAGCGCGGTATACCTGCCGTCATTTCCAAATATGAACGTGCGCGTGAGGCGATAGCGGGCGGTGCCGACCTTGTGCTGGAGCTTCCCTTTCCTTATTGCGCCGCTTCTGCCGAATATTTTGCCCGCGCGGGGGTAGATATCGCAGAGCGTGCGGGCGTTGTTTCCGAGCTTTCCTTCGGCAGTGAAAGCGGAGATGCGGAAGCACTGATGAAAATCGCCGAAAACATGAACAGCACCGCCTTTGACAGAGCACTTGCCGAAGCTTCGGCAGAGGGAAAAGGCACGCACTACGGCAGGCTGTTTTTTTCAGTATATCGTTCGCTTTTCGGCGATACGCCGGAGCTGGACGGCTCAAATAACATCCTCGGCATAGCGTATCTCCGCGAGCTTCTGCGGCGAAAAAGCGGCATAGTGCCGCACACCGTGCGCCGCGAGGGACTTGCCTACAACGATACTGCAGGCGAGGGCTGTATTTCCGCCTCCGCCGCGAGGGGCATGATATATTCGGGCAAAATCCCGCCGCTGACAAAATCGGGTGAGGACACCCTGCGCGACTGTATGGCAAGCGGAAAAATCGCGCGCGCAGACAACCTTTTCCTGCCGTTTGCCGCCTTTCTTCGCATGGCAAAAGCGGATGAGCTTTGCCGCTTTTCCGAGATGAATGAGGAGCTTGCGAGCCGCCTTATCTCTGCCGCGCGCACCTCATTCGATATGGCTTCACTCATCGCCGCGGCGCGGACAAAATCATATTCCGAGGCACGGATAAACCGCGCGATGCTCTTCGCTCTGCTCGGGATAACAGATGCGGATTTCGGTGAGGTGAGCTATACAAGCCTGCTTGCCGCAAGCGAAACGGGGCGCCGCATAGCTTCCGAGATAAGCAAAAAAGGCAGGCTTTTCATCCTCACAAAACCCGCTGACTACAGGCAGAGCCAATTTGCCGCGCAATATGAAAAAGGGCTTCGCGCCGAAGCGCTCTGGACGCTCGCGCTCGACAAGCCCGCCCCCGCCGACCTGCTTATAAAAAGCAAGCCTTATATCGTTTGACAATGTCAAAAATCACCTCATCTGCGTAAAATGGCAATGAGGTGATTTTTTATGTACAGCGGTTCTTTTGTCGCTCTTGTAACGCCGTTTGATAAGGACGGCAGAATAAACTATCTGAAAATAGCGGAGCTTATCGATTTTCATAAGAATAACGGCACAGACGGTATCGTCCTGCTCGGCACGACGGGCGAAGCCCCGACAATAACCGAAGCCGAAGCGGAAAAGCTGATTCTTTTCACGCTGGAGAGAGTGGGCGATATGCCGCTTATCATCGGTTGCAGTTCAAATGACACGCGTGCGGCAGCCGAAAAGGCGCGCAGATGCGAAGCGCTCGGAGCGAAGGCACTTCTCGTTCTCACTCCGTATTACAATAAAGCAAACGATATCGGTATTATACGCCATTTTGTGAGCATAGCAGATGCAGTGGATATTCCTATTATTATCTATAATGTCCCATCGCGGACAGGATGCACCGTTTCCGTTTCCGCGCTTGAAGTGCTACGCGAGCACGAAAACATCATCGGCATCAAGGAAGCGAGCGGAGATATATCGTATTTCATGCGCGTATCGCGGCTGATTAGAGATGATTTTTCCGTTTTCTGCGGGAATGACGATATCGCCGTGCCGATGATTGCGGCAGGTGCCTGCGGCGTGATTTCCGTACTCGCAAATCTCTGTCCTGCAGAGGTGAGCCGCATGGTTTCGCTCGCGCGCTCTGGAAATTTTGCCGCGGCATCGGAAATCCAGAGAAAATATCTGCCGCTCATAAGTGCGCTCTTCTCCGAGCCTAATCCTATCCCCGTAAAGGCGGCGATGAACCGTCTCGGCTTTGATGTAGGTACCTGCCGTCTGCCGCTCTGCGAAATGAGCGAGGCGAAATTTGCCGCGCTCGAAACGGAGCTGGAAAAACTGCGGTAATGTCTCGCGGGTCGTCGTGAGAATTGACACATACGCGGAGCGTGTGTGTCGGCGTCGCCGAAACAGGGTAACGCCGACCCTTGCAAGATAAAATCCAAGCACAGTACACACAAAAAGGCATCAAAAAACTCCGGCAAGCAACAAAGCCTGCCGAAGTTTTTCATATCATAATTCACTTTTTTACTTGTCCGCTTTTGCCTTCGGATTATATTTTTCCGCGAAAAGCGAAACGCCCTCTTTTATGACATTCATCTGCGTCTTAAGATAATATTCATCCTCAAACATGGCATAGTGTACGCACGCACGGACAAAGATAAAGATGAGCGGTGTTATCACGGTGTAAGGAATGCCTATCTTCGGCTCGAGAAGCTTTGCATATTCCGTGTAGCGCTCGTTTACGCCCTCAAAAAATTTCTTCCCGTATTCTATATATTTAGGATGTGTATAAACCTGATACATCAGGCGGTATTTTTTGCCGTGTTCCCTGGCAGTCCAATAAGGAACCTCCTCCAGAAAGCGCTTCACATCCTGCGGGTCGGTGGGCGCCTTTTTCATAAACTCGTCTTCCACTTTCGACATGCAGTATTCCGTAGATTCGATTATCAGCGCATCGGCATCCTCAAAATAAGTATAGATTGCCGCCTTTGAAATTCCCGCTGCCTTTGCAAGCGCGGAAAGTCCCGTTCCGTGTAGCCCGTTCTCAGCATAGCAATTGAAGCACGCTTCCATTATGCGCGCCTTTTTTTCGTTGTAGATAGTTTCGTTTCTTACTCTCATTTTTTCCTCTGCCTCCACAATGTTATTTTGAAAGCTATTGTATATATTGTATCACATAAAATCTGCCTTGTCTATAGCATTTCCGAAAATTTGTCAACAAATATCGAAATTTTTTTCTTTTGTGCGGGTATTCACCGAAATTATAACACTTTCATGACACGGTATATACAAAAGCACACGCAAAAAAGCCTCATAAACTTTACATGACAATATGAGCGAAGCTTTCGCCATTCCTCACTGACGCAGAAAAAAACAGATTCCATGCGGAAATGCGCGGAATCTGTTTTTGCTTTGGCAAAATTATTTTACCATATTTGCGATATGGTAGAGACGCTTCATGCCGTCAAGAACCTTTTCGCAACGAGCCTCTGCCCAAGCCTTATCCTCGGGAGAAAGCGCCGCTATCTCATCTGCCGTGAGCTTGCCCTTGAACATACTGTCAACCATGAGAGCGCGTGTGATATCGAAATCGCAAATCTTATCGTCGACCTTGCAGACAACAATATCGGATTTGCCCTCAAAAAGCTTCTCCACCGCGTAAACGCCCATTTCCGTAGCAGTGAGTCTGTCAACAAGAGTAGGCGAACCGCCGCGCTGAACATGAGCGGGACGCGCAAACTTTGTCTCTATGCCTGTGCGCTCCTGAATTGTTTTTGCAAGCTTTTCGGCATATCCGGGAAGCCCCTCGGAAACGATTACGATAAAGCTGCGCTTGCCGTTTTTCTTCTGCTCGATGATATCGTTTATAGCTTTTTCCTCATCGAAAGGAATCTCGGGTATGGCAACGGCGGAAGCACCGCAGGCGATACCCGTGCGCAGAGCGATATGACCTGCCCATCTGCCCATTACCTCAACAACATCGCAGCGTGCATGGGATTCACATGTATCGCGGAGCTTGTCCACGAGGTCGACAACGGTATTCATAGCCGTGTCGAAGCCTATCGTATAGTCGGTGGAAGTGATATCATTATCGATAGTGCCGGGGATGCCGATTGTCGGTATGCCGAGGAGCGAAAGCTTCGTGGCACCGCGGAATGTACCGTCGCCGCCGATGGCAACTATACCGTCGATATGTCTCTCGCGGCAGAGCTCCACAGCCTTCTTGCGGTATTCCTCATCGAGAAATTCAAGGCAACGCGCGGAATAAAGTATTGTTCCGCTTCTGGAAATGATATTTGAAAGCTCGCTCGGATTTGAGAAGAGCTTCATATTATCATGGATAAGACCCGCGTAGCCCTCATATATGCCGTAAACCTCTACGCCGTGAGAAAGAGCCGTTCTTGCGACTGCGCGAACAGCCGCGTTCATACCGGGAGCATCACCGCCCGATGTGAGTATGCCTATGCGTCTGAATTTGTTCATTTGTTTTCACCTCTGATTTATGTTGCTTTAATTTTTTACGAATTTTTGCCGCCCGCTATGAAGTTTATTGCGCGCGGAACGCTGTCCTTGGAATTTTTCCACGGCTCTGCATCATAGCGATAATCGAATTTCTTGCAGAACCACGAAACATCGCCGCCCATCTCGGCTATATAAGCCTTTTCTATCTTCGACACGGTCTTGTAAAACTCGGGAAAATCCTTTTTTGAGAGCATATTTCTGCCGTATTCTATGAATTTGCGATAGTGCGGCAGACAGAAGAATTTCTGACTTTTCACCTTGTCGCGGAATTCCTCTTCCTTTTCCCAGAGCCATATCGCCGTGCCGAACATTTTGTCTATCTTATCCTCTATCCTGTGGCAAACATAGCAGTCATTTTCCAGTGCCTTCAGCTTTGCACCTTCCTTCTCTCCCTTGCCGTCGAGAAGTCCGCCGCCGGTGAGATATTCCTTCTCTATATGGGCAAGGTGACTTTCCAGCATGAGCGCAAGCCCGAGCCTGTTCCCCGCCGCGTACATCATATCATAGTGATGACGGCAGAAGCCGCGCTTGTTTGTTTCTATGCGGATATCCGGCTCCATCATGGAAGCGCCGAGTATCAGCTCCAGCTCATTTTTCTCGAGCATATCAAAGATAAGGCAGAAGGGACAGTCATATTTCTCGCCCGTCAGCGCGTTGCGGAAGCCGTCGTTTACAGGTATGGTATAAATCTGTTCAGCCATGTTTTTTCACCTTTTCAAGATTATCAGAAGTTGAGAACCGTGCTGTAGGGCTTGTGGTCGGAAGCGCGAACCTCATGCACCGTCTGCTCGCTCGCGGTAAATTCCGGTGTGGTCATGATATAGTCGATGAGAAGCTTCGGATATGGCTTATAGCTGCCGTCTCTCTGCTTTTCGAGAAATCCGCCGTGAGAAGGGAACGAATATGTTCCCGCAGGGAGTACGTCACCGGTGTTCTGCATAGCGCTCATGAGCGGCTCCATCTCCGGATTATCAGGCTGAACATTGAAATCCCCCATGAGGATAACGGGATTTTTTGCCGCCTTGATAAAGCTGAGCAAGAGCTTTATTGAATTGGCGCGCTCTGTCTTTGCGAGACCGAAGTGCGTTACAAAAACATCGATATATCTGCCGCCGACATCTATTGTGGCGCGGAGAATACACCGCGTTTCATAGTAGACAGGCTCGCTCTTGTCTTCCGGGTCGGGCACAGGTATGGTTATAGCGTCGACTATCGGGAAGCGGGAAATAAATCCGTTTCCGTAAAGTCCCGGCGCCCATGCTATAGCGGGAGCGAAAGCGCTGTAATATCCCAGCTTGTCGCCGATATATTTGGCAAGCTTCACACATTTTGAACGCGGCAGTTCATAGTCCACCTCGTTGAGAGCGCAGATATCGGGCGCTATCTCACGGATAACATCAATGCAGGCATCGGGATTGTGATTATGTCCCCACGGCTCGACGCTGTAGTCTCTGCCGCCTGCGATATTGTAAGTCATTACCTTGAGTTTCATAGTAAAAACCTCCATAAAGGTATTTTTATTTACTCTGATATTATAATACAAAAAAGAAATAAAATCAATAGTTTTTTCGCTCGGTTGCGACTTTATGATATAAAACTTTACAAAGTGCCGCAATTTATCCGCATAAAGCACAAAATCCGACGCAATGCGTCGGATTTTGCCGTCATTTCACTGCATTTACCTCTCATCCCACCGCATCTGCAAAGGCATCGGCAAAAAGCTTTGCCGAATTTTCCGCCTCGGCAAAGCAGTTTCCGAGCGAGCCGATACGCAGGGTCAGCGTGCACCGCGGCAGATGCTGATTGAGCCTTGCGCGGCTGATAAGCGTGGGCATCATGAGCGAGGGATATTTCCCGCTCATCATATCAAAAACAGCATCCGCCTGCATCAGTCTCGTGCGCCAGCCGGGATGCGCACCTCCGCCTGCGTCAGTACCGACGGCAAGTCGCATCTGCGCATATCTTTCCCCATCGAGAGTGGCGGCAGGGCGAAGAAGTTCGCCTCCCGAACCGCAAAGCGCTTCACGGGAGATATCTATGATATATTTCACATCGTCATGCTCCGAGAGGTAGGCGCTTATCTTTTTGTATGCGTTTTCGTAGCTATAGTCGCCGTCGGGGCAGACATCGAGAAACTCCGCCTTTATGCCGTGCCTCTGCATTTCCGCCGCCATGAGTGCGGCGAGTGTTGCGGTATTCTTCCCTTTATATGAAACGCCGCTTCCGCTCTCTGCATAACCCTCATAGCCGCGCGTGGCAACGAAAAGCACGCTTCCCTCGCCTATTTTCGAAAGCGAAGCGGTAAAACCGCTGTCAAGTTCGTATCCGCTCTTGTTTTCATAGCGCTCGCCCTGCGCCGCGGCGGAAAGGTCTGCGGTCTTTGCCCCGTCGTCCTTTTGTGCGGTGCCGGTTATCGATTCCGACGTCGCGGCACTCGTCGTGCTCTCGGTCGTTTTGTCCGCTTTTCCGCGGAAAAGAAATGCAAAGCGCCCGTCATTACGCCCCATATATACGGTGCATAGCCCCGCGACGCAGAGAACGGTCAGTATCAAAAAAGCAAGCCGCCCGACGCCGTTTTTTCTCCTGCTTCTTTGCTTTATGTAAGGAGCGGGAAGCTCCTTTCGCTCATAATCCATCATTATCCCTCCGAAAAATCCGTTTCCCTATAAATATATGGGATAATGTGCTTTTTTATTCATTTTTCGCCGTCACATAAGTGCAATTTCTTCGGCTGAAAGCCCCTCCTGAAAGGCGGTGTTCACGGCATAGCTCAGCACGCGTGAAAGTATCTCCACGCTCCTGTCGATATTTTTCGGCGAAACAAAGAGACCCGCCATACGCTCGCCTGCGCTCTCCTTTCCGCTTTTGTCCGCCACATCGCCGAGCGCGTCGAGAACGAGCGTGCATCCCTCGATTACGGTCGGCACGCCGACTCCGATCACAGGCACTCCGATGTTCTCACGGCTCAGCCGCGAACGGAAATTTCCTATTCCCGCACCCGGGGAAATGCCCGCCGTGCAGAGCTGCACCGTTTTGCAGAGCCTTGCCGCATCTCTGGCGCAGAGCGCATCTATCGCTATTATCATGTCGGGACATAGTTTTTTTGCCGCCGCCATGATAAGCTCAGCCGATTCCATTCCCGTCTGCGCCGAGACCCCCGGCGTCAGCACAGCCGTATCGAAAAAGCCTATCTCCCCGAAAACCTTTTCGTCCGCCGCCTTGATATGGTGCGTGGCGAGCACGCCGTCTGCCGATGCGGGACCCAGCGAATCTGACGTTATACTTCTGCTCCCCAACCCGCAGACAAGCAGGCTTTTTGCCACGGGCTTTGCCGAAAAGCAAAGCTCCCGCAGGCTATCCGCAAGTGCGCCGTAAAGCGCGCCGAAAGTCTCGGCATCCATATTTTCCGGCTCGGGAAAGGTAAATGTGACATACTTCCCTTTTTCCTTTCCTATCGCGGCGGCGCCCTCGTCGCTTGTTATCTCTATCGTGCTTTTTCCTATCGTTTCCGTTATTTTTTCCTCGCGGAAAATAACGCCGTCCGGCTCTCCCTTGTTTTCCCCCGCATATTTGCGCATTGCATGGTCGCGCATCTCTGCGGCAAGATCTGTTCTGAAATCAGGCATAAAAAATCCCTCCTTTTTTTGCTATTTTGAGGCAAAGGAGGGATTTTTATTCAGTTAATGCTTTGTTCTTCTTCGGATTCACCGTCGTCTTCTGCAGGTTCATCGGGGTCGCGCACCTCGCCGTTCGGATAATACGGATCTATCATATACTGTTTTATCTTCGGATAAGCCACATATGTCGCAACAAACGACACCGTGGAGAAGAAAAACATCATGAGAATTATCACCATAGCCGGCATGAATACTGCGGAAAGCGCAAATGTCACAAGTCCGAAGGCAACTATCGCGAGAAGCGCAAGGAAATTCTTTCCCATGGCAAGTATCGCAAGTATAAACGAATTTTTGAGCAGCTGGCGCAGGCTCACCTTAAAGGTCACAAGGATATTGTAAATATAAAATCTGATAAACATATATACACAGACCATGGCAAGCGAGCAGAAGAACATAATGCTGTATGTCTTGTAATTCATCAGATAAAACGAGACCGCATATGCCGATGCGCCCATAATGGCAAGGTCAAATATGCCGACAATTATCGACTGGCGCAGATTTGTTTTGATTGTGCGGAAAAAGTCCTCAAAGAGGAATATCGGTTCGCATTTTATCAGCGATTTAATGAGGTAGGCACAGCCGGCATTGACGGGACCGAAGGTAAATATCGCAAGTGCCGATATGGAAAACAGCACTATGCTCGCCGCATTTCCGTAATAATACGTCAGTCCCACACCGCCGAAAAGCCCGAAAAGCGTTCCTGCCGCCTCCGTCTCTCCCGCGTGAAAAAGCCCATATACTATCGGATAAAATTCGCTTGTCGGTGTATTTGCCTTTGCGGCGAAATATCCGCTTATGCCCAGCATGAAGAAAAGCAGCGGAAAATTTCCGAATATATAAAGGAAATTCACATAAACAAGCTTCGAAAATTTTCTTCCGTAAAGCTTGAAGAAATTTATAAAGTTATATTCTGTTATCACATCTTCTTTTTTTACGCCCTTGCCGTCCTTGGCATAGCTTCTGAAAAATACAGATGTTTTTTTCTTTTTCTTGTTTTCTTCCACGCTTTTTCACTCCCGGGCAATACTATCTTATTTATTTTACCATAAAATCCGCATAATACAATATCTGCGGAGAAAAAATATGTAAATTTTTATAAAAATGCGGAGCGTATGTGTTTTATCCCGTCAGCGCACAGACTTCCCCACAATGCCCCTGTCTCGGCGACGCCGACCACGTTTGCTCCGCATATGTGTTAATCCCCGCCACCCATTATTCAGCGGGCGTGCAGACAATGCGTGCACGAATCTGCTTGGCTTTTTCGTGTGACATGTTCGCACGCGTGGTATAGCTGAGATTGCGGAGAGTGATAAAACCGCCTACTTTTTGCTTTGCTTGTTGCCGCACGCACTCGCCACGCATGGCTCGCGCGACTAACTCGTGCACGCGGTGAATGAACCAATGCACGCAGTGCGTTGGTTGGCGTCGCCGAGACAGGGGGAATAGTTCTCAAAGAGAGAGGAACGCTCTCTTTGATGACTTTTGGTACTTTTCGTCATTGAAAAGTACGATAAAAGAAAAGTTTCTTTATGATACTTCTCTTTTAGAGTTCTTTTCGCGGGCGAACATTGTTCGCCCCTACCATGCAAAATCCAAGTCCCCTCAACAGCCAAAAGAAAAAATCAAAACTCCATACGCTTTTTCTTTTGCATATACAGGCGCAAAAGAAAAAGCTATCAAAAAGAAAACGCCGAGCGGAGATTTCGCGCTCTGCGGAGCGCGACAAGGGCTCCTCGCCCTTGACCCAGCCGCCTTTTGAAAAAGGCGGGCGAAAACTTGACTATGTGCAAAAAGGCAGGGAAAATCCTGCCTTTTCGGTCTGCGTTTTTTTAGCATCCTTGCCTCAGTATATCTCTACGGCGCCGAATGAAGCCTCCGCATTTATCGTGATACTGTGGTCTCCATTTCTGTCGGCGACAGTGTTCTTCACCTCACCGAAAGCAACATTGCTTTTCACCATGACCGTAACATCAGCGGGTGTCCGTAAAACAGCTTTTGCAAAGGAGGAGCTCACGTTTATCACTGCGCCGTCCGAAACGGCGGCGCCGCGCATATCTATGATAAGCTCGCCGAAGCTGACGGAAAAGTTTCCGCCGTTTATATTCTTGCCGTCATAGCTTATGTTTCTCGAGCCGAAAGTCAGCTTTTCCGTTGAAATGCCGTCATAGGTCTGACCGCTCTCACTGTGACTCACCGAAAATTTCGGCTTGCGCACAACGGCGGAAAAGATGATGCGCAGAGCAATATAAATTATCACTACTGCAAAGAAAAGCTTCCATGTGATATATTTGCCGATATTTTCAAAGCGGTATTTGACAAAGAGCACCGCGCCTATGACAAATACGAAAACATCCCATTCCCTGAAGCCGTGTGAGCACATATCCGCAACGGCAAGGACCATCAGAAGAACGCACCACCAGCCCTTGAAAAAGATATCAAAGCTCCAGAAGCCGAGAGCACTGCCCGCAAAAGCAATGCCTATGGCAAGAAGCACAAGTCCGTAAAAGATTTTTACTATCGTCGAACGGCGAAAACCGTTATTCATAAGTCATATCTCCTTTATCTTTTCGAATATTTTTCGAAGAAGAAGCGTCTTCTTCTGTTTATTATTATGCGTGAAACGAGCAGAGCGACAAGGGAAATCACGATAAGCAGGCAGATTATATAAACAGCCACACCTATTTCGCTCTCTATCTTCAGCTCTTCCCAGAGACTGTTCATATGATCGCGCGTGGCATCCGGAAGATCATGGAAAAACTCCATATTGCTCATATCGAAATCATAGAGGACAGATATCGCATCGGGATGTATTTCCTCTGTCATATACTCTATATATTCCTCATCCTCATATACAAGAGAATTTGGGCTTGCATAACAAATATATTCCGCATTTGCTATTGCAATCTCTTTTGAGAGCATGAAATTTATATATTCGAGCGCGAGATCATAATTTTTCGTGCTTGCGGGGATGCACATACCGTCAACAAAAACATTCGTGCCCTCCTCGGGATGATAAAAGGCAAGCGATTCATTGTCGGCATACATCGTGAAGTAGTCGCCCGCATAATACGGAGCGATAGCCGCGCTTCCGCCCTTCATCTTATTGAAAACCTCGTCCATTACATAGCCCTGAACAACACTCTTCTGCTTTTTCAGCAAGGCGAGCGCACTGTCCCATGTCGTGAGGTCGTCGGAGTTTACGCTTGATTTCTGGTAATACTGCGCTGTGCCGAAAGCATCGCGCGGGTTATTGAACTGGAGGATATTGCCTGAATATTCCTCATCCCACATGAGCGACCAGCTGCCGATATTCTCATCATCCTCGCGGACAATATCCGTATTATAGATGATGCCGACGGTGCCGTAGGTATACGGAACAGACCACTTTTCCTCGGGGTCATAATAAAGCCCCTTAAATTTCTCATCTATATACTTGTAGTTTTTTATCTTGTCCTTGGGATTCATCTCCTTCAGCAGTCCCTCCGCGGCAAGACGCGCTATCATGTAATCCGACGGGACTATAACATCATAGCTGACGGCACCGCTGGAAAGCTTGGCATAAAGATCCTCATTACTGGAATAAAGAGAATAATTAACCGTGACGTTCTTGCCGAGCACCTCGCGGCAGTATTTTTCAAATTCCTTATTTGTATCGAGCGAGCCTTCGGAGCCGTCTGAAATATATTCGCCCCAGTTGTAAACATAGAGCGTGGTGCTTCCCTTCGGCGGAGTGTCCTTGCCGCCGTCATCCGATTTGCCGCATGAAGCAAGTGAGAGGATAAGTGCCGAGATAAGTGCGAAGCAAAGAATAAGTGAAACGATTTTTTTCATGCCGCAATACCTCCCTTTCCTTTTGCGCGCTTGGATTTTTCACCGCGCGAGCCTGCAAAGTTCACTGCGAGCAGAAGCCCGAGTATCACAAATACCATCAGTGCGCATAGCGCATACATGCTGTATTTGACCTCATGCGCCGTCTGGTTGTAAACATAAAGCGGCAGAGTCTGAAAGTCCGGCGAGCTTACAAAATGGCTTATTACGAAGTCATCGAGTGAAAGCGTGAAGCCGAGCATGAGACCGGAGATAACACCGGGCATTATCAACGGAAGCTCCACCTTGAAAAAGGTTTTTGCCGGTGTGCAGCCGAGGTCGAGTGCCGCCTCCGTCAGGTGCCTGTCCATACTGCGGAAGCGCGGGAGTACAGAGAGGATAACGTACGGCAGATTGAAGGTCGTATGCGCAATAAGCATGGTCATCAGACCGAATTTTATCGGCAGAAAAGCCATTCCCGATGCCGCCACAAAGAGAAGCATCATGGAAACACCCGTCACGATATCGGGATTCATCATCGGGATGTTTGTCACCGAGGATATCGCCGTTTTCAAAAATTTGCTTTTCATCCTGTCTATGCCGAGCGCGGCGAATGTGCCTATAACCGTGGCAAGAAGCGAAGAGGAAACGGCGAGGATAAGCGAATTTTTGAGTGCCTTCAGCGCCTGTGCATCACGGAAAAGCTCCTTATACCAGTAGAGCGAAAACGTTGAAAAATGGTTGAGCGAGCCTGCTCTGTTGAAAGAAAATATCACGAGCACGATTATCGGTGCATAAAGCAACGCGAAAATCAGCCACATATAGATTTTCGAGAGTGTTTTCATACGATAATACCTCCTTCATCTCCGTCGGTAAAGCGGTTCATGACGGCTACAGATATAAGAATAAGTATCATCATTACGAGCGATATTGCCGCGCCTATATGATAGGTGTTCACATTCTGGAACTGGCGCTCTATCGTATCGCCGATAAGGTCAAATGAGCCTCCGCCGAGCTTCTGCGAAATATAGAATGTGCTGATTGAGGGAACGAAAACCATCGTTATTCCCGAGATAACACCCGGAAGAGAAAGCGGCAGAGTGACGCGGAAAAGCGCCTTAACATTGCTGCAGCCGAGGTCTCGCGCCGCCTCCATATAGCGGGAGTCGAGCTTGGAGATACTCGTGTATATCGGAAGCACCATATACGGCAGGAAATCATATACCATGCCGAGTATAACCGCACCCGATGTGCCGACTATTTTTGCCTTCGGCAGTCCGAGGCTTTCAAAGAGCGAATTGAGAAGTCCGCCGTTATCGAGCAGAGCCATGAGCGAATATGTGCGTATCAGCAGGCTTATCCACATGGGGAGCATGAGAAGCACCACCATTATTTTCTGCTTTGCCGGCGAGAGCTGAGATATAACGAAAGCAAGCGGATAACCGATGATAAGGCATATCGCCGTCGCTATCAGCGCAAAGCAGACCGAAAGCAGAAATATATGCGCATAATCGGAGAGCATCGTTATATTGTCAAAAGTAAAGCTGCCGCTGTTATCCGTAAAGGCGAAATAAACGACAAAGATAAGCGGTGCTACGATAAAAAGAAGCACCCATACTATATGAGGCACCGCGGCAAAGCCCTCGAGAAAAGAACGCTTTTTCATTCCTCTCCCGCCTCCTCGTCATCTTCCTCGTCGTCGACGACGGAAAGCTCGTCAAATTCCTCGCTGAAGGAGGAATAGTCGCCGAACATATCGGAATATTCGGATTTCTTCATTACATGGATAGCGTCTGGCTCTATATAGAGACCTATCGTGGAATCGGGGGCGCAGTAATCCGTAGTCTGGATCATCCACTTGAAGCCACCGATATCGACGATTATCTCATAGTGCACGCCCTTGAAGGTGACGGAGGTCACCGTTCCGCGGAGCATTCCCTTTTCGGGCTCCACTATATCTACGTCCTCGGGGCGGACGACTATATCGACGCCCTCGTTCTTTTCAAAGCCCGCGTCGAGGCATTTGAATTCGTGTCCTGCAAATTTCGCAAGGTAATCGGCAGGCATTGTTCCGTCCAGAATATTGGATTCGCCGATGAAGTCCGCTACAAAAGCGTTCACCGGTTCATTGTAGATATCGGCAGGCGTGCCTATCTGCTGTATCTCGCCGTTTGCCATGACCACTATCGTGTCGGACATGGAAAGCGCCTCTTCCTGATCGTGGGTAACGTAGATAAATGTAATTCCCGTCTGCTTCTGGATATTTTTAAGCTCGTTCTGCATATCCTTGCGCAGCTTTAAATCAAGCGCGGCGAGCGGCTCGTCAAGCAGAAGCACGCGGGGATTGTTAATGAGTGCGCGGGCAATAGCCACTCTCTGCTGCTGACCGCCCGAAAGCGTAGCTACCTTGCGGCGCTCAAAGCCGCGAAGATTAACGAGGGCAAGCATATCCTCCACACGCTCGACTATTTCCTTTTCCTTTACCTTCCCGACGCGCAGACCGAAGGCAATATTCTCGAAAACATCGAGATGCGGAAAAAGCGCATATTTCTGAAAAACCGTATTTACCGACCGCTTATACGGCGGCACATCGTTCACCTTTTTATCCATAAAGATGACATCGCCTTCATCGGGAGATTCAAAGCCGCCGATGATTCGCAGGGTCGTCGTCTTTCCGCAACCGGATGGACCCAGCAGGGTCACAAACTCCTTGTCATGGATATCGAAGTCAATACTTTTCAGTACCTGTTCGTCGTCGAAGCTTTTTGAAATGTTCTTTAAGCTGATAATAACCTTTGTTTCGTCCATTTCTTCTTTCACTTTCACCTTTTTAATAAATTTTCGTGCGCCCACCGACATGAGTCCGCCTACGCACAGGACGGGAAAACAAAATCCGCATATAACCGACAGTTTTCGCCGCCAAGCTTCAAAAAAAGCACGAAAAAAGAGATTTTCCGTGCAAAAAAAGCGCCGTGAACAATATCAAAAAATATTTTGAACGCGAGTAGGCGCGGGAGGTTTTTGCCGATGCCGCCGCCGAGTGGAAAGCGATTTCCGACATGGCAAAAGCCTCATTTTTGCTCCTTCTCATAATTCACGAGTGCATTATAGCAGATATGCCTCCAAAATGCAATAGTTTTTATTAAAAAAGTTGAAAAAAATCGGATTTAATCGCAATTATCCGTGATTAGCCCGAAAAAAGCCGCAGATAAGTTCGGAAAATCTTGCTTTTCTTCCGAAAATCTCCGAAAATCTCCGAAATCCTCTCTTTTCTATGCAACTGTGCGCAGAGGCTCATCCGGAGCCTTTTCGATGCCTTTTGCGATGCTTTTCACACGGACAAGCTCCACCGTCATATCGTCGCTTCTCTTCTCGTGAAGCTTTGCGGCTTCGACTATCTTCTCCGCAAGCGCATCAAGGTCGCTCTTGTCCGCACTCCCGAAAAGCTCCGAGAGCCAGAGCCCTCCGTCACCGTCCGGCGTGTCGTTTGCCGCGATACCGTCGGAAGAGAGGACTATGATATCTCCGTCACGCAGGTCAAATTCCGTCATTTCGGCTACAAGCCGCGGCATTATGCCGATGGGTGCCGTGGAGCTGGCGATTTTGAAAATACTCTCACCGCGTATCACATACGATGGCGTCGCGCCGCTCTTGATAAACGATGCCGTGCCGAGCATGAGGTCTATTTCGAGAAGATCAACTGTGGCAAAGCATTCCACTCCCTTGCCCGCGATTATCATATTCAGCATTTCGAGCGTCGTCGATTTTTTATTTCCGCAGGCAAGCATTTTTTCGAGGAAAATGCGGCATATTCTCGCCGTCAGCGCCGCTTCCCTGCCGCTTCCCATGCCGTCGCAGATGAAGCAATAGGAATATCCCTCATCGCTCTCGGCAAAAGAAACGCTGTCGCCGCAGTAGTCCTCGTTTTCTTTCGTTATCTGCCGCCCCGCGTATTCCGCCTCAAAAAGCGGAAGCGAGGAGAGCGTCATCGCCGTCTCTCCGTTTTCTATGATAAATTCGGGCGCGGAAAGCCTGCCGCCGCATACACGCTCGCATATGGCATGGATATCCTCCACACCGACCGGCGCACGCGAAAGCTCGCCGCCGCAGGCAACGATATATTTCTTTCTCGTGCCGCAGACAACGATATTTTCGGGCGCAAGTCCCGCCGAGAGAAAGGCGCGGCGGAGTTTTTCCGTCAGCACCCTGTCCGGCACGCATATCCCCTCGGAATAAGCCGCCGTATCGGCGAGTATACGCGCCGCCATATCGTAATCGAAGGCAAAAAGCCCCGTTTTGTCGTTTGTCATAGCCGCGCCTATCATCTTGGCGGCGCATGTGTTTATATCCTCCAGAATATATCCGAGCCGACGGCAACCGCTCACGGCAAGCCCCTCTATCTTTCCGGTCGTCATTCTGCCGCCGCTCATCAGCTTCGCCGTGAATTTTTCAAAAAATGTGCCGTCGCCGCCGCAAAGCTCAAGCGGAGAGCATCCGCCGTCACACATTGAGCAGTGGCTTTTCCATATATCCCGGCACATTTTTTCAACTGCGGCTCTGTCAGGCACGCGGAGCTTATCCGAGAGGTCGCGCAGGACTCCGGAGAGTGAGCCCATCGTCTCCGAAATACCCTCTATACGCTTCGTATTGTCCGCTTCCCTCTTCTGCGCTATTATGTCGCGGCAGTTGAGATGCTCACCTTCTTTTTTATAGAGACAGATATCGGGCAGTGCGCCTATGGCGGCGGGAATACCGACGAGAGCCGCGCCTATAAGTATTTCAAATATAAATGAGGAAATATCAGTTTTTCCGCCGATGAGCGCACCGGAAACAAAAATGCCGAGCGGCACGGCGATGCCCGCAAGAACACTCGCTGAGAAGAATATCCCCGCCGCAAGCCCCGCCACGGCAAACAGAGGAATATATATTCCGCCGCAGGCGATGCCTATCAGCAACCCCGTAACACAGCCGCGTGCCGCCTGCCCGAAATAACCGATATAGAGCGTCCCCGCAAAGCCGACGATAAGCGAAACCGAAAGCCCGAATATATGTATATCGCGAAGCGAAAGCACTATTGCAAAAAGCAGTGCCGCCGTTCCCGTATCATAGAGCGATGTGAATCTGTAATCCTTCTCGAAAACAAGGCTGAAAAGCAGGGTGAATATCACCGCCGACACCGCCGAGAAGAAAAGAGAAAGAAAATCATATCCCTCAAATGTGCTTCCGCCGTATATCAGCGAAGCTATACCGCCGCCGAGCGCAACCACGGCGGAAAGCAAAAGCCGCGCCGATACGGAATCGCAAAGCACCGCCGCTTTACCGCCTTTCCCGACATCATCGGCTGTGCGCACCGCGAAGCTGAAAGCATATCTGACGGCGCATGCCGCAATGCATGAGATAGCGTAAATAAGCATTACACTTTCGTCAAGATAGAAATGTTCGGTGAATGCCCTCGTGCAAATGCCGAAAGTGACGCCGAGCGCGCCGCGCGAAACACCGCATACCATCGCTATACCGAGCACTCTTGCACCGAACGGAAGCTCCGCTCCGCAAAAGAAAAATCCCGCCGCTATATATAATATCATGCCGAGCGCACTGCGGAAACCGCGCCATGCGCCGCTCCCAAAGCGTGAGCCTCCTGCTCTGCCCCTTCCGTAAATATCCGACATATGCCTGCTGTTTGTCATTTTTACCATCCTTTCTCGCTTTAAAGACAAGCCTGATGCTTTTTTGCCGCGAAAACGCCCTCTTTCCGGCATTTTCTTCTGCAAACAGTTTATCATAAAAATGCCGCGGCGCGGGTCGATAACGGTAGGGCGCTTTCTGTAACCTTTTCGCACTTTTTACCGTATCGGCACGCACCGACGGGAGAAATACTGACTTTTGTTTCTTTTTGCTTCTTTACGCGATGAAATTCCGGCTCGCGGTGTTTTTCCTTATGCCGCCATGCCGGCCGCGCCGTAAAGCTCGGCAAGCATATTTTCAATGAAAATTCCGTAGCCTGATCTCGGGTCGCCTATCAACACATGGGTCACGGCGCCGACGAGCTTGCCGTCCTGTATTATCGGGCTTCCGCTCATGCCCTGAACTATACCGCCTGTTGCCGATATAAGTGCCTCATCCGTCACGGTGACAGTGAAATTCTTGCTCTGCGCGCCCTGATTTATCGCCGATATTTCTATCTCATATGATTTGCGCCCGCCATCGTCCACGGTGCACAGAATATAAGCCTTGCCCTCGTGGATATCCGTTTTCGAGCCGACGGGATAAAGAGAATCCTTTACCTCCTGCGGCATCGCGCCGAAAGCTCCGTATATGCCGCTCATTGTATTTTTTATCAGCTTGCCTGTCTTATCTCCGGTGAAATAACCCTTCAGCTCGCCGGGCGCGCCCGCCTTGCCCGTATTTATACCGGAAAGAATAACATTCTCGACGGAGCCGTATGATATGGGCAGAAGCTCGCCGGAGGAAGCTTCGCATATGCCGTGTCCCAGCCCGCCGAAGATAAGCGTTTTCGGATCGATGAAGGTCACCGTGCCTATTCCGGCGGCACTGTCCTTTATCCACATTCCGAGCTTGTACTCGCCCTCGGAATTTTTCTCGGGCGTAACCGTAAGCGTCTTTACTTTTCCTGCACGCATCACGGTTATTTTAAGCGGCCTGCCGTCGCTCTCCCCGCATATTCTGCATACCTGTGCGCCGGACTGTATCTTTTCTCCGTTTATCGATATTATCATATCGCCTTTTTTGAGCCCCGCATCCATCGCCGGGCGTTTGCCCGCCGTACCGCACCGTACATCGCATACGTTTACCACAAGCACGCCGTCCGTATGGAGCTTCACGCCGAAGGGAATTCCTCCCGCTATCAGCATATCGCCTTCTTTTGCCGCGGGAATCTCCGAATAAGCCCGCAGACTTCCTTGATTTTCATTTATAAAAGTTCCCGTCATAAGAAAAAATAATATTGTCAGTGCAAGCGCAAAAAATGAATTTGCCTTTCTGCCTGTTGTTTCTGTCATAGTTTACTTTTTCCTTATTTCTGCCTTTATTTTCGCACATCTCTGTGCTGTATTTAATTTGCGACGCCGCGGCTTTTTTATGTGTAACAATTTTTTTGCATCTATCCATTTATTTTTATAAAAGCGTTGAAAATCGTCTTTGTTTTTGGTATACTTATTATAATGAAAATGAAAAGGAGATTTTGCCTTGAAGATAGCCATAGTCGGTTCACGAAGCATCGAATACGATAAAATTCACGATATGGCAATAGCTTTTCTCGAGAGGTATATCCCCGTCAACTGTACGGAGCTTGTCAGCGGCGGGGCGCTGGGCGCAGATAAGCTTGCCGAGGAATATGCCGAGCGTTATCATCTTAAAATGACGGTGCTCGAGCCGGATTACGGGCGGCACGGGAAAAGAGCGCCGCTCATGCGTGACGAGGAGATAGTGCGCGGCGTGCAGTATGTCATAGCCTTCTGGGACTGCCGCTCCAAGGGCACGGCGTATACCGTCACATACGCGATAAAAGAAGGAATCCCCGTCAGGATAATCCGCATATGAAAAAATCCGCAGAAAATGTAAAAAATACACGAGGGGACGGAATAGACCGATATCTCGGAGATATAAAGAGCCGCATTGATTCCGGAATCGGCTCTCCCGTCGGTTATCCCTATGAAAAAGAAAGACTGCTCCTGCGGGCGATACGTACAGGCGACGGCGATACGGCGCGCCGCCTGCTCAATGAGATACTCGGCTGTATATTCTTCTCCTGCGCATACGATACCGATTCGATAAAGCTGCGGGCTCTTGAGCTGACGGTGCTCATGTCCCGTGCGGCTCTCGACGGCGGCGCGGACGAAAGCCTGCTGAACCGCATGAACAGGAAATATATTTTTGATTTTTTCCGTCTCGAATCAATAGACGATATCTGCCTTTCGCTTACAAAAATGCTCGGCGATTTCTCGGGAGAAGTGCTCGGCATATTCGAAGCGAAGCATTCCGCAGTCATATCAAAGGTAGTTTCCTTCATCCGCGGCAATTATATGCATAAAATAACGCTCGAGGATACGGCGGAGGCGGTTTCGCTTTCCGCCTCACATCTCAGCCGCATATTCAAGGAGGAAATGCACACCTCATTCAATGCGTTCCTCTCCGATATCCGCATAGAAAAAAGCAAGCTTCTGCTTCTCTCGGGCGATTTCAGCATAGCGGAGATATCGGGGCTTGTCGGCTTCTCCGACCAGAGCTATTTCAATAAAGTTTTCCGCAAAAATACAGGCATGACGCCGAAGCGCTTCCGTGAAGCTAACGGAGAAAAGGAGGGTGCAAATGTCGATTTTCGATGAAATTTCGCAAAAACTGCAACGCGCCGACGGCGAAGCCGTAGCCGCGCTCGTGCACAGCGCCGCCGCGGAATATCCTCCGGCGGATATCCTTTCAAAAGGACTGCTTTCGGGCATGAATACTGTCGGAGAAAAATTCAGAAAAAACGAGATTTTCGTTCCCGAGGTTTTGCTTGTCTCCCGCGCGATGAAAGCGGGCATGGATGCTCTGCGCCCGTATTTCCCGACAGGCAATATTCCGTCGCTCGGCACGGTGGTGCTCGGAACGGTAAAGGGCGATTTTCACGACATCGGCAAGGAGCTCGTGAAAATAATGCTCGAGGGCAAGGGACTGCGCGTCATAGACCTCGGCATGGATGTGCCGGCGGAAACTTTTGTCCGCGCGGCAAAGGAAAACTCGGCGCAGGTGATATGCTGTTCTTGCCTGCTCTCCTCCGGCGGAGGCGAGGTGCGGAAAATCACTGCCCTCTGCAAAAAGGCAGGCATACGGGATAATGTGAAAATAATGATAGGCGGCGCACCGATAACGGATTCTTTCTGCCGCGAGACAGGTGCGGACGCATATACCTCAAATGCCGCCGATTGCGCGGAAAAAGCGCTCGCCTTCTGCGCGGGATGAGCGGAAAAGCGATTTAATTTTGACAATACTATAATAACTCTTCTTTCTCAAAAAGCTCTCCGTGCATTTTCCGATGAAAACGCACGTTTTTTTCAAATTCTTTCATCCGTACCGTTATTTTTCATATGCTTTTTCCGTGTATATGGGTGAAGGGATCCCGAAACAAACTCCGCGGAGGTGATACAATGGAAGACAAAGCGATAGTAGACCTGTTTTTTGCGCGCTCGGAGACGGCAATCGAAGAAACGCAGAAAAAATACGGCAGATATTGCCATGCGATAGCAAAAGGTATTCTCTCAAGCGAAGAAGATGCCAAAGAATGCGTTTCCGACGCGTATGTCGGCGCATGGAACAGTATTCCGCCGCAAAATCCCGAAAATCTCGCAACATATCTCGGCAAGCTCACGCGCAATGCTTCGCTCGACCGCCTGCGTGAAAGAAAAGCCAAAAAGCGCGGTGAAAACAGCCCGTGCGTCTCGCTCGACGAACTTGCGGAATGTATTCCCTCGGAGGGCGGTGACATAGCCGAGGCTATGACCCTGCGCGATGCCGTAAACTCTTTTCTGCGCTCGCTCCCGAGAGAAACACGAATCATCTTCATGCAGAGATATTGGTATTTCCTCTCCGTCGGCGATATAGCGCACGAGCGCGGAATCACTTCCGCCGGAGTTTCCATGACGCTCTCGCGGACAAGAAAAAAGCTACGCGAATATCTTGAGAAAGAAGGAATAAGCATATGAAAAAAGAAATAGAACTGGCAAAAGCAATCGGCGAAGCCGATGACGATATGATAGCGGAAGCCGCACCGAAAAAAGGCAGTCGAAAGGGATTTGTCATAAAGGTTGCCTCGGTTGCCGCATGCCTCGCGCTCATAATCTGTACTCTGCCGCTCATAGGCAGAAATGTACCCGCAGATCCGAAAAATACAAAGAACCCGTACTTTCCGCATGCAGCCGGAACCACGGACGAAATTGCAATTTACAACAAATGGTTTTTCGAGATTCAGAATTCGCCGTATTCCGGCTACAGCCGCGGCATGGTCATTGATGCGGCACTTGTCGGCGATGAGATATGCGAAGTCACCGTAAAGCAATACAACCACATCTATCCCGAAAACAAAGATGAGGATATCTCATATAAAAAAGCCGTGCTCTATGAGATAAAGGGTGTATCTCCGGAGGTTGCCGTTTGCCTGAAGTATACCGAAAAAAGCGAGGCGAGCTCCACCGAGCATTATTACAGATATGTAAAAACAGACATTGACGCGGCAACTCTCGCGGATTATTTTGAAAAAACCGCGGCAAAAACCTATGGCGATATAACGAGAATTTCCGTCACCATCCTGAACAAGGATGGTTACACCTACAATAATGACGCAGCGCACACTGCAGAGCTTTTTGATATGCTTCTCGGTCTCGACGGCACAAGAGCGCTCTCCGATAACGAATCGCTGGCAAGCGCCCTTTCGGATATAAAAAGCTTCGCGAGAATCGATATATCAAGCAAGGTCGGCGCCGCAAACCGCATCGATATTTTCGATAACGGCTATGTGCTCATAAGCAGCTATACGGGCAGCTTCAAAGAATACGAAAAAGGCATCATGCTCTTCCGCGCCGAAAACTCCGCTGCGATAATAGATTTCATCCGCAATAATTTCACCGCAAATAATCCTGCATACAGCGGTGAACATACTGAACATACCAATAATACATTGAGCGAAACAAGCGGCGCATATATCCCCTCCGGAATTGCAGAATAAAAAGCATCAGATATAGCAGGAAAATCCGAAGGCTTGCGCCCTCGGATTTTCTTTTCCCCTCGGTTGACACGGCATTGCATCCGTGATATAATAATATACAGATTAAATATGCGGAGGTAAATATATGAAAGCCGGCGGTCGTCTGTCCCCGCGCGATATGCTCATAGTTCAGGCAAAGACAATAGAATATATCGACAGCATGGAAAATTTCTATATCTACAAGCCGCGCGCCCTGATACTGCGCGTAATCATGATGTATGCGGGAATAACATATATTTTCGCCCTGCTCACTTTCCCGATAACGGCGGCTTTCATGGCGCTTTTCTGGGGCATACTCATCTTCAAATACACGCAGGCGATAAAGCTCCTCGGCAAATTCAATATATCGCGCGCAAAAGCATATATCTGCCTTGCGTTTATGATAGCGTTCATGTTCGCGGCGGCGCATTTTACCCACAGGGCGATACTTCGTCTTATTCCGTTCATAGCGGAAAAAGTTTACACCGTGGTAGGAGGATAAATTATGTACAGCATTCTCGGCAAAGAAAGCGACGCCTCTCGGGTAAAGCTCTCCGAAGGCATTTTTGAAAAGCTGAATTTTTCATTTTTTATGTCGTATAAGCAAAAGGATTTTGTAAGCGAGCTTCTCTCGTGCGACGGCGATGCGATAGCCGAAAGGCAGAAGCTGTTCTCTGCCATAGACAAAAGCTCCGCGCTCTTTGAAGCCTTCGAAGCATTGGCAAAGGGCGCCGAAAATATCGCGGAATACAGAAAAGAACTTCGTTTCGGCACAAAGGAGCTTTCAAACGAGCGCATGTTTTATGCTTTCCGCGAGCTGATGTACTATACCGAATGTACAGATACTCTGCTCGGCGTGGCTGATATCATAGAAGCGTGCGATTCGCATGCGCTTCATTCGCTTCTGCAAAAAGCACGCGATGTATATTCATCAGACTGGTATAAAAACGCCCGCGAATATATCTCCGCGATGGATGAAAACATAAAGCACATCAGGAGCGTTTCCATCGGGATAAATCTCGATTCCGAGCTTCGCCCGCTTGAGGCGGGTATAATTTCCGTAAATTCCGAGCCGTATGTGACAAATACGGTTTTTGATAAAATGTTTTCTAAAAAAGTTGAAAACAAAAGTATGATATGCATCGCTCCGCTCGGCAAAAAGGAAGCGACCCTCTCGGGAACAGCCATGCGCGCTTTTGATGTAAATCTCTACAGCGCGCTGAACGACTATATGCGCGGCTCGCTGAAGAAGATAAAATCCGTGCTCGGCAATATGCTGGACGGCGCATGTAATTTCCTCTGCGAAATCTGTGATGAACTGCGGTTTATCCGCATGGGCATGAATTATATGCTCGCCGTGAGAAGCAAGGGTATGCCGCTTTGCTTCCCCGCATTCTCGGATAAGCTTGATATTTCGGGGCTTTATAATCCGAACCTGCTCTCGGAAATGCAGAGCTGCCGCATAGTGAAAAACGATGTGCATTTCGATGAAAACGGACGCATCTTCATCCTGACGGGACCGAACAGCGGCGGAAAAAGCGTTTATCTTCGCGCACTCGGCATAGCGCAGATACTTTTCTCGCTCGGGCTTCCGATCCCTGCCGAAAGTGCCGCCATGCCGCTGTGCAGTGAGATACTGGCGCAGTTTTCCGTTTTCACAAGCGAATCGGGTGCCGGCAGACTCGAGGGAGAATGCCGCGCAATGGCGGAAATATGTTCCGCCGCCACGGAAAACAGCCTGATACTGCTCGATGAGCTTTTCTCGGGAACAAGCTCGGAGGACGGCGCGATAATCGCGGAAAAAACGCTCGAATGGCTCTCGGCAAAGAATTGCCGCGTCCTCTATGCCACACATATACATGAGATAGCCTCATATGCCGATGAAATAAACAAAAGCGAACGCTCGCGCGGCAAGATAGATTTTCTCTGCGCCGAGCTTCAGGGCAAGGAACGCTCATATAAAATCGTGCGCGGAAAAAGAAGCCGCGGAAGCCACGCCATGGATATTTTCGAGAAATACGGCATCGGTTTCCTCGCGGAAAAATAGACGCTTTTTTACAAAATGAGATATAACATAAAAACCGCTTCGGAGAAGCGGTTTTTATGTTATTCACTTATCCCGGATGAGCTTTATACAGCAACATCCTTTCAAAATATTCCGGAATCTGAATTAAAGGGTCTTCCGCTAATATTGATAAACTCATCAGAGCCGAATGCCGTATTTATTGCTGACATCGGCATTTACGGTTATGCATTTATTTGTGAAGCTGATGGAAAAACGCCCTTTCACATATGCGCAAATCTATACTAACGGGCTTCCAGATAATAATATTTTCCGAGCAAAAGCTTTTTCTCCCTCGGATACGGGCAGACATCCTTTCTTCCCGCATACAGCAGTGCGGAGCCGACCGGTGAAGCGCGGAGCACAGTGACATTTCCTCGCCCTCCTATTTTGCAGATTTCATCGTAAATTTCAAATACGGACGGATGCAGGTGCGTAATTTCGCCGCCGACCTTTCCGCCATGCGATTTATTTATGCCGATATAGCACTCCGGCGTGTCAACACCGATTTCGATTACTATGTTTTCAGAGAGATTCCATGTAATACTTCCTGCGCTTTTGTCAAGCTCAAATCTGCCGCATAAATCGGGCGTTTCAAGCATCATGCCATAGAGCTCTTCCGTGCTTTGCGGAACAATCATTTTAAGCGGAGAAGCATCGTTTTCAAAGGCATTGTCATAGCTCTGCGTGATGAAAATGCTCTCGGGAATATCCATGCCACTGAGGTTCATCCGATAAAACATTCTCCTCTCTGCAAGCACCCTGATGGGACAATCGAAGCGATTTTCAAGCTTTGAGAGCATGCTGTCAAGGCGTCTGTCAAAAAAATCCGAATCGCCGTCATAATCCACCATCCACTCGGATTTATCTTCAATATAATCTATCCCGTCAAAATCGGGAAAAAGATAGAGCGTATCATCGTAAATAAAATACTCAAATCCGTTCGTCTCCTGCCTGATATACTTTATCGGCAGGTTGCGCGACACGGCACCGTTATAAAAACGGTACTCGGGAGAATACAGAATATCCGCCGTGAATTTTCTTCCGAAATCGGCATAATAACGTGAGTTTTTGTATTCTCTTTTCATTTTCGGCATACGAAACGCCGTACCAATCCCTCCGATGACAATCCCGACAATAATCAGCGGCGAGAATATGACGATAAGCAAGACAATCAAAAATTTCCTGTACCATTTCGGTTTATCCATTGACTTTCTCTGTCTCCTTCCGTGTTTTGTTATATTATATCATAAAAAAATAAATATTTCAAGTATTTCGCTGTCCTACACCGTTTATGTGGCGGAATTTGCCGCAAGTTGTTGACATTCTCAGCCTGAACGGGTATAATATAATAGAAATTTATTAAACATAAAACAGAACGGACGGTGTTTATATGAACGAAGCGGATTATTCAGCCGCATTTGCCGAAAACGAAAAGGAAGCCAACCTTTACGCCGCGCGCTGTATGCGTGTGCTTGCGGTTGTGGTTGCCGTGATTTGGGTGCTGAACATTCTGGGAGTGTTCATCGTTCCGAAAACCATTATGGCGATAGCCGGCATCGGCGGTATCTCACTTCTGTTCCTGCCCAGCCTGCTTTTTCACATCATAAATCAGAATTCACCGCGTCTGAAGCTGTATATTCTTCTGTGTTGTATACTAGGCATTACGCTTTTGTCCTCCGCTTTGCCCAGTCATGCCGTTCTGGCATGGGCTGTGCCTGTGGTTCTGGGCTGTCATTACTATTCCAAACGCTTCTCCTACGGTCTGCTTGCCGTTTCCGTTGTATGTATGGCGGCATCACTGATTATAGGTACATATTTCGGCGAATGGGACAGCAATCTGCTCAAGGCACTGGAATCGGACGGTATGCGCGTCGTCACGGGCGATACCATCCGCCGCGTCGTACTCTTTTACATACTTCCACGCTCGCTTATTCTCTGCGGCGTAACCATTATATGCTCCACACTGGCAGACCGCACGCGAAAGCTGCTCGAGCGCCAGATTAAGGACAGCGCGGATAAACAGCAGATTGAATCCGAATTAAGCGTAGCCACTCATATACAGACATCCATGCTCCCGCGCATCTTTCCCGCATTTCCCTCGCAAAAAGAATTTGATATCTATGCCATTATGAATCCTGCCAAGGAGGTGGGCGGCGACTTTTACGATTTCTTCATGGTCGACAAGGATCACCTTGCGGCAGTAGTGGCGGATGTATCCGGAAAGGGTGTCCCCGCGGCACTGTTCATGGTAATCGCCAAAACGCTGATAAAAGATCATGCACAGCACGGCACATCACCCGATGTTGTATTCACGGAAGTAAATCGCCTGCTCTGCGAGACAAACGATGAAGGAATGTTTGTAACGGCATGGATGGGCATACTTGAGCTTTCCACAGGGCATCTTGCTTATGTCAATGCCGGACATAATCCGCCACTGCTTCGGCGTGCCGACGGCAAATATGATTATCTGCGCACCCGCTCCGGTCTTGTGCTGGCAGGAATGGAAGAAACGCGCTATCGTTCATGCAGTCTGGAGCTTTCGCCCGGGGATGCACTGTTTATTTACACCGACGGTGTCACCGAGGCAACGGACGCTTCCGGTCAGCTTTACGGCGAAGCGCGACTCGCCACCGTTCTGAATGCCAACCGCGATTGTGCGCCCGAGCCGCTGCTGTCTGCTGTCAGAGCCGATGTAGAAGCATTTGTGGGGCAGGCACCGCAGTTTGATGATATCACCGCATTGAGCCTTTGCTACTATGGGCAGACATCGTCGCTCTGATTTCATGCCGGCAATTAAAATTTGATAAAAATTCGGGGCTGTCGCCGAGAGGAGTAAATTCCTTTACGTGGCAGCCCCGATTTGCGTTGGTGGGACGCGATACGATTTTATAAAATAAGCCAAACGCTCGGTTCCGCAGCGTTTGGCTATGTAGTTTATTCAGTTAGGTAAACTGGAATTTAGCTATTTATCAATTCTTGTAATTCATTTACAAAACGGCAGATATGAAATCCGTCACATACGGCATGATGAACTTGAATAGCCAAAGGAAGTATCGTTCGTCCATCTTCTTGATAATATTTCCCCATCGTAAAAATGGGAACTAAATAGTCATAACCTTTCTGTAAATTCAAATTAAAGCCCTCAAATGTTGACCAAGGTATCATAGATACATTAAAAACATTTTCGGGAGCATTTGGTTTTCCTATCATTTCATGATTATTTTTATATTGTCGCATATCGCTTTCATATGCCATTAAAAATGCTTCAAAGTCCGGTATATATGTAGTCCAAATGTCGGAAAACGTTTCTGTATCCTCGTGAAATATTGTATAGCAGGGTATCATCTCATCATATATGCCTAATTCACCCGCCTGATTGATTGCTGTTCTAAACTCTGAATGGCGATTTACAATCGTTGCAAGATAATAAAGCATTGCAGGGTATAATTTCATTCGCTTCTTTTTTATTTGCGTAATATCCAATTTAACAGTCATACTGTATGTGCAAGGTATATTCACAAAGTAATGTTCAAAATACTCATTCCGTTTCCAACTACTTCTATCAATTTTTTCGAATACCATCTAAGTTCCCTCACAAATTCCGATTTGTCAATATCTTATTATACCATAAATCTTCCCTTTTTTCAATGGCGAATTATACGGTCAAGCGCAGCGCCGGAAAGTCCACGCACTTCTTCACTGCTCGCATTACTTATTACCTTGACAAGTGAAAAGTGAAGAATGAAAAAGTGAAAAAGTAAAACTCCCGCACTGATGTGCGGGAGTTTTGGCAGGGGCAGGAGGATTCGAACCCGCGACCCACGGTTTTGGAGACCGGTACTCTACCAGCTGAGCTATACCCCTATGCAAGGACGAACCGTATGATTCGCCCGCTTTTTCTGTTGGTGGGCCTTTAGGGACTCGAACCCCAGACCAACCGGTTATGAGCCGGTTGCTCTAACCAACTGAGCTAAAGGCCCGTGATTAAGAGCGGATTTCTGAAACCGCTCTGCTATTTTACCATGACTCGGCGCTTTTGTCAATAACTTTTATAAAATTTGTCGAGATTTTTTAGCCGTATCGCCGAAGCCGCCGTATGATCTCTCTTATTTTATTTCTCTTCTGCCGTCAAGTGCGCGCATGAGCGTAACCTCATCGGCATATTCTATGCTTGCGCCCACAGGAACACCGTAAGCAAGGCGTGTCGTTCTTATTCCGAGCGGCGCGACGAGCTTAGAAATATACATTGCCGTAGTTTCGCCCTCTACATTCGGATTTGTTGCGAGAATAAGCTCCTTTACCTCGCCATTGCCTATGCGCTCGAGAAGCTCCTTTATACGAAGATTATCGGGACCTATCCCATCCATCGGGGAAAGCGCACCGCCCAGCACATGATAGAGACCCTCATATTCCTTGACCTTCTCTATCGCCATGACGGTTTTGGCATCCTCGACAACGCAGATAACGGATCTGTCGCGTCTCGGATCCGAGCATATCGAGCATATCGGCGCATCGGAAAGATTGCCGCATATCTCGCAGTTATGTATATCATGCTTTGCCGAGATAAGGCATCTTGCAAATTCTTCGACATCAGCCTCGCTCATATCGAGAACGGAAAGCGCATAGCGCACAGCTGTCTTGTAGCCGACACCCCTGAGCCTGCCGAATTGCTCTATCAGCTTCTGCAAAGGCAAAATATAATCCATGTTTCCCTCCGAAAATGCTTTACGCTATAGGTTTATCAGAAAAGACCGGGCATACCGGAAAGCCCGCCGAAGGCTCCCGTTATCTTCTCCATTTCGGCGTTTGTCGTATCTTCAACGCGCTTTATCGCTTCGTTTACGCCTGCCACGATAATGTCGGAAAGCGTTTCCACATCGTCGGGATCTACTATTTCGGGATCGATTTTTATGGAGAGTATCTCTTTCTTGCCGTTTATTTTGATCTGAACAACGCCGCCGCCCGCGGAAATATCGTATTCTCTTGTTTCAAGCTCCGCCTGAAGTGCCGCCATATCCTCCTGCATCTTCTGCGCCTGCTTTATCATCTGATTCATGGAGGGACCGCCGCCTCCGGGTATTCTTGCTTTCATATTTCATTCTTCCTTTCCGAATTCTTCAAATTTCTTTATAAGCTCTTCCATAGGTTCACCGAGCATATTTTCAGCCTTTTCATGCTCGAGACAGAGGATTTTTTCCGGTGGAAAATCCTTCCCCGTCGCTTCTTTTATCGCAGAGGAAACATCCCCCTTGCGCTTATCATTCATCAGGCTTATGCCGAAGGGCTTGTCAAAAACCACATACAGACATCCATCGCACTCAAATGCCGCCGAGCCGCGTATAAACGAGCCGAGCGCCATATCCGAAGCCGCAATTCGCTTCACCACATCGCCCCAGCGGCGCATCGGAAGCTTTCCTGAAGCCGATTTCTTTGTCGTCTCGGCAGTCTTATCATCGGCTGATTTTTCCGCCGTCGGTGCGCCGTCCGGTGCTGACGACGATAGTGAAATTTCCGCCTTTGGCTCTTTTGCCGCGGGTGAAGCAGGGGAAGCGGGTGATGCAGGCGTTACGCGCGCCGTCTCCGCTCTCGGCTTCGGCGCCGCCCTTTGCACATATGCCGCTTCCTGTGCGGGAGCAGCCGACTCCGGCTCACAGGCGCGTATCAGCGCCATCTCAGCATAGATTTTTGCCGAGGCGGGAATCTTCTGCATATTGCTTTCCGTCGTTATGAATATATCGAGTATGCGGAAAAGTGTTCCCGCATCGTAATGCTCCGCATATTCTGCGGCGGGTCTGTCTGCCCCGATCTTGCCGCGCGAGCTGATGTAAACAAGCATGTCGCGATAGAAAGCGATAAGCTCGCGCCAGAAAACGGCGATATCGCGCGATGAATTGTATATTTCGTCCGTTATTTCGAGTGCCTTTGCCGCGTCTCCCGAGGAGATTGCCGTGCATATCTCGCCGAGAAGCTTTGATGAAGCCGCACCGAGCATGGATGAAGCGGATTCGAGCGTTATTTTGCCGCCCGTTCCCGAGCAGTATTCGAGCATATTCAGCGCATCGCGCACAGCTCCCTGCGAAAGCCCCGCTATAAGCTTCAGTGCCTCTGCCTCGGCTTCTATTCCCTCGCCTGCACAGACCTTCTCCATCCGACTTACCATATCGTCGGGCGAAACACGATGAAAATCGAAGCGCTGGCATCTCGAGAGCACCGTCGCGGGAATCTTATGCAGCTCCGTTGTCGCGAGGATGAAAAGCACATGCTCGGGCGGCTCCTCGAGAGTTTTCAGCAGTGCGTTGAAAGCCGAGATAGAGAGCATATGCACCTCATCGATGACATAGACACGATATTTCAGCTCAGCCGGCGTATAGACCACGGCATCGCGGATATCGCGGATATCGTCAACGCCGTTGTTGCTTGCCGCGTCCATTTCGATAACATCGGTGCAGTTGCCGCTGTCTATACTGCGGCAGGCGGCACACTTACCGCATGGATCGCCGTTCACGGGAGAAAGGCAGTTTGCCGCTTTTGCTATTATCTTGGCACAGGTGGTTTTTCCCGTGCCTCTCGGACCGCAAAAAAGATACGCATGAGATATCTTGCCTGCCTGCACTTCGCTTTTCAGCACAGAGGTGATATGATCCTGCCCTACGACATCCTCAAATACCGCCGGGCGCCATTTTCTGTAGAGCGCCTGATACATTTTCCTTCCCTCCCGAAAATAAAAGCGAGGTATAAAATCAGACCATACACCGAAAACTCGAAATGAACTTCCATGCGCTTTCCGCAGTCTCCGCTCGGAGCAGGCAACCCCGCGGCACACCGGTGGCACTGCTTAATGCTGCTTGATTCCTCACCTGACATGGTTCACAGCTACCGATTGCGCGGGACCCACCCGTCATCGCGGAGATTATGCGGTGCAGACCACACAAATCCACCCCTCATAATCGGAAACCATCCCTGCTGTAGCGGATTGCAGGTACAGGGCACCGCTAATTCCCCGACCGGTATGGTCTGATTTTATATCTCGCTTCGTTTATTATAGCAGAAAAGATTGATTTTTGCAATACCAAAATAAAACTTATATAAATTTTTTTGCCGTTTGCAGACAAAAATAAGAAAAAAAGCTGTTGACAACGGCTCTTTACCGTATTATAATATAGAAAGTATATACCTGCAAATGCAAAGACGGAGAGAGTAGCATCCGAAGAAAGCCCAAAGCGAGCCGAAGACGGTGAGAGTTCGGCGGCAAGTAGCCTCATGCGAAAATCACTCCCGAGCATCGCTGCCGAAAGGCTTCTCCTATTAAGCACGCGACGGCATCCCGCCGTAATACGGGAAGCATATAAATGTATGCGAACGGGTGGTTAAGCGACGCTTTCCTGCGCCGTCCCGATTGCGGACGGTGCTTTTTTTGATTTTGCAGTGAAAAAGAAGAATTTATTCGGGAGGAAAAATTTTATGTACGAAAAAGTGTCCGCGAATCTGAATTTCGTGGAAAGAGAAAAAAAGATTGAGCAGTTCTGGCGTGACAATAAGATATTCGAAAAGAGTATCGAGGCTCGCGAGGGCTGTCCGGATTATACATTCTATGACGGACCCCCCACGGCAAACGGAAAGCCGCATATTGGTCATGTACTCACGCGTGTAATCAAAGATATGATTCCCCGCTACCAGACAATGAAGGGAAAGAAGGTTCTCCGCAAGGCAGGCTGGGATACGCACGGACTTCCCGTCGAGCTTGAGGTGGAAAAGCTGCTCGGGCTGGACGGCAAGGATCAGATAGAAAAATACGGCATCGAACCTTTCATAAAGAAATGCCGCGAGAGCGTATGGAAATACAAGGGTATGTGGGAGGATTTCTCCGGCATAGTCGGCTTCTGGGCTGATATGGAACATCCCTATATCACATATACAGATGAATATATCGAGTCAGAATGGTGGGCGCTCCGTCAGATATGGGACAAAGGTCTGCTCTATAAGGGCTTCAAGATAGTTCCCTACTGTCCCCGCTGCGGCACGCCGCTATCCAGCGCCGAGGTCGCTCAGGGCTATAAGGATGTGAAGGAGCGCTCCGCCGTCGTCCGCTTCAGGGTAAAGGGCGAGGACGCATATTTCCTCGCATGGACGACAACTCCGTGGACACTTCCCTCCAATGTCGCGCTCTGCGTAAATCCCCGCGAGGAATACGCCAAGGTAAAGGCGGCGGACGGCTATACCTACTATATGGCAAAGGCTCTGCTCAATACCGTTCTCGGCAAGCTCGCGCATGACGATACTCCTGCCTATGAAATAATCAAAGAATGCAAGGGCAAGGAGCTCGAGCATAAAGAATACGAGCCGCTCTTTGACTTTGCGCTCGATATAGTGGCAAAGCAGGGCAAAAAGGCATATTACGTCACGTGCGCCGATTTTGTAACTCTCACAGACGGTACTGGTATCGTTCATATCGCGCCTGCCTTCGGTGAGGATGACGCCAACGTAGGCAAGGCATACGACCTGCCCTTCGTTCAGCTCGTGGACGGCAAGGGCGAAATGACAAAGGAAACCTCCTATGCGGGACTTTTCGTAAAGAAAGCCGACCCGCTGATAATTACCGACCTCGAAAAGAAGGGGCTTCTCTTCGACGCGCCCAAGTTTGAGCACAGCTATCCGCACTGCTGGAGATGCGATACTCCGCTCATATACTACGCAAGAGAATCATGGTATATCCGCGAGAGTGCCGTAAAAGAAGACCTGCTCCGCAACAATGCGACCATAAACTGGATTCCCGAATCCATCGGCACAGGAAGATTCGGAAACTGGCTCGAAAATATTCAGGACTGGGCGATATCGCGCAACCGCTACTGGGGCGCACCGCTCAATATATGGGAATGCGAATGCGGTCACCGCCACTGCGTCGGCAGTCGCGAGGAGCTCTATGAAATGAGCGGCGACGAACGCGCAAAGACGGTTGAGCTTCACCGCCCGTATATCGACGAGATAACGATAAAATGCCCGAAATGCGGCAAACCGATGAAGCGCGTGCCGGAAGTGCTCGACTGCTGGTTTGACTCGGGCGCAATGCCTTTTGCGCAGTATCACTATCCCTTTGAAAACAAAGAGCTTTTCTTGAGCCACTTCCCCGCGCAGTTTATCTCCGAGGCAGTGGACCAGACGCGCGGTTGGTTCCATTCACTGCTCGCCGTCTCCACTCTCGTTTTCAATAAGGCTCCTTATGAAAATGTCATCGTTCTCGGTCATGTACAGGATGAAAACGGTCAGAAGATGTCGAAATCCAAGGGTAACGCAGTAGACCCGTTTGATGCTCTTGCCAAGCACGGCGCCGATGCGATACGCTGGTATTTCTATTCAAACAGTGCTCCGTGGCTTCCCAATAAGTTTCACGATGCGGCTGTGACCGAGGGGCAGCGCAAATTCATGGGCACGCTCTGGAATACTTATGCTTTCTTCGTTCTCTATGCGAACATCGACGGGTTCGACGCAACAAAATATACGCTTGATTATGAGAAGCTTCCGGTCATGGACAAGTGGGTGCTCTCCAAGCTCAATTCTCTGATAAATGAAGTCGACGACGACCTCGGCAATTACCGCATAACCGAAACGGCGCGTGCGCTCTCCGATTTTGTGGACAAGCTTTCAAACTGGTATGTCCGCCGTTCGCGCGAGCGCTTCTGGGTAAGCGATATGACAGAGGACAAGATAAACGCATATATGACGCTCTATACCGTCCTCGTCACATTCTGCAAGCTCGCCGCTCCGATGATTCCTTTCATGACAGAGGATATATATCAGAATCTTGTGCGCAGCATAGACAAGTCCGCGCCCGAGAGCATTCATCTCTGCAATTTCCCGCAGGCAAACGAGGCATATATAGACTCCGAGCTTGAAGCGAGAATGGATGAGGTGCTCGATATTGTTGTTCTCGGCAGAGCCTGCAGAAACAGCGCCTCCATCAAGAACCGTCAGCCTATCGGCGTTATGTATGTCAAGGCGGAAAAGGTGCTTCCCGAATATTTTGTTGAGATAGTAGCAGACGAGCTGAATGTCAAGAAAGTCGAATTTGTCTCCGACGCCGCTTCGTTCACAAGCTATTCCTTCAAGCCGCAGCTTCGTACAGTCGGTCCGAAATACGGCAAATATCTCGGCAAGATAAGAACCATGCTCGCAGAAATAGACGGCAATGCCGCAATGGCGGAGCTTCGCGACACAGGCAAGCTGAAGCTTGACCTCGGCGACACGGTAGCCGAGCTTTCCGAGGAGGATTTGCTCATAGAGTCCGCTCAGATACCGGGCTATGAGGCTCTCTCGGATAACAATGTGACCGTCGCTCTCGATACCAATCTCACACCCGAGCTTATAGAAGAGGGCTTTGTGCGCGAGATAGTCAGCAAAATTCAGACGATGCGCAAGGATTCCGGCTTTGAGGTTATGGACAATATCAATATCTATTGCTCCGGCAATGATAAGATAGCTGATATCATGGAGCGCAATGCCGACTCCATCAAGAGTGAAACGCTTGCAGTGAATATAATTTTCGGAAGCGAAACGCATTTCAGCAAAAACTGGAATATCAACGGCGAGGATGTCGTCCTCGGCGTCGAAAAAATAAACAAATAATTTCGGAGGGAGAAAACGTGGGAAAAGGCAAATCAACATTCTGGGCAGATTTCAAGAAGTTCATCACTCGCGGCAATGTGCTTGATATGGCAGTCGGCGTTGTAGTCGGCGGTGCTTTCGGCAAGATAACGACGGGACTTGTGAACTACATTATCAATCCTTTTGTGGGTCTTTTTCTGAAAAGCGGCAGTCTTGACGGCGTAAAAACAGTCATCACGCCCGCCGTGACAAATGCGGAGGGTGTTGTGACAACACCCGAGGTTGCTATCCTCTGGGGTGCATGGCTCCAGACAATAATCGATTTTCTCATCATTGCGCTATGCATTTTCACTGTGCTCCGCGTTATCATGAAGGTGAGAAATACACTTAATGAAAAAGAAATAAAAGCGGCAGAAGAAAAAGCCGCCAAGGAAAAGGCGGAAGCCGAAGCCGCAAAAGCGGCGGCAGATGCGGCGGCCGCGAAGAAGGAAGCCGAGGATCAGAAGCTGAAAGCCGATGTTGCCCGTCAGGCGGAGCTTCTCGAAAAGCTCTGCAACATAATGGAAAGCAAAAAATAAACCAATACTTTCAAAAAAATGGAATCCTCGCGGATTCCATTTTTTGTTTTTGCAATGGTTTTGAATAAATGCGGTCAAACACGTCAAAAGGCGGAAATCTCTCGGATTTTCCGCCTTTTCTTCTGTCGTTTAAGTCTCTATTCCCGCAAACTGCGACATATAGAGCCCGTAATATACGCCTTCTGCGGCGATAAGCTCATTATGGTTTCCGGCTTCGACTATCCTGCCGTCGTCGAGAACTATTATCTTATCCGCATCGCGTATGGTTGAGAGTCTGTGCGCTATTATCAGCGTGGTTCTTCCCTGCATCAGATTTATCATCGCGCTCTGGATATCCATCTCCGTGCGCGTATCTACGCTTGAGGTCGCCTCATCGAGAATGAGTATCTTCGGGTCTGCCAGTATCGCGCGGGCAATGGTAAGCAGCTGTTTCTGTCCCTGACTTATATTGCCGCCCGATTCATCGAGCACCGTATCATAGCCCTCGGGCATACGCGTGATGAAATCATGCGCTTTTGCCGCTTTTGCCGCCGCTTCCGTTTCAGCTTCGCTCGCCTCCGGTCTGCCGTAACGGATATTCGCGCCTACCGTATCCGAGAAAAGCACCGTATCCTGCAAAACTATCGCGATATTCTTGCGCAGCGAAGCCTTGGTTATCTCGCGTATATCCGTGCCGTCCAGCAGTATCTTTCCGCTGTCCGTCTCGTAAAAGCGCGTCAGCAGATTGATTATCGTCGTTTTTCCCGAGCCGGTCTTTCCGACTATGGCTATCTTCTGTCCGCTTGAAATCTCAAGATTGAAATTTTTCAGCACAGGTTCGCTTTGAACATATGAGAAGCATATATTCCGGAACGAAATATTGCCCTTGATATCGGCGGGTAAAAGCACCTTTTTGCCCTCGTCCGTCTCATCATTCTGATCCGTTATCTCAAAAACACGCTCCGCGCCCGTTATCGCATTGAGTATCGAGGTATACTGGTTTGCCACCTCGTTTATCGGGCGTGTAAACTGCTTGGAATACTGGATGAAAACATATATTGTAGTGATGCCGATAAGCCCCTTCATCGTAAAGAGCGCACCGCATATTACGATAAGCAGAAAGCCGACATTGCCGATGATATTCATGAGCGGACCCATGACTCCGCCGAAAATTTCCGCCTTGATACCCGCCGTGCGGAGTTCGTCGCCCGTGCGGTTGAATTCATCTTTTATCTCGTTTTCGTGACCAAAGGCAACTACGGTTTTATATCCCGTCACGCTCTCCTCCACCTGTGAGTTTATCGCGCCGAGCAACTGCTGCTGACGCATGAAATACCTGCGGACATATTTTGTCAGCTTTGTCGTCACAAGCACGGTCAGCGGGATTGTCACGAGAGCGACAAGCGTCATCTGCCAGCTGTGATAAAGCATCAGCGAGAAAGCGCCGATTATCGTTATGATACTGGAGATGAGCGATGTCACGGAGTTTGAAACGGTATTTGAGATATTTTCTATATCGTTTGTCATGCGGCTCATGATATCGCCGTGCGGATGATTGTCGATATATTTTATCGGGAGCTTTTCTATCTTGCGGAAAAGGTCGCCGCGCATACGGTAGACTGTTTTCTGCGAGAGCTTTGCCGAAATATGCCCCTGAATATATGTGAAAAGCGAGGAAAGCAGATATACCGCACCGAGGAGCACGAGCAGCCTTGTCATACCCGCGAAATCGACCTTTACAGTACCGTCCTCGAGGATTATCAGCTTGCCGCCCTCATCTGTCGACGGCGTGAGGAATTTCAGTGCCTCGCCCTGAATGGAAGGACCCGCGAGGTTGAGAAGTGCCGATATAATAACGCTTGCCACGAGCATAATTATCATGAATTTATTCGTGACTATATATTTGAGGAGCCTTGAGAGCGTCTTTTTCATGTTCTTCGGCTTTTCGGCTATCATGTTCATGCCGCGGCGCGGACCGCCGCCGGGACGCATATCCATCGGCTTTTTGTCGCCGCCCTGCGGTGCGCCCACGGGTTTTTGCGTATTATTCAATGCTCTCACCTCTCTTCAGCTGTGAATTGTAAATATCGCGATAAACATCGCTTGTTTCGAGCAGCTCGGCGTGCGTGCCTACGGCGGAAATACCTCCACCGTCGAGTACGACTATCCTGTCCGCATTCATGACGCTTGCCACACGCTGCGCTATCGTGATGACCGTTGTATCAGCCATTTCGCTTCGCAGAGCTGCGGAAAGCCTTGCGCTTGTTTTCAGGTCGAGTGCCGACATGCTGTCATCAAAAATGATTATTTCCGGCTTTTTCAGTATCGCACGGGCGATGGAAAGCCTCTGCTTCTGTCCGCCCGAGAGAGACGCGCCCTTCTCCGCTATCATTGTGTCGTAGCCTTCGTTAAACGATTCTATGAAGCTGTCCGCCTGCGCTATCTCGGCGGCTTTTTTCAGCTCGGTATCGCTTGCCTCGGGATTGCCCCAGCGCAGATTTTCCGCCACGGTGCCGGAGAAAAGCTCGCTCTTCTGAAGCACGAGCGCCACCTTGCTCCGCAATGCGTCAAAGGAATAATCGCGCACATCCTCTCCGTCGAGCAGGACTCTGCCGCCCGTCACATCGTAAAAGCGCGGTATCAGATTCACAAGCGAGGTCTTGCCCGAGCCTGTGGCTCCGAGTATGGCAACATTTTCGCCCTGCTTTATATCGAGATTGATGCCCGAGAGCACGGGAGCGGAGTTTTCGGGAGAATCGGGATAGCGAAAGCTTACATTTTCAAATGTGACGCAGCCCTTTTCTCCGTTTGCTCCGTCTGCGCCGTGTCCTTCGACAACGGCAGGCTCGGCATCAAGCACCTCCTCTATTCTGCGTGCGGAAGCCGAAGCACGTGAGAAGCTCTGGAATATCATGGATATCATCATCATGCTCATCAGAATCTGCGAAATATATGTCACAGCCGCCATGATATCGCCGACAAGTATGCCGCCGACCTCGGAAACCTGCTTTCCGCCGACGGCGATAAGCGCGATAACGGCAAAGTTCAGCACTATCATCATGAAAGGACTGAGCAGAGCCATAAGCTTCTGGATTTTGAACATCGTTACCGACAAATCCTTGTTTGCCGCGTCAAAACGCTCGTTTTCGTGCTCTTCGCGCACATAAGCCTTGACGACGCGTGCACCCGTGACATTCTCCTGCACCACGGAATTGACCTTATCGAGCTTTTTCTGCACGGCATCGAACATCGGGCGCACCTTTCCGACGACAAAAAGCACCACGATAAGCTGTATCGGTATCGTCACGGCTATGACTATGCCGAATCTGGCATTGAGCGCGAGCGCCTTGATTATGCCGCCGACAAAGAATATCGGCGAGCGGAAAAACATACGCAGTCCTGTCGCCACAAACTGCTGAACCATCGAGATATCGTTTGTCATTCGCGTGACGAGCGAGCCTGTGGTGAAATCGTCCGTCTGCTCTATCGAGAGAGACATCACCTTGGCAAAGGCGGCTTTGCGCAGACTGTTTCCGAAATTCTGCGAGGCATAGGAGGCGAAAAACGCCGCGCCCACGCCGAATATGCCGCCGAGGATGACATATATCAGCATCTTTATGCCCATCGGCAGTATAACATCCATCCCACCGCCGTTTATTATACCTTCATTTACTATCTGCGCCATCACGGTAGGAAGCTCAAGATCGATAAGCACCTCGCCCACCATAAATATCGGCGACCATATGGCAATAAACCAATATGGCTTCAGATATGATAAAACCTTTTTCATCATTTCTCCCTTTCGCTCATTCCGATTTTGCCTCTTCCGTGATTCTGAGCATATTATCGCGCAGTTTTGTCAGCGTGGCGACGAGCGCATCAAGCTCGCTCTGAGGTATGCCCTCGGTCATTCTGCTGTCAAGCATATGATGTATCTCGCGTATCTTATCGTCCGTCTTCCTGCCCTTTTCCGTCAGGTAAACATGAATAACACGTGCATCGTTTTCGTCGCCTCTCCGAACCACAAGCCCGTCTGCCTCCATGCCCTTCAGCGTGACGGAAACGGTCGGTGCTTTAAGATGCGTAGCACGTGCAAGCTCAAGCTGACTTACACCGTCCATTCTCGAAAGGTGAAAAAGAAGCTGCCTGTAACCGTTCTGCACTCCGAGCTTCTCAACCTCGCGGTTTATGATATCGCGGAAAAGCTTGGAAACCTCGTTTGTCATCATGCTCGGCAAAAATTTGCGGTCGCATTTTTTCTCTTCCATAACTGCCTCCATATTAGTTAGTTTTCAAACTAACTGTATAATACACCCTTCTGCGGCTTTTGTCAATAAAAAACGAAAATATTTTTTTGTAAACAAAATGTTAAGGCATGCCCCGCATATGCAGGCGCAAGGCACGGAAGAATACTATAAGAAAAATTTATCGCTTTCCGCTTGACAAAAGAAAATTTCGTGCTATAATGTTCGTAGAAAATACCCTCGCGGGGTATTTGGAGGTAATATATGAGAGAGGAAAAATACAGCGTTTCGGGTATGTCGTGTGCCGCCTGCAGCAGTGCTGTCGAGCGTGTCACGCGCAGGCTGGACGGAGTGGAGCGCGCCGATGTCAATCTGACCACAGGCAAGCTCGTCGTCCGCTACGACGAAAGCAAGGTCACGCCCGAAATGATAATCGAAAAGGTCACAAAATGCGGTTTCGGCATAGAAAAGGATTCGCCCGAAGCCGAAACAGCACCGAAAGAGAAAAAAGCGGAGCATGAGGATTACGGGCTGAAAAGGCTCATCACGGCGGCGGTTTTCTCCGTCATTCTCCTGTATGTCAGCATGGGAAAGATGATGATTTCTTCCCTGCCCCTGCCGCCCATCATGGATATGAGCAGTCATCCCGTAAACTATGCGCTGACACAGCTCCTGCTGACGGTACCCGTCATGATAGCAGGCAATAAATTCTTTATTTCCGGCTTCCGTGCGCTTTTTCATAAGGCGCCGAATATGGATACGCTCGTGGCGATAGGCAGCTCCTGCTCGTTTATCTACAGCGTGGTCATAACATACACGCTTTCCGACCACCCGCATAATGTCCATGGGCTTTATTTCGAGTCTGCGGCGATAGTGATAACGCTCGTCATGCTCGGCAAATATTTCGAGGCACGCAGTAAAAAGAAAACGAAAAGCGCCATAGAAAAGCTCATTTCGCTCGCACCCGATACGGCGCTTCTGCGCGACGCATCCGGCAATATAAAGGAAGTTCCCGCGTCCTCTCTCGTGCGCGATGATATCGTGCTCGTGAAACCCGGCGCGAAAATTCCGCAGGACGGCATTATAACAGAAGGAAGCTCGGGCGTCGACGAATCGATGCTCACCGGTGAATCGATGCCTGTTTTCAAAAATGTCGGCGATAAGGTCATCGGCGGCAGTATAAATACCGACGGCGCACTCACTGTAAAGGTCACAAACACCGGCGCAGACAGTGTTCTCTCGAAGATAGTGAAGTTTGTCGAGGATGCTCAGGGCAAGAAAGCGCCGATATCAAAAACAGCCGATAAGGTAGCGGGCGTTTTCGTGCCGACAGTCATATCCATCGCCGTAGCGGCGGCGATAATCTGGGCTATCGCGGGCAAGGATATCGCCTTTATCCTGAAGGTATTCACTTCTGTGCTCGTCATAGCCTGCCCCTGCGCACTCGGACTTGCCACGCCGACAGCCATCATGGTCGGCACGGGTCTCGGCGCTACGCACGGCATACTGATACGCGACGGCGAAACGCTTGAAATAACGCACAAGACTAATGTCGTGATACTCGACAAAACAGGAACGATAACGAAAGGCGAACCCGAGGTCACCGCCGTTATCTGCGGCGATGGCACAGATGAAGCCGAGCTTCTCGCCATTGCCGGCTCTGCGGAATCTCTCTCCGAGCATCCGCTTGCGCAGGCTATAGTGAAATATGCCGAGGGCAGAAACGCCGCAAAAAAGGACGTTTCGGATTTCCGTGCCATCTCCGGCAAGGGGATTTCATGCAGGGTCGACGGCAGCGATATCCTGATAGGAAGCAGCAGGCTGACAGCCGAATCCGCAGCGCTCAATCCGCTTGAAGCCGATGCCGTTTCACTTGCCGCCAAGGGTCAGACACCCATGAGCGTCATCAAAAACGGTAAGGTCATAGGTATAATCAGCGTTGCCGATACGATAAAGGAAACAAGCCGCGAAGCCATAGCAAAGCTTCATAAATCGGGCATAAAAACGGTCATGCTCACGGGCGACAACCGCGCCGCCGCCGACTATATCGGCAAGGAGGCGGGCGTTGACGAGGTCATCGCCGAGGCGCTTCCCGAGGATAAGGCGAGAATAGTCGAAGAATATCGCAGCAAGGGCAATACCGTAATGATGGTAGGCGACGGCATAAACGATGCGCCTGCCCTCACGAGCGCCGATGTCGGCTGTGCTATCGGAAACGGAAGCGATATAGCCATAGAATCGGGCGATATCGCGCTGATGAAGAGCGACCTTGCGGATGTATATCGCGCGATAAAGCTGAGCCGCTATACGATAACAAATATCAAGGAAAATCTCTTCTGGGCTTTCTGCTACAATACTGTAGGCATTCCCGTGGCAGCCGGTCTGCTCTATGCCTTCGGCGGTCCTCTGCTCAATCCCATGATAGCGGGACTGGCGATGTCGCTCTCCTCTGTCTGCGTCGTATGCAATGCCCTGCGCCTGAGAGGTAAGAAATTATGAGTGAAAAAGAAATATGCCCCTGTTGCGCACGGAAAAAGGAGCGCACACCCGAGGAGCACCGTTCTCTGCAAAACCGTCTCAGCCGTATAGAGGGGCAAATCCGCGGACTTCGCAATATGATTGACAATGACGCCTACTGCATTGATGTGCTCACGCAAGCCTGCGCCGCCAAAAGTGCGCTTGAAGCCTTTATGCGCGAGATGATAGCAAGCCATATGAAAACCTGCGTGGCGCACGACCTTCGCGAGGGCGATGACAGCAGCATAGACGAGCTGGTAAATATACTGAAAAAAATTTAATTGCCGAAAGGCGGAAAGGAAATAAAAATGACTGTACTTAAAGTGGAGGCAATGCACTGTCCGCATTGCGTGGCAAGAATAGAAAAGGCTCTTTCCGAAGCGGGACTGAAATTCTCGGTTTCGCTCGAAAAAAAGACCGTCACGATAGACGGCTGTGACGGTTGCGTCAAAAAGGCTGTCGGTATACTCGATGACCTCGGCTTCGATGCCGTAAAGGCGTAAAATAGCATGAAAAGTCCCGCGCGAGCGGGACTTTTTCTTTTATTTATTATTTTTTCCGAGACGCTCAGCCATAGTCAGAAGCGCGGTCATATCTTCATCGGAAAGTCCCTTTGCGGCTTCACAAAGCCTGCCGAGCAAAATAGGATTGTCCGTTTTCTCATCGAAAAATTCTTTCGGCGTTACCCCGAGATAATCGCACATATATAAAAATTCCGACATCGACGGCAATGCTCTGCCAGAGGTAATGGCTCTTATATAGCTGTCGCTGTGACCGAGGTCGAGACTCATTCTGTATTCAGAAACATTCTTTTTTATGCGAAGTTCGGTGATTCTCGCCCGAATATATTTCTCATCCTGCATATTCAAATACCTCCGTTTTTATTATTTTACCGTATATCAATTTCGAATATTGGTAATTTAATCATCAATATATATTGATACATAGTTATTAAATCGCTATAATTATGTAAAAGCACATGTAATTTTATATAATTCGGAGGTTAATAAGCTTTCATGTCGGCTTTCAGAGTTTCGCTAATAGGTCACAGAATAGTAGATAACATCGACGAAATCGAACAAAAAGTATCGTGTGTAGCAAAAAACATCATACTAAAAAACGAATATACTGAATTTTACATAGGAAGAAACGGAGACTTTGATATAATCGCCGCTTCTTGCATAAAGAAAGTTCAAAGCGAGCTGAACAGATTTTCATCATCAATATTTCTCGTTCTTCCTTATACTGTTTCAAACTTGGAGTATTATGAAAAATATTATGATGCGGTAATAATACCCGATGAATTATCGGCGATTCATCCGAAATCAGCAATAACAAAAAGAAATGAGTGGCTGATAAGCCACTCGGATCTTCTTATCGCATATGTTGTACGCAGTAGCGGCGGCGCCGCCACATGCCTGAAAAAAGCCGTAAAAGCAGAATTGCCGATTATACTGCTGTAAATTCCGCAACATTACATCGCCTTTCGCAAGTCCCGCTCGCGCGGGACTTTTCTGTTTTCGTTCATATTCACGTTTCCCGCCGAATAAGATTTACCAAAACAAAAAATGCGAAAGCAAAAAGCGGAGGAGCAATATGAACACAAATAAGTACAAGCCCGAAGGAATGAATTTCAGCGCGGAGCAAAGCGATTTTTCACTTGCGGCACTCGAAAAAGCAAAAGAAACAGGCAGGATACTCGAGGCTGTGGCAAGCGTTTGCACACCCGAGATGTCGCTGAAAGTAAATCTCGGCTCTGTTATCGGCATCATCCCGAAAGAAGAAGCGGTACTCACGCAGGCGGGCGAAGAAATAAAGGATATCGCCGTCATAACCCGTGTGGGCAAGCCCGTATGCTTCAAAATAACAGGCTTTGAGAAAATAGGCGGCACGACAGTTGCCCTGCTCTCGCGCAGACTCGCGCAGGAGGAATGTATGCGCGCCTGTCTCATGTGCCTCGAAGCAGGCGATGTTATCGATGCAAAGGTGACTCATCTCGAACCCTTTGGTGCCTTCTGCGATATAGGCTGCGGCATAGTTTCGCTCCTGCCGATAGATTCCATTTCCGTTTCCCGCATATCTCATCCGCGCGACCGCTTCTATACGGGAATGGAGATAAAAGCCATAATAAAAAGCATAGATTACGACAGCGGCAGGATATACCTTTCGCACAAGGAGCTGCTCGGCACATGGGAAGAAAATGTCGCCCGCTTCTCCGTCGGTCAGACGGTATCGGGCATCATCCGCAGTACTGAACCGTACGGCATATTCATCGAGCTTGCGCCGAATCTCGCGGGGCTTGCCGAGGTAAAGGAAGGTGCGGTTACGGGGCAGACCGCCGCAGTATACATAAAAAACATCATTCCCGAGAAAATGAAGGTCAAGCTTGCACTTATAGATTCATATTTCCCTGCCTCCGCTGTGCCCGCTCAGTTTGAGTATTTCACAGATACCGCACATATAGACAGATGGGTTTATTCGCCCGAAAATTCGTCAAGAATAATAGAAACGGTATTCGGCGACGAAATTTAATAAATATTTATAATTTATTCTTGAATTATTCTCCTCTTTGTGCTTTAATATAGATAATGTAAATTTCCCGAGGAGAATATAAAATGACAGAGTATTCCTTTACAAAAGCCGTTCCCGTCTGGGAGGAAGGCAAAGAAAAAGAAATGAACTATTGGCTCTGCTTCCGCGCCGAGACAGGAAAGCATGAAAGCATCACTCTCGCACTGACAGGCTCAAGCGCATACATCGTCAAGGTAAACGGAGCCTTCGTCGCATTCGGTCCCGCGAGATGTGCGCATGGCTACTATCGCGTAGACGAGCTTGATCTCTCTTCCCTTTGCACCCATGATAAAAATATAATAACAATAACCGCGCTCGGCTATAACTGCACAAGCTTCTATCATCTCTGCCAGCCCTCGTTTCTCTGTGCGGAGCTTATCTGCGACGGCAAGGTGACCGCCGCAACGGGAGACAGCGGCTTCACGGCACGCTATATTGCAGAGCACGAACAGAAGGCGGAAAAATTCAGCTTCCAGCGCACCTTCACCGAGGTTTATAATCTCGATGAGTCATACCGCGATTTTGAGGTAGCTTCCGATGTCTCTTCTTTGGCACAGGTAAAACTCGTGCCAACGGAGAAAAAGGCTTTCATCGCACGAGACAGCGCATTGAACTCATACTATCATGTGCCGGCAAAGAAGATCGTGCGCCGCGGCGCATTTGATGTCGGCGACTACAGCGCAACCATCGGTTACGGCAGACACATCAAGGAAATCTCATATAAAATGACAGGCTTCACGCTCGATGAGGTGACAACCAATTCCCTGCTCGAGGCAAGAAATATCGAAAATAAGGATATCACTGTAACTGATATCGCCGCCGACTGCACCGATATCGAAAAAAATCATTTTGCCGTTTTTGAAATGGAAAGAAATACCACAGGGCAGATAGAATTTGATATCGTCTGCAAGGACGATGCCGAGGTGCTTGTAACATTCAGCGAGCTTCTCGAAAAGAGCGGAAGCGAGCCCGTCGATTTCCGCCATGCGGGGCTTGTCTGCTCCATGATATGGCGGCTGAAAAAGGGCGAATATCATCTCTCCACCGCCGAACCGTATACGGCGATGTATATTAAATTTGCGGCAAAAAAGGCAAATATCCGCGTTTCCCGCGTCGGCATGAATTATTTCGGTGCCGATATGCCGAAAAAGGCATATGCGGGAAGTGACAAGGCACTCGGCGAAATATTTGATGCCGCCATAGAAACTTATCGCCAGAATACTTTCACCATATATATGGACTGCCCATCGCGCGAACGTGCCGGCTGGCTCTGCGACAGCTTTTTTACCTCACGCGTGGAAAAGGTGCTGACAGGAAAAAGCGAGACAGAAAAGGTTTTTCTCGAGAATTTCCTGCTGCCGGACAGCTTTGAAGCGCTCCCGCACGGTATGCTGCCGATGTGCTACCCCGGTGACCACAGAAACGGAAATTTCATCCCGAACTGGGCAATGTGGTATGTGCTTGAGCTGGAGGAATATCTCGGACGCACAGGCAACCGTGCCCTCATCGATACGGCAAAGGAAAAGATATACGCTCTGCTTGATTATTTCCGCCGCTTTGAGAACGAATATTCCCTGCTCGAAAAGCTTGACGGCTGGGTTTTCGTTGAGTGGTCAAAATCAAATGAGCTGACACAGGATGTAAATTTCCCGACAAATATGCTCTATGCGCACATGCTCGAAAGCGTTGCCCGCCTATATGACGATGCAAACGCCATGGAAAAGGCACAGAAAATAAAAGATGCCGTGAACACGCTTTCCTTCACGGGCGAATTTTACTGCGACAATGCCGTGCGCAGTTCCGACGGAAATCTCGTTCTCTCGGATAAATACACCGAGAGCTGCCAGTATTATGCATTCTTCTGCGGCGTGGCAACCTTTGATAGCCGCCCCGGACTCTGGCAGATAATGCGCGACGATTTCGGTCCCGGCAGAGTCGATGTATGGCCGAATTTCCGCGAGGATGCCAAGTGGAAGAATGTATATCCTTCAAACGCTTTTATCGGCGATTATCTGCGTCTCGAGTTGATTTATCTCTTTGGAGACTATGATAAGCTGACGGCAGATATCAAGAGCTTCTTTACAAAAATGGCTGAAACAACAGGCACACTCTGGGAGAACGAAACCTCAAACGCAAGCTGCAATCACGGCTTTGCCTCTCATGTGCTCTATTGGATGGATAAGCTCGGCATGATAAAAAATATATGAGGTCACCGACGTATATAAAAAATGAAAAACAAAAAGAAACTGATCAAATATATTGTCATGGCAGCCGTGATAATCGCCGCCGTGATATACTTTCTCAAAAATCCCGTATCGGCGGATAAGCTTTCTGCCCTGCTTGAAAAGAATAATCCGAAAGCCGCCGCAGTGCTCCTGCTACTCTTCTCGGTCAAAGGCTTCGTGCCCGTCATACTCTATATGGCACTTGCCGCGGCTTGCGGTCTGCTCTTTGATTTAAAGTATGCCATACCGATAGCCATAGTCGGCACGGTGCTCAATTTCACCGTTTCGTATCTTATCGGCAGAGTCGGAAAAAACGATGTCAATGCGATGATAGAACGCCATGAGAAGCTGAAAAAATATTATACCAAGGGCGAAAAATATTCGTTTGTGCTTTCGCTTGCCCTCCATGCCGTGGGACTCCAGAGCGAACTGCTCGGTACATTCTTCGGCTCGCTCGGAATGCCGTATCTGCCGTATATAGTGAGCAGTGTCATCGGTACATTTCCCGGCGCCGTGATATGGATAATCCTCGGCGGCAAGAGAACGCACCTCTCATGGTATGATTTCATTCCAGTCGCCATAGATCTGATAATAATCGGCATATCGCTCTTCTACCTGAAGAAAAAAAGCGCAAAAGCGGCGGCAGAGTCAGCCCCTGCAGAAATCAAAAAAGCAAAATAACTGAATATGAATATCCCGCAAACCTAAATCGGCTTGCGGGATATTTGTATTTTGTCAAAAGCTTTTCCGCGACTGAAATTACGGATTGCAAATCATCGCCAGAATCGGGACTATATGCATATACCTCCAGTCAATACGGTAGGCATAGCCATCTTTGCCACTCCGAACGGATAAATATCCGAAGAGTTTTCCATCGAGATACTCCGAAACGGTATTTTCGGATATTTCTGCCCGCTCGGCTATTTCCTTTATGCCTGCATATGCGCTCTCATCCTTTACAGTCAGCGCATAAAGCGCCGTGAATATCGTCACCGCTTGCATATCACCGAGAGTTTTCATATGACCGCAAAGCTCGGATATCCTATCTGTTATTTCAAGATGAAAATTTTTATTGTCCGAAAAGAATACCGAGCCATAACGCATGCGCGTGGTTATATCCGGCAGTGGTATGCATGACATTCCCCATTCTGCGCTTCCGGCATGTTCTACGGCACTGTCGGCATCAAAGCCGGAATTTCCGCGCGAACGCATAGCCTTTGAAAAATATGCCGCGTGGAGAGTGTATGCCAGTTTCAGCACCGTCTTAGCATCATCGCCCGCGGGCATGGTGTCTATAGCCGTGCGAAGCTGCAATGCAATGTCGGCAGATGTATCGGCACCTTTATATCCCATAAGCTCGTCTATGGACACGCCGAAATAATCGGCTATATCGGGCAGAAGCTGAATATCGGGACAGCACTGCGAAGATTCCCATTTGCTGACCGCCTGATTTGTCACGCCGAGCGCTTTTGCCAGTTCTTCCTGTGTTATGCCTTTCGCTTTTCTCAAAAAAGCAATTTGTTCGTTAAGTCTGAAATTTTCCATATTTAACCTCCGTGATTGTTTTTTTGTAGCTACAATCACATTATAAACCGCCTTCCGCAGAAAAGCAATGGCGCATCGGTTTGACAAGCGGCATTTCCATCCAACCGCAGGTTGGAATGAGCAGCATAACTTATGCTGAGAAGCGGTTTTCCGCCACGGTGGCAAGCCTCCCTTGTGCAAGCCTCCCTTGTGTAAAGGGAGGTGCCGAGCAACGCGAGGCGGAGGGATTGTAAACAGCTTTTTAAAACTTCACCGCACCTATAATGCCAGCGCAATCTGACCGATGGACTGCTCTACAATATGGCTTATATAATCACAAACACCTTTGAAATTATAGAATATCTCTGTATTCGGTATCCTGATTACCGTCAATCCGTATCCCACAAGAAAAGCTGTTCTTTCGCTATCGTATTGCTTCCCTTCATCGGTATAATGCCCTGAACCGTCAATTTCAATAACAAGTTTAGCCTCGGCACAGTAAAAGTCCGCGATATACTTGCCCAAAACCTTTTGACGAGAAAAACGAACCGGATATCCACGCAAAAAATCGTACCAGAGATGCTTTTCTTCTTTGGTCATGTTCTTTCGCAACATTTTTGCAAGCGGAACAATCTCTTTATTATGCTTTCTCTGCATTACAATCCCTCCGTCACGGCAAGCCGTGCCACCTCCCTTTACACAAGTGAGGCTTATCGTTACCCTCTCGTTTTATGCTCCGTTTATTTTCCTGTGGAGCCGAAGCCTCCGCTTCCTCTTGCCGTATCGCAAAGCTCGTCCGCTTCCTCAAAATCGGCATAGACATACGGCGCGAAAACCATCTGTGCTATTCTGTCTCCCATGGAAACCGTGCGTGCAACATCACCGTGATTATGCAGAGCGACGACTATCTCCCCGCGATAATCGCTGTCTATCACGCCGACCTTGTTTGCGGGCGCAAGTCCGCTCTTGCAGGCAAGTCCGCTTCTCGCATAGATAAGCCCGACAAGCCCCTCTGGGATTTCAAGCGAAATGCCCGTATGGACAAATGCGGTCTTCCCTGCTTCTATTGTCATTGGTTCATCGCAGAGCGCATAAATGTCCGCACCTGCGGAAAATTCGCTTCCGTATGAGGGAACTGTCGCCCTCTCGTCAAGTTTTTTTATTCTGAGTTTTGTCTTGTTCATTATAATATACCTCTGAAAATATTTACAACGATATTCTACCATAATTTTTTTGTGCTTTCAAGCGTTTTGCATTAAATACCGATGAAAAAACAAAAATATATTGACGGCTGCCGCAGTCGGTGGTAGAATAAAAGCACAATACTTTTCGGACGGTAATAAAACTTGAAAAAAATGATTTCTGTTGTCTTAGCGGCAATAATTCTCTTTTGCATCGGATTTTCGCTCTGCACTCATGCGAAGGAAAGCGGAGATTACCTCATTTTCGGCGATTCGATAACCACAGGCTATGGTCTTGCCGATAAAACGATGCGATTTGCCACGCTCGTTTCAAATAAGCTCGGTATTGCCGAGCGGAATTACGGCGTTGACGGTGCGACAAGTGCCGACCTTCTCACAAAAATAAACGGCAGTGAGGAAACAAAGCGCAATATAGCGGGCGCGGAATTTATTTCCGTTTCGATAGGCGGAAACGACCTGCTTGATAAATACAAATATATACTCCCGCAGGCACTCGGGCTGGATGTTGCTGATCACTCTGCCGAAATCGACGCTGCATATACGGCTTTCGATAAAAATCTCCGCGCGATATTTGCGGCTATCCGTGAGCAAAATCACGATTGCAAGGTGTATATACAAACGCTCTATAATCCCTACGGCAACCTCACCGTGATGGACAGATACAATGCGGGAACATTGCTTGACCCGTATATCGTCAGGTTAAATAATATAATCCGTACGCGTGCCGCGGAAAAGAACTGCACTGTAGTCGATGTCGCCGCCACGCTCAACGGAAATAAGGCTTGCTTCTCTACGGCAAGCAATATTTCGGCACAGGATATCTGGGCACTCATGAACGGAACGCTCGACTATACAAAGTTTGATTTTCATCCGTCGGCAGTCGGGCATGCGGAGATAGCAAAACTGCTTGAAAAGCATATTGCGGCAGATTATCCGCAGTTTTCCGAGAGTGAAACAACTACGGTAACCACGGCTACAACAGCAACAACAGCAACAACAGCTACTACTACGACAGCCACGGCTACAACTGCCACTACAACAACTGCGACAACCACCACTACTGCAACCACCACTACTGCAACCACCACTACTGCAACCACCACTACTGCAACCACCGCAACGGCTACGACCACAACCGAAGCGACCACGGCGGAAACAACCGCAACTACTGCAACTACTACAATCGCCACAACCGCTGCTATCACTACAGCCGAAACTACTACAACTGCCGCCAAAGTCACATCAGCCATCGCCACCGTGCAGCCAACCTCCGGCACTTCTTCCGAAAGCGGAAATTCATTTGTCAAGGCAGGTCTGCCGATAATATGCATTATCGTGCTCCTCGGCGGCGCATATGCTGTTTATGCGGTGAAGAAAAAGAAATAATGATATACAAAAAAACGGGAAGCCGCATGGTTTCCCGTTTTAGTCTGTCGAAAAAATATTTTCACTGCAAAAACAGATAAAAGCATTTTTTCGTATAGCCTTCTCCTGCGGGAGAAGGGGGACCGCGATAGCGGTGGATGAGGAGTAAAATTGAAATATTGAAATAAATATTGCTATAAATTATTTATAAACGCCTCATCCGTCAGCCTGCGACTGCCACATTCTGCCCCTGTCTCGGCGCCGCCGTTCAGAGGTGGCTTCGCCTCAATGCCCCATCCTCTTTGTCTCTCAAAAGTTTGAAAAATGAAAGTGATATCTTTTATATGGACATATTCAGTCCATTAAGCTCCACGCCCTCGTCAGCGCGAATCATTATAAATTTCGCACCGCCGATGACCTTCGTCTGCACAAGCTCCGGCTTATCGGGTGCCACTTTTATCACAACATCCGGCGTGCGAAGCTCAAATTTCTTCATGTTTATCAGATTTTTCGGGTCCAGCTCCGTCATCTCACCGAAATTTTCCCTGAAGCTCTCGGAAAATGCGGCAAGCCCCTCTTCCGATGCGCCGCAGTTTGCCAGTATCTCCTTTATTGTGCCGCAATCCAGCGTGAGCGGCTCTTCCTCGCCGCTTGCCTTGTGCTCCTCTATCTTCTCTTCTATCTGACGACGCATTTCCTTAACTGCCGTAAGGTCGCAGGCATCGGCAAGCGTCTCCGATATCAATGTACGGAAGCTTTCCTCCTGAACATCGGCAGGCATGGGAATATCATTTCCGAATACAGCGCCCGTAAAATCGGAATGTGTATCCTTTGTCGTTCTCGTATAAAAGAGTGCGCCGTAAATATTTGTGCGGCGACAGTCAAAAGCAGGAAACATAAATCCCATTTCCGGCGCGGAGACGGCAGAAGCACCCGCATTATTGCGGAAAAGCTTCTCTTCAGGGTCATATGTAAGCGAAGCCTTTGATGCCTTCACAGGGCAAACCGAGCAGAATATATGCGAGAAAATCTCGCTCGAATCGTCGGCAAGCGTATTCCCGTCGATATGCTTGAAAGGCACATCATATTTTGCCGAGGCGAGCAGTATCACATAATTATCTTTCATAGTGACACTCTTGGCGACCAGCGCATAGAAAGCGTCAAGAGCTTCTTCGTCGCCGAGTTCGCTTGTGCGCAGGCGTGAAAGCAGCCTGTATTCTTCCCCGCCGGAAACCTGCGAGGTTGAAAAATCCATATTGAAAAGGTTCTTGGAAAGCGAACCCGATATCGTCTTTTTGAAAATGAAGAGATATTTTTCCGCCTCATCCTCTCCCATCAGTCCGAGAGGACGCGAAAATTTTGCTATTATCTCTCCGCTTGCATTGACATAACAGCCGCAAACGGAAGCGATTGTGCTTCTGTCCGGACTGAGCGTTTTTTTGATTTCCGAAATTTCCTTTGCGTTCATTTTAAAAGCCTTTCTTATTTTTTCCTCATGCAAATTGTCCCGAGATGAGCATATCAAAAAGCTCACCTATGCTTTTGCCCTTTATCGTTTCTCTCACAGCGGAAAGCTCGTCTGCTATCATCTCGTCAAGCACGCGCATACCGAGAAGCTCCACAGGCGCTTTATCATCCGTGAAGATATAATCTGATTTTTCCCTTTTTTCAAGAGAGTCGCTCACACCGGAGAGAAAGGGACGAAGCTCACCCGAGAGCATCGGCAGATTTTCGCGAAGGCGCTCTGCGCAGTCAAAACCGGAAGAAGCAAAAAGCTCGATATTCGTGCCGCCCGTAGTATATGTGTAGGCGCAATCGAAAACCGAAAGTATCGTCCCGCAGAGATAATCGTTTATTCCGCCGTCAACCTCGGTATACATATTCATATTGACAACCATGACGCCGTTTTCTTTGAGACGCGAACGCACCTCAAAGAAAAATTCCCTGCTCGACATATGAAAAGGTATCGTTATATCCTGATAGGCATCTACCATGATGACATCATATTTCTTTTCCGTGCGCGAAATAAAAGCCCGCCCGTCCTCGACAAAGACATTCACATTGTCGGAAAGATCGAAATATTCATATGCCAGCTTCACTATCTTCCTGTCTATCTCGACACCGTCCGTATCCGTCACGCCGAAATATTTTTCGCATTGCATGGCAAAGGTACCCGTGCCGAGCCCGAGAATACAGACGGATATTTCATCATCGGGAGAATTTTTTGCCATAGCGGGCGCGGCAAGTGCGCAGTCATAATACATTCCCGTAAGCCCGCCCTGCTTGCGCTTTATGGACTGAACGCCGAAAAGCACATTTGTGGAAAGAATAAGCGAATTATCGTCCTCCTCCACGCGCAGATAATTGTATATGGACTCGCCCTCATAGAGTATATTGCCGTTCCAGAAAGCCACGCCGATATTCATCGAGAGTATGCCGAGAACAAGCGCCACGGCAGCGATAACCGAGCCTCTCACAATGAATTTTTTGCGCAGGATGAAATATGTTATCGAAACGATATAAAGCAGTGATGCGAATATGACAAAGGTGAGCGCCGTGCCGATATAAGGAATCGTAACGAAGGTAGGCAGAAATGTTCCGAGTATACTTCCGACAGTATTGCAGGCTTCGATTATGCCGACTGTGCGTCCGCTTTCTTCAAGGCTGGAAACGGCGAATTTCACAAGATTCGGTGTTACCATGCCGAGCACAAGAAGCGGAAAGACGAAAACGAGTATGCAGGAAACAAGCGCCGCCCAGATGAGATAATTCTTTGTCACAAAAAGCGCCAGTACAACAGCAACACCCGATATAACGAATTTACCGAGAAGCGGGATAAGCATCGTCCATGTAGCCGCGGCAAATATCCATGTAAAAAGCCTGTCCGGATTTTCGCTTTTGTCAGCCATTTTTCCGCCGAGAATATTTCCCAGTGCCATCGCTATCATTATCGTGCCGATGATGATAGTCCATATTATCTGTGAAGAAGAAAAGTAAGGCGCCATCAGCCGCGATGCGCCAAGCTCTATCGCCATTACGGAAAGTCCCGAAAAAAAGCCCGTGACATAAAACAGATACTTCTTTTTCATTTTCAGCTCCTTTTGATTGCCTTTTTTAAGCCTCGGATGTGATACTATTTTATCACAAGCCGAGGCTTTTTTCAAGAGCTTTGAGGATACTTTTTTATCTGTATTTTTATGGCGTTCGTCGGGTTTTTGCCGCGCTTTTCTGCTCGGTGCGCGGGAAGAGATATCAAAGAGAGGGGAACGCTCTCCTTGCTGACTTTTGGTACTTTTGGTCAAGCAAAAGTACGATAAAAGAAAAGTTTCTTTATGATTCTTCTCTTTCAGAGTTCTTTT
>ERZ834722.174-NODE-174-length-70368-cov-5.151565_pt1 | contig 70368 bp, 54 predicted proteins | sample MGYA00519576_ERZ834722 | MGnify/ENA primary metagenome ERZ834722 (study PRJEB31850, sample SAMEA3708759) | human gut metagenome | biome: human gut; feature: human-associated habitat; material: faeces | place: China | collected 2014 ...
TCTGGTACGAGGTGCCGTGCTCGCGTTCATCCATGATCTGTTTGTACGCCTGCTGCACCTGTTTGAATTTTTCTTCTGCTTCTGCTTTATTCGGATTATTGATATTGGCATCCGGGTGATACGTCCGGCTGAGTTTTCGGTATGCTTTTTTGATTTCATCGTCCGAAGCCCCGCGGGACACGGCCAGCACCTCATATGGATCTGTCATCAGTCTTTATTTCTCCTCTTTTTGGCGCTCTTTTGCGCTTTTTCGCATTTCGTATTTTTCCCAGATACCAGCATACAATATATTTCGCAGAATGTCTACATTTTCCAGGATCGGAAGTTTTTCAAATGCACGCGACGCTTCCGCCGTCATCATCAGCAGGATTTTTTCTGCGGTTTCCTCGAAGTCCGGCTGATCTGCGATGGACAGAAACGGGTTGTAGTTTCCGCTCTTTTTATCTTTTTCCACGTCATCAAGCGCATCCATCAGGTAAATGAATTTTCCGATGTAAAAGCCGACCTGGCGCAGATCATCGCTCCAGATGTCCTCCTCCGGAATATAGATCTCCGCCATCACCTCTCCGGTATAGCCCGCCGCAAGATCGAGGTCTGGATTGTTTTCCTTCTCGCATGCATGCAGCTTTTCGAGGTAATCCTGCACTGCTTTCGTCTGGCGCGGATACGATGCCTCGATGCGTGTCACAGATTTTTTCAAAGCCTTTGCCACTGTAAACGCCGCGTAGTTTTTCTCGTCCTCCCAGTCATCCAGCAGATTGTAATAGGCGAGCAGCACGTTCATGTCGGCGAGCGAGCAGTCGAGCGCCCTCTCGACCGTATTCGCCCGCGCCCGGGGGTTCTTGTCGATATCGAGCGGAATTTCCACGTAGAACGTGGTGCCCACATGGAGTTCGCTGGTGACTTCGATGGTGCCGCCCATCAGTTCAATAAGCGACTTGACGATTGGCATGCCCATGCCGGTTCCCTGGAACTTGCTGCGCGCATCGTCACCTTCCTGGGCAAACGGCTCATAGATATGCTTTAAAAACTCGGGAGTCATGCCAATGCCGGTGTCCGAAACGCTAAAGCAAAAGAGCGCGCGTCCGTTATCGAGTGGCTTGGTCTGTGAGCTAAAGGTGACGGAGCCGCCGTGCTTGTTGTACTTAATGCTGTTGTCTAGCAGGTTGATTATGATCCGTCGGATATGGGTGGGACTGCCGATCATGTATGGCCCCGTGGCGTACGGCAGGCTATTGTTCTGCATTGTGATGCCGTTACCGGACGCGCGGAGCTTGCATAGCACCAGCGCATCGTCACAGAGCTCTTTGAGGTTAAAAGGCGCATGTTCCAGCGTTAGCTTGCGGTCTTCGATTTTGCCCATCTCGAGGATATCGTTGATCAGCGAGAGCAGGTGATTGGCGGCAACACGCGCCTTGGCGCGGCTTTCGCGGGCGACTTGCATATCGCCTTCCTTCAATTCCTCAATTTCGATAAGGCCCAGGATGCCGTTGAGCGGCGTGCGGATGTCGTGACTCATGCGCGTGAGGAATGCTGTCTTAGCGGCGTTGGCGGCATCGGCTTTTTTGCGCTCGGTTCGAGCGCGCACGAGCGCCCAGATGAGCAGGACGATGCCGACCGACAACATACCGATGAGGGTAGCTGCAATGGCGGTGCGGTTGCGATAAAGGAATTGAAGCGTGTTGGATTCCTGGGCCGTGTACGACGTGGAGGAGAAATTGCTTGCGGAGAGCGATTCTCCGGCATTGATGATGCCCTTGTTGATGATACCCAGCAGCTCGGGCTTTCCGCGCGAAATCCAGCACGAGAGCTCACAAGTGTCAGGGAGCTCGACCGTCTCGCAGTCCTCGAGATCGTAACGGTCGCCGATGGTTTTTACGCGTGAACTGGGAGCGACGATGCAGTGTGCCGTTCCCTTCCTGAGGGCATCGAACGCTTCATCGTCGGATTGGTATTCGGTCACGGTCGCTGTGGGGAACAGACTTCCAAGTGCATTTTTGTTGACAAACGATGATTTGGTACAGGCGATGTTCTGAAGGTCTTTGTTCAGGTTGCTGCCGGTGTGGATGGCGGTGAGGGACATGGTCCCCAACGATACCGACTGCACAACGCCTGTTTGCTCGGCAAACCAGCAATCTCGGTATACCGGCAGCGCAACGTCTATGCTTCCCTTTGACAGGGCCCTTGACATCATCTTGTAGCTATCAAAGGCGACGGTTTTGACCGTAATGCCAAATTTATCGTGCAGCGTCGTCGCAAGCGATGCGAGCGAACCTTCCATTTCGCCGTCTTCGTCTTCGTTACAGTAGGGGAGTTTGCCCGTAATGTAGCCGAGCGTGATGGTGTTGTTGTTTGCTTTGAGCCAGGAACATTCGGGGCCGTTGAGCGATGATGAACCGCTGTTTTGGGCCGAGTAGTTAGATTTGACTTCGTCGATATAGCGTGGGTTGACGCGGGCGATTGCCGTCATGGCGGCATTGATGTCGTCCATCAGGTCGGGGCGGCTTTTGGGGACGGCAAAGTAGTAGTCGCTCGAACCAATGTAGAACATGGGGGAGGCGCTGGGCGACGAGGTCGTGTCGTCCATGATGATGGCATCGACCTCGTTGTTTGCGAGCGCGTCAAAGAGAACGGAGTTTCCGTCATACTCCCTGTATGTGCAGGCGATTCCTTCGTTGGTGAGCCACTGCTGGCCAACGAAGGTTTGCATAACGCCGGGGTTGCAGCCGATGGTAAGGCCTTGGAGCGCTTGGGGGTCACCCTTGGCCAGATCGTCGCGCTCGGGCTTGGCGTAGATGTAGTAGCGCTCAGTGCCCTCGGGGTTCGAGGAAAAGAGCAGCTTTTGGGCGCGTTCCTCGGAGTAGGAGATGTTGGACATGAGGTCGATCTCGCCCGCCTCGAGCATGTCCATAAGCTCGGTGAAGGTGCCGGAGACGTATTCGTACCGCCAGCCGGGCGTGTAGTACGACAGGGTCTGGAGGTAATCGTAACCCCATCCCGAGAGACGCTCGCCGGGGGTGCCGTCCTGGAAGCCCTCGTTGTTGACGAGCCAACCAACGCGGACCGTTTTGACCTGCTGATCGGTATTGGCGGCATAGGCGGGGGCGGGCATGATGGTGCTCAGTACGGCGAGCACGGCAAGCGCGACGGCCAAGGTGCGATATATAACTGAACGAAGGACAGCGGAAGCTCTCACATGCAATCCTAACGAATCGAGACATTACCGCATAAGGATACCAGCTCAGCCTGCCCAGTCGGCAGCTGCACCGCTAAACGGTCCCGCCCGGCAGTTGGGGACAGTCCCAATCTGTCCGGCACAAAAGGAACGTCCCTAACTGCCGGTTGTGGGACAATACCGAGCGAACGTGATTGGTTGTCCGTGGAAAGGGTCGCGATGAACAGGTTGAGGACGCTTGCCGATGTGCTGCGACAGGCTGGCTTTGCACGCATCACGGGCCTGTTTCTTATCTTTTACCTGCTGTGCTCGACGGCTGTCTGGCTGTCCGAGCCTACGACCCTCACCTTTGGTGATGGTCTCTGGTTTAGCTTTGAGACGGTCTCGACGATCGGCTTTGGCGATATCCCGGCAGAAACGCCGGTTGCCCGCGGCATTACCGTCATCCTAAGCGTCATCAGTATCTTCTATATCGCCATGCTTACGGGCGTGGCGGTGAACTACTGCAATACGCTCATCAAGCTGCGCCAAAAGGACACCATGGCGCGCTTCATGGATGATCTTGAGCATTTGGAAGAGCTCGATCGTGACGAGCTCGCTGACCTGTCGCGCCGCGTGCGCGAATATCGCCGACGCCAACGCTAGAACGGGCGCCGTGCGTCACGACGAGGGGGACTGAATATGAATATCACCGTGTATCTGGGCGCCAGCGTCGGCAATGACCCGGCGTTTCTGCCTGCGGTGCAAGAGCTGGGCAACTGGATTGGCTCCAACGGGCACGCGCTGGTATACGGCGGGTCCAAATCGGGCCTGATGGGCTCGCTTGCCGATAGCGTGCTCGATGCTGGCGGGCATGTGACGGGCGTTGAGCCGAGCTTTTTTATCGAGGCAGAGTTTCAACACGAAGGTATTGACGACCTTATCGTGACGAGCGATATGGCTGAGCGCAAAGCCAAGATGATTGAGCTTGGTGATGCCTTCATTGCCTTTCCCGGCGGGACGGGCACGCTCGAGGAGATTGCCGAGGTCATGTCTGCGGTATCGTTGGGACACCTGAGTGCTCCGTGCATTCTGTACAACCTGGACGGTTACTACAACGACCTCAAGGCGCTGCTCGGGCATATGATCGATAAGGGGCTTTCGAGCTCGAGGCGCCAGCACGGCATCTACTTTGCCGACGATTTGCGCGAGATTGCCTCGATTATCAACGGATAAGTCTTGAGCCTTCCCCGCTGTGAATCCCAATGGTGCCGTTTGCGGCGCAGATGGTTAGCTCGTTCAGCAACGCTCGCTCTACAATTAATGTATCTATGTCGATTTTGACCGCGGGAGGACCCGATGGATAACCTTGCCAAACCCACAAACCGCGCGCTGTTTTTGGTCAGCGTTGCCGTGACCGGTGCACTCGCGGGTGCTGCAGTCTGGCTATTCTTCTTTGCGATGGAGCACGGCATTGATTATTTGTGGACCGAGGTCCCGCATATGCTGGGTGTCTCTTCGCCCGAACTCGCCAGCGGTCCGTTTGGCTTTTTGCCGTACCCGTTTTTTGTCTGCCTGCTGGGCGGCTTGGTGATTGGCCTGTACGAAAAGATGACGGGCGCCAAGACCGACGACCTCAACCAGGTCATGGCCAAGGTCAAGCAAGACGGTCGCTACCCGTACGACAATCTGGGCAAGCTGTCGATTGCGGCGCTGCTGCCGTTGCTGTTTGGCGGAAGTATTGGACCGGAGGCCGGCCTGACCGGCGTTATCGCGGGACTATGCAGCTGGGTCGGCGATCGCATGCGTCGCTTTGGAACTGAGTTTAGGGAGCTCACGCTGCTGGGCACCCAGGCTGCTCTGACGGCGCTCTTTACCGCGCCCGTGTTTGGCTTTGTGGCGCCGCTTGCCGGAAGTGCTGACGGCCAGGGCGAAGACGCCGACGATGAGTCCGCGTCCGGCGAGATCACCATCAAACTGCCCAAGGCGCAAAAGACGGTGGTCTACGGCATTGCGATTGCCGGCGGCTTGGGCACCTATCTGCTGCTCGGCCAGCTCATGGGCGGCGGCATGGGCATGCCCAGGTTCGAGGCCGCCGAGGTGGGCAACCTCGAGCTTGCCTGGCTTATTCCCCTGGCGCTCGTCGGCACGGCCTGTGGCTGGCTGTACTTTGTCTCGGAGCACGCGAGTGAGGCATTGGCTCATGCCGTGGGGGAGCGCCCTGTCGTCAAAGCCATGCTGGCCGGTCTGGCGCTCGCCATCTGCGGCACGGTTTTGCCCTACACCATGTTTGCCGGCGAGACCCAGGCCGACGTGCTCATGGAGACCTATATGACCATTCCCGCTGGCGTGCTTATTGCAACCGGTCTTGTCAAGGCCATGTTGACGCCTGTCCTCATCAACCTTGGTTGGCGCGGCGGCCACTTCTTCCCCGTTATCTTCTCGGGCGTGAGCCTGGGCTATGGTCTTGCCATCCTTACGGGCGCCGATCCGGTCTTTTGCGTCGCCGTCTGCACGGCATCGACGATGGGTGCGGTCATGCGTCAGCCCGTCATGGCCGTGGGCCTGCTGCTCATGTGCTTCCCGCTCAAGGGCATCGTCTGCATGATCATCGCCGCCGTTATCGCCGCCGGCATTCCGCTGCCCAAGTCGCTGCGCAAGTAGCGTATTGCGCTTTGCGTTTGTTTAGAACTCGTTTTAAAGAAGCCGCGCGAGGCCGTTTGTTTACGGCTCGCGCGGCTATTGTTTAGAGCTTCCTCAGCATGATGGCGATGGTGTTGAGGTATTCGAGCGCGCCGGCTTCAACGGCAGCGCGGTCGCCTGCTGCATATTCGTTGTCGCAGGCGAGCCAGTCTTCCCATGCTTCGTCTGTGCAGAGCATGGGCTGCATCGAGACAATCTCGACGCCGGGGGTCGGCTCGATCATGGCGCGCCACCAGGCTATGTCATGCATATAGTCGAGCTGCTCGGGTGTCCAGGATTTGAGCAGGCAAACGGGCAGGTTGTCGTGGCAGTCGCGAACCATGCCCGGGATGCTTAAGTAGAGCATCCCGCCTTGCTTTACGTAGGGGAGTAAGCGCTCGCCCAGGTAATGTGGATCGCGACCGTAGTAGTTGTACGAGTCGATGCTCACGACCGCATCAAAAAAGTCGTGCTCAAACGGTAGACCCTGTGAGGCGTCCGCCTTGACAGGGTGAATAACGTTGCGGGGAATGCCGAGCGAATCGAAGAACGTGCGGTTTTCGACGGGGTCGCTCCACAGGTCGACGGCGTAGGTGTCAAACCCGTATTCGCGGGCAAGCAGGGCGCTGGTGATACCGGTGCCCGACCCAAGGTCGCAGACACAAGCGCCGCGGGGGATGCTTGCACCGCGAAGGAGCTCCTCGCAGAGCTTGAGGGGGTTTGGCCCCATGATTTTAGAGCGTACGAGTGTCGCGTCGAAGCTGGTGGCTTTTGGGAAGGATTGAGATTTCGCAGAGCTCATTGTTCTTTCCTATCAGGTGCATATGTGGCAGATGACGGAGGCGGAACGGCGCAACAAACCACGGCCGCAAGACGGCCGTTTTCAATTTGTATGCGATTGACCGTTCCCTAAAGAACAATGACCAAAAAGACATCCCCTTGGATGATCGAGATTGGGCCAAGGCCCGTGACGTCCCCATTGTAGAACGTGGCGCACGGGCTGGGGATATGCCATTTGTCACGGATTTACGGATGGGCGATTGCGACCGATTGTGGCCTACGTGGGTCAAGTTTCGCGTGGCTACAGATCGCGTGCTCGATAAACCTTGGTGCTGACGGCGCAGCTGATTGCACATAGCGCGAGGGCAAGTGCGGCGATGCCTGCACACAGACAGCCCAGAACGGCAGGATCGGGATTCGCTCCGGCAATCGACATAAGCCAGTTGCTGATGGGGTTGGAGGAGCTCAACGTTGCCATGGTAAGACACCCGAGCATGGCAAACAGGCCAACGGATAGGCGCAGCGCCTCCATGTGTCCAAAACGAAAGAATAACGGCTGTGCCAAAAACACCATCATGAGGGAAATGAGCATCGATGCTGCCGAGGCTATTGCGATCTCAAAGACGGTTTGTCCTGTCGAGGTCACGCCCGCACTGTTGAAGAGCGGAAGGACGATGATGTTCAAAAGCACGGCGGCGCAGGCCATGATGGCCGAGAAGACAACGATGCACAGGTAGCGGGCACAAATAATGTCTTTGCGCGAGAAGGGCAGCGTCGCCCGATAACGCTCCCAGCCATTTTGATTGTCGAAGCCGGCCAGCGAGCTCATGGCCATGATGGGCGACATGGCACTGACCGCGCAGGCACCGGCACTCATGCCGGAGTCACCGTCCGATGCGTTGGCGAGGGTCAACACGACGAATATGAACAGGCCGACGCCCGCGATGCTCGGGACAAGCGTGCGGACGATGGCGAGCTCAGACATAAAAGCGCGTTTCATTTCGAAGCCCCTTTCAGCATGAGGCGCAGATAGTCATCAATGGTTGCCCGGTCGCAGGGAATTTCGGGGAAGGCCTCGAGCGCCTCGCGACGGTTGGGCACGAGCACGTCCACGCTGTAGGCGTGGTGGGCGGCGCGGGCGCCTTCGACGCAAGCTATAAGCTCGGCGGCCTGTGCCTGGGAGCAGTGGGCGATGCCGGCACAGTCGGTAATATCCTCGCGCGGCAGATCAAACACAATCGAACCGTTATCGATGCAGATGACGCGGTCGGCGGCGCGATCGAGGTCGGATGTAATGTGGCTCGAGAGTAACACGCTGCGCTGGCCGTCGGCGACAAAGGCAAGCAGCTCGTCGAGCAGTTCCTCGCGCGCCATGGGATCAAGACCCGCGGTGGCTTCGTCCAAAACGAGCAGTTTGGCCTTGTGGCTGAGTGCGCAGGCAAGCTGCAGCTTCATGCCCATGCCGCGGGAGAGGTCCTTGACTTTCGTTTTGGGATCGAGGCCAAATCGGTCGATGAGACTGGCGAACGTTTCGCGGTCCCACGTGGGGTATGCCGAGCCTACGAGCGCCTCGACCTCGCCCACCTTGAGCGTGGAGGGGAAGGGACACGTGTCCAGGACAAGCCCGATGCGGGAGCGCAGGTGGCACTGCGTCTCGTCGGGTGCGTTAGCGTCGCGGTGCTGCCCAAACAGGTGCACCTCGCCGGCATCGAGCTTTATAAGCCCGAGCGCGGCTCGAATCGTCGTGGTTTTGCCGGCACCGTTGGCACCAACAAAGCCGACGATCTGGCCGGGCTCCACGGCAAGTGTGACGTCGCGCAGCGAAAAGCGGTCGCTCACGCGGCGCGATACACCTTTGAGTTCTAGCAAGTTTTGCATGGTATAGCCTTTCTTGCAGATGGCTACTGCATGGTTTCGGGGGCCACCAGGTCGAGCATCTCGTGCAGCTTGTCGCGCGTGACGCCCAAGACTTCGGCTTGGCTCGCCGCTTTCGCAAGCAGCTCTTCGATATGGCAGAGCTGGTTTTCGCGCAAGAGTTCTTGGTTGCCTTCGGCGACAAAGCAGCCTTTGCCCTGCACGGTGCAGATAAACCCGAGCTGCTCCAGGTCGGCATAGGCACGCTTGGTGGTGATGACGCTCACGCCAAGATCGCTCGCGAGTGCGCGGATGCTGGGGAGTTTGGCTCCCGCAGCGAGTGTGCCCGAAAGGATCTGAGCTTTGACCTGCGAGGAGATCTGCTCGTAGATGGGCTTGTCGCTCGAATTGGATAGGATGATGTCCACAGCGGCTCCTTAGCTGTTGGGCTACACGTGTATATAACCGGTAAGCACAGTATATATACACTATGCACAGTTATGCAAGAGGAAATGTGGGCTCGTCTGTCCCTTCGTTCGTTTGTCTCGATCTGTAACATCTGGAGCCGATTTTGGCAGTTAGATGTTACAGATTGAGACAGCCCCGACCTTCCTGCCTGTTTGTCTCAATCTGTAACACTTAGCCCCGATTTTGGCGGCTATCTGTTACAGATTGAGACATTGGTTGCCTGCCTGCTTGTTTATCTCAATCTGTAACAGGTAGAGGCTCAAAACCCGTCTTTCTGTTACAGATTGAGACGGAGATTGAGACGGTGTTGGTCTTCCCAACCGTTTATCTCGATCTGTAACATCTGGAGTCGATTTTGGCGGCTAGATGTTACAGGATTGAGACGATCCTTGAGGCGGCTGCCCGGTGCACAGCGAGCTCGACTAATGAATTTGTCCTGATAGGTGCCCTATGGCGGGATTTCGCGGCTACAATAGTGCGGTTACAACGACGTAATGCACTCAATGCAAGAAAGGATCCGCATGGCAAGCCTGTCGGATGAAATCTCGTCGCGCCGCACATTCGCGATCATCAGCCACCCGGACGCCGGTAAGACCACGCTTACCGAGAAGCTGCTGCTCTATACCGGCAGCATCCAGACTGCCGGCTCGGTCAAGGGCAAGAGCTCGGCCAAGCATGCCGTCTCGGACTGGATGGACATCGAGAAGGAGCGCGGTATTTCCGTTACCTCCTCGGTGCTGCAGTTCACCTATAACGGCGCCTGCGTCAATATCCTCGATACCCCCGGCCACCAGGACTTCTCGGAGGATACTTACCGTACCCTTATGGCCGCCGACGCCGCAGTCATGGTCATTGACGGCGCCAAGGGCGTCGAGGCCCAGACCAAAAAACTCTTTAAGGTCTGTACGCTGCGCCATATTCCCATCTTTACCTTTGTGAACAAGCTCGACCACGAGGCTCGCGATCCGTTTGAGCTCATGGAAGAGATCGAGAACGTCCTGGGCATCAATACGTACCCCATGAACTGGCCTATCGGCAGCGGCCGCAACTTCCGCGGCGTGTTCGATCGTCAGACCCGTCGCGTCATCGCCTTTGAGGGCGATGGCCACGCCAACGCCACCAAGAAGGTTGCCGAGGTCGAGGCCGAGCTGGGCGATCCGGCCATGGATGAGCTTATCGGCGAGGAGAACCACAAGAACCTGATGGACGACATCGAGCTGCTCGATGGCGCCGGCGACGAGCTCGACCTGGATGCCGTGGCCTGCGGCAAGCTGAGCCCGGCGTTCTTTGGCTCGGCGCTCACCAACTTTGGCGTGGAGCCCTTCCTCAAGGAGTTCTTGCGCCTGGCCCCGACGCCGCGCGCCTATACCGATACGCTCACCAGCGAGCCGGTCGATCCCTGCCGCGACGACTTTAGCGGCTTTGTTTTTAAGATCCAGGCCAACATGGACAAGAACCACCGCGACCGCATCGCCTTTGTGCGCATTTGCTCGGGCAAGTTCGAGCGCGGCATGGATGCCTTCCACGTGCAGGGCAACCGCAAGCTCAAGCTTGCCACGGGCACGTCGATGATGGCCGATGACCGCGCCATCGTGGACGAGGCATACGCGGGCGATATCGTGGGCCTGTTCGATCCGGGTATCTTTAGCATCGGCGACACCGTCTGCTCCGGCAAGCGCCACGTACAGTATCCGCAGATCCCGACATTTGCCCCCGAGATGTTCGCTCGCATTACGCAGGTCGACACGCTCAAGCGCAAGCAGTTCGTCAAGGGCATGGAGGAGCTTGCCCAGGAGGGCGCCATCCAGATCTTCCGCGAGCTGGGTGCCGGTATGGAGAGCGTCATCGTGGGCGTGGTCGGCGTGCTGCAGTTTGAGGTGCTCGAGCGTCGCCTCAAGGCCGAGTACCGTGTTGAGGTTCGTCGCCAGCCACTGCCCTATACGGACATCCGCTGGATCCAAAACGACCCCGACACCATCGATATCCCGGGCCTTTCGCTCACGCGCGACACGCTGCGTGTCGAGGACATGCGCGGCGGTAAGCTGCTGCTGTTTACGAGCCCGTGGAACGTGGACTGGGCAACCGACCACAATCCCGACCTGATTCTGTCGGAGTTTGGCAACGTAGCCTTTTAGTGTGCCGGCGCGGTGGCCCTGCGGGGCTGCCGCGCCGTTTGCTTGCCTGCGGCTGCGTGAGCGGCTATCATACCCACCGTTGCCTCAAGACCGGGGCGGCCGAGCAGTTCGGGTCCGATATCCTGCTCGTTAAACCTAAAACCAAAGGAGTACATAATGATCAAGAAGGTCATGGAGGACTACAAGGTCCTGTTGCGGAGCATTCCCGCGGCAACGGTTTCGCTGTTTTTCGTGAGCGTCATCATGATGAACCTGCTGGCCAACAAAGAGCTCATCAGCCTGCCGTATCTGGCACTCGACTGCGGCTTTGTGGTGAGCTGGGTTTCGTTTTTGTGTCAGGACATGATCTGCAAGCGCTTTGGCGCCAAGGCATCCATCAAAATCTCTATCCTCGCGCTGCTGGTCAACCTGGCCGTGAGCCTGTGCTTTTGGGCGTGCTCGCTCACGCCCGGCATGTGGGGCGCTTACTACGACACGGGTATGATCGAGGTCAACGCCGCCCTTAACGCCACCATCGGCGGCACCTGGTACGTGGTGCTGGGCTCTTCGCTGGCAATGCTCGTTTCTGCCGTGGTTAACTCCACGCTCAACCAGTCGCTCGGCCGCATGCTCAAAAAGAATAACTTTGCGAGCTTTGCCTTCCGCTCCTATGTGTCTACGGGTGTTGGCCAGTTTATCGACAACCTGGTCTTTGCCATTGTGGTGAGCCACACGTTCTTTGGCTGGACCTGGGTGCAGGTTCTTATGTGCTCGCTGACGGGCGCCGTCGCCGAGCTGCTGTGCGAGGTCTTCCTGAGCCCCGTGGGCTACAAGGTCGTGCGCGGCTGGGAGCGCGAGAATGTGGGTGCCGAGTACCTCGAGCGCCACGCAACCGCCTAAGGAGCAGATATGCGGGTTTTGATCACGGGCGCTTCGGGCGGCATCGGAGCCGCGTGCGTGCAGCGCTTTTTGGACGAGGGCCACGAGGTCATGGGCTTTGATCTGCTGCCAGCGGCGATCGAGCACGAGCGCTATCGCCATCTGATCGTTGATGTCCGCGAGCCGGACTCGTTTCCGGGCAACCTTGAGCCTCAGGTAATCGTGAACGTTGCCGGTACGCAGGATTCGGCCGATGACATCGCCGCCAACCTGCGTGGCACCATCAACGTGACCGAGCGCTACGCCTTTGTGGGGGAGGGGCTTGCCGCCAAGCCGACGCCGGCTATCAAATCCGTGGTCAATGTGGGGTCGGCGAGCGGACATACGGGATCGGAGTTTCCCGCCTATGCTGCCAGCAAAGGCGGCATTATCGCCTACACCAAGAACCTTGCAAACCGCCTGGCGCCGCGGGCCATCGCCAACAGCGTGGACCCGGGCGGCGTTATCACGCCGCTCAACCGTTGCGTGATGGAAGACGAACACCTGTGGAACCAGATTATGGAGCTCACACCGCTTAAACGCTGGGCCACCGCCCAAGAGATCGCCGAGTGGATCTACTTTGTGGGCGTGACCAACCGGTTTATGACCGGGCAGAGCCTGCTGATCGATGGCGGCGAGGCCGGCCGCACACAGTTTATCTGGCCCGAGTAACAAGACACGCCCGATGGCAAGATTGCCGTCGGGCGCGTTTTTATGTCACTCATAGGTAACTTTTGCGGAGCATCATCTCTGTAACGTGCTTTTGAGCTGGTAGAATGAGCCTTTGAATAAAAAAGGGGGCATATTGGGGCTGTTCGGTTCACACGAGAAGCGCGACGCGGACCGAGCGCGTCGGCTGTTTGAAGAGGCGCTTGCGCAGCAAGGGCCCAACGTTGCTCTGGTCTTGCGCGCCAACGACTGCCTTCCGCTCTATATCACCCCAAATTTCGAACGCGTATTTGGCGTGTCGTCCGAGCGTATCGGCGACGACATCGAGACACTATACCGCTTTATCCCCAATAGCGACCGCGTTCGCATGCAGCGACAGGTGAGGGACTGGGACCATGTGACCCCGCTGAACCTCCTGTGCTCCTACCATGCGCCCCATGGAGCAAAATCGCAGCTCAGCATAAGGTTTACGATTTCGCTCATACAGAACGGCACCCAGTACCTGGTTTCTGCAGTCGATGTAACGGCCGAAAACGAGCGCATCGCCAAGGCGGAGGCCGAGCGCGATCGCGCCGTCGAGACCGCCAACGCGCGCACGGACTATATGAACCAGATGAGCCACGAGATCCGCACGCCGCTCAATGGCATCGAGGGCATGATTTCGCTTGCTCGCGAGCACCATGCGGATGAGTCTCGCCTGATGGATGACTTGTCTCGCGCCTCGCAGCTTTCGGCCTATTTGCTTTCGCTTATCAACGACATGCTCGATATGAGCCGCCTCAACAGCGGGCGCGTGCGCATTGACGATGCACCGTTTGATTTGCGTCTGTTTGCCGACGAGATTGAACGCATGTTTACCTCGCAGGCAGCCGACAAGGGGCTTGCGTACTCGGTCAATCTGGAGGACTGCGAAAACGTCTTTGTCGTGGGCGATCGCATGCGCCTGTCGCAGGTCGTCATCAACTTTATCTCCAACGCGGTCAAGTTTACCGAGCGGGGCGGCAGCGTTACCGTAACCCTGCGCGAGATGTACCGGACAGACGACGGCGTGAGTTATATGCTGCGCGTGCGCGACACGGGCAAGGGCATGGACCCGCGCTACATCAGCAAGATCTTTAAGCCGTTTGAGCAGGAGGACCGCACCATTGCGCGCCGCTACGGCGGAACGGGCTTGGGTATGGCCATCACGAGCGCGCTCGTCGACTTGATGGGCGGCGAGATCGTCGTCGATACCGAGCCTGGTCGCGGTTCGACGTTTTCGGCCTACATCCCGCTGCGACTTGCCACGCCGGAGCAGGTCGAGGAGCTCAAGCTTAAGGAGCAGACGCTCGAGACGGCGCTCGATTCCATGGGGTCGTCGTTTACCTACCAGTTTGAGGACAAGCGATTCCTGCTGGCGGAGGATAACGAAATCAATGCCATGATCGTGATTGAGCTGCTGGCAAGACGAGGCGCGGCGGTTGATCGCGCCGAGAACGGCCAAGCGGTCGTTGAGCGATTCCGGAGCATGCCCGTGGGCACGTACGATGCGATCCTCATGGATATTCAGATGCCCGTGCTGAACGGCTGGGAAGCGGCGGAACGGATTCGAGGGCTCGATCGTGAGGACGCCGGCGCCATTCCCATCATTGCGCTTTCTGCCAATGACTACACCGAGGACGTTGAGCGCTCGCGCAGTGTGGGCATGAACGGACATGTGGGCAAGCCCATCGATCTGAACGTTTTGAAAGCACAGCTGGCGGCCGCGACGGCCGAGGCAGCTTACCGAGGAAATGAGTAACCGTGATTGTCGAACAGTCCAACAGCATCATCAATGAAGTGAGCCGCGCCCTGCTGGGCAAGCGCGATGTGATCGAGAAAGCTCTCATGGCCATCTATGCCGGCGGCCACATCCTGCTGGAGGATGTGCCCGGTACCGGCAAGACGACGCTGGCCCTGGCGCTTTCGCGTGCACTGGGTCTGGACTTTAAGCGCGTGCAATTTACGCCCGATACGCTGCCCTCGGACATTACGGGCTTTACGATGTTCGACCGCGACGCCGGCGTGTTTCGCTTTGTGTGGGGCGCCGTCAACTGCAACATGCTGCTGGGCGACGAGATCAACCGTACCAGCGCAAAGACGCAGTCGGCCCTGCTCGAGGTTATGGAAGAACGCGCGGTGACGATTGATGGGCAGACGCATCAGGTCCCGCGTCCCTTTGTGTGTATCGCAACCGAGAACCCGGTGGGCTCGGCGGGCACTCAGCCGCTGCCCGATAGCCAGCTCGACCGCTTTATGGTTCGCCTGTCCGTTGGCTATCCGTCGCGCCAGGACCAGATCGATATCCTCAAGGCCCGTCGCTATGCCAACCCGCTCGACGACATCAAGCCCATGGTTGCCTGCGATGACCTGCTCGATATCCAAAACTACCTGGGCAATGTACAGGTTGCCGACACGGTGCTGGATTATATCGTGCGCCTGTGCGAGGAGACCCGCAATGACGACCTTGTTGAGCTGGGCGTGAGTCCCCGTGGCATCATCGCGCTCACTCGCATGGCGCGCGCCTGCGCATTGATTCGCGAGCGCGACTATGTGGTGCCCGAGGACGTGCGCGAGGTGTTTAAGGTCGTCTGCATCCACCGTCTCGTTTTGCGCCCCCAGGCCCGTATCGAATCGATTACCGCCGAGGACGTTCTCGATCGCATCCTCGCCACCGTTCCCGCCCCGTCTATGGGCCAGGCTCGCGGCCGCTCGTAGCGGCTCGTTTGCCTTGTGCGCCCTACGCTACGCCCATGATTGCCAACAAGATTACCTATATCGTGTCCGTCGCGCTCCTGCTCGCCACGTTTGTGTTTACCGCCAATGCGGCCGCGCTCGCTGCTGCCGCGGCGTTGATCGCCATGCCCGTGATTACGGTGGCGGCGTGCCGTTCGAGCGTTGCCCTGCTCAAGCTTAGCTTTGAGCTTCCCCGGTCGTGTGTTGTCAACGCGCCTCTTGTATTGCGCATCACACTGGATCGCCCGCTTATATTTCGCGGTCGTATGGAGCTGTCGTTTTCGGTTTATAACCAGCTGACGGGAGCGCGGACAGTCTATCCCGTAAGTCTTGCCCCCGCGACGGGCAGGCCTGCTCTGTTTGAGCTGGAGCTCGATTCGACCGTCTGCGGTGCGCACACGATTACCCTTGACACCGCGCGCCTGGTCGATGAGATGGGCTTTACGTCGCTTGCTCTCGAGAATGCAGACTTTCATGGGTTGTTTACGGTCTATCCCGAGGTGCTCGACATCCAGGTTGTTCCTAACCAAAGTGCTTCTGCCGGTCTTGAGGGCACGAGCTACGACCCCCATCGAAGCGGCCAAGATGCCTCCGAGGTCTTTGACATAAGGCCCTATCACGAGGGTGATGCCGTTAAGTCGATTCACTGGAAGCTGTCGACGCGTTTTGACGACATGCTGGTGCGCGAGGCTTCGCGCCCACAAGACCACGCTATTGCCATCTTGTTTGGTGCGTTTGCGTGCGACTTTGAGCACGCAAGCCACGCTGAGGTTCTTTCTGCGGTGCTGGGTTTTACCGCATCGATATCGCTGGCGCTTATGCGTCAGGGATACCATCATGTGGTCGTGGCTGCCCCCGAAGGCTCTTTGGCTGTCTATCCCGTTGATGACCGACGTGGGTTCAATAGGATGCTTGATGCTTTGACGGCAACGCCGCTCGGCCCTGCCTATCCAACATCGCACGAGCACTATGCCAAGCTCGTGGCAGCAAAGGGCATTGGCAAAACGGTGCTGGTAACGGTGGGCGTCGATGAACAGGCCTATATCGAGATAGGCCGTCTGACCGATCTATCGGTACTCCATGTGTCGGATTCGGTCGAGTCGTATAGCATCGAGCACGGAGCCAACTACATCATCACGCATTGCCCGGTATCGAGTGATTCGGCCCGTATCAAGAGTCTGGAGCTCTAAGATGAACTTTGTGACTCTTACCTCGACGGAGCGCATCGCTTCGAATGGTCGCGTTGTTGCTATGTTCCTGTCGGTGGCTCCCGCGGTTTTATTGTCTGCGGGCTTCTGCTGCACAATTGCTCGGTGCCTGAGTGCAACGTACATGGGGATAATGCTGGCCGTTGCCGTTGGCGTGGCCGTTGCGCTGGGCGCTTTGGGCGTTTTGATGGCTTCGAAAAAGGCTCCCCTCTGGATTGCCTTGGCTGCGGCGTCCGTAGCGCTTTTATGCGCGCTCTTGATTCCTTCGGCACGCTGGGGCTTCTATGCGTGCGTCAATACCGTTATCGCTCGCGTCAACTCGATCTGTGAACTGTATATTCCATTGGTGGCAGACGCCGGTCTGCTGTGTGAAGCCGTGTCGCTGGCAGTGCTCGCCGGCATGTTTGCCGGCTCACTCGCCTGGCTTTTTGCCAACTTGAGCGTTTCGTGGCCCACGCTCTTAATCATCGTTATCTGCGGCTCGGCTTCCATGGCGCTGCAGCTTGGTGATTCTGCGATATCTATGACACTGGGCGTTGCGGGCTGGCTTGTCCAGTGCCGTGCTGGCGAGTTGCGGGGCTCTACGGTAGGTTTGCCCCAGGTTCTATTTGGTCTTGGCGGCCTGTGCGTTGCATGCGGCGTTCTCTTTGCACTGACCGTTGCCCTTGTACAACCTCTTCCCGCGTTGTCCGCCCTGTCGGCGTCTGCCGTCAGAGCAGTCCAGGGCGTTCGATTTGGGGACGATTCGCTGCCCGAGGGCGACCTTTCGCAAGCGGCGGACATGAACGAAGGCGAGTCCACGACGCTGTCGCTTGGCGCCAGCAAGACGCTCGGCGACGACCTGCTCATGAAGGGTTTTGTGGGCACGACGTTTGATGGCATGTCTTGGGGGCGCGGCGACTGGATGTCCTACGAGGGCGAATGGTCCGGCATGCGTGAATGGCTGCGTCAGAACGGTTTGACGGTAGCCGAGCAACGCGCCGCGTTTGATACCGAGACCGAGCGTGAGGGCGGCGAGCCTGTCGAGGCGGTTGAGATTTCAGTCAATGCCTCGGGCGCCAACCGCAGATACACCTATGCTCCCTATACGCTGCGCTCGCAGAGCGGTGCCGACGCAATGTTGACGGGCTCGACGATGCTAAGCATGGACCTTTTGCCGTCCAAAACATACAGTGTGACCGTCGATAACGTGCCATCAGATGACGTCATTGCAGATTCGAGCTGGCTGGCGTCCTCCAAGAGCGACTATGCAAAAAGCGAGCGGGTGTACGCCGCTTTTGTTCGCGATAAGTACCTGGACCTTCCCGAAGAGGAGCGGGATGCCGTTAATACATACCTGTTCTCGAGCGACAGCTGGGATGCTGGGGCGAATGTTTCGGATACAGCCGTGATCAGTCGCGTGCGCACGATGTTGGCTTCGCTTGCGGGGCAGACGGATAACCCGCCAACCTATACGGGGGCGACGTCGTTTGTCGCGTGGTTCTTGGGCACGGCGCACGAGGGCAACTCTGCCTACTTTGCCACGGCGGCGACGCTCGCGTTTCGATCTCAGGGAATTCCCGCGCGCTATGTCGAGGGCTATCAGGCAGCAGATGATCAGCTGGCCGCTGCTGTTGGGGCAGGCGTGGCGCTCAACTTGACGGCTGCCGATGCGCACGCGTGGACCGAGATCTACCTTGACGGTCAGGGATGGACGCCCGTGGAGGTCACCCCTGGATACTATAGCCAGACGCTCGATGCCGATAAGATTATCGATGTGGGCGAGGCATGGAGCAACGGCGCCAACGATAAGACGCTCGATGCGGGCTCGGTCGCAGGACAGGCCGAGGATAAGCATCGCGAGGATGTGCCGGCAATGTATAACATCCCCGTTGTGGCCAAAGTTGGGGTCGGTTTGATCGGCGCGGTGATTGCCGTCCTGCTCGCCCTGTTCATTCGCAGGTTTGTCTTGCGCGTTCGACGCAAGCGGGCTATCGAGAGCGATGAGCAGAATATATGCGTGCCGGCGCTCTACGGCTATCTTGCCCTTGTGATGAACCAAAGCGGTCTCGACGCCTTTGACGAGACCAAGCCGCTCGATTGCCTGGACACCTTTGCCGCGGTGTTCCCCCAGATCGACCCGTGGGAATACCGCCGAGCGATTCAACTCCATCAAGCCTATGCGTTTGGTGGGCGCCAGCTTAAGCCAAACGAGTTGCGCACGCTCCGTCGTTTTACCGAACGCCTGCATCGGAGCATGCCGGTTCCGCAAACTGTTATTGAACGCTTCCGCCGCTACATGCTGCACGCGTTGTAGAGGGAGTAGGTCTACGTGTTTTCTAAATATCCTCAACATATGGCTTCGCACAAGAACGCGGCGTCGGCCAAATTAAAAGGCCCGCGGAATGCGTCCGCGGGCGTTCAGCATGCCGCTAAAAATATGTATCGCGCCAAGCCTTTGGCTGTAACGCGCGTTGTGGCAGCGGCGGTTTCGGTTGCTGCGGTCGGCGTATTTGGCGCGGTCGCCTTTGAGTTGGCTCAGAGTAATCTGAGCTTCGATCCTTCGGGGTATATCGCTGCATACAGTCACGGTGACGCGGAGTCCGGCGAGGCGTATCGGATCAGTCCGCTCTCGACGGATGCCGAGGCAAATCGTCATGACGAGGATAGCGACAGCCGGGACACGAGCGCACGTGAGCAGCAGGCGCGGCTCGATAATGCGCAGGGACAGGTAAATCTGACGGGGCAAAGCGGCACGACCGCCTACAACGTTACCGGCAGCGCCGATGGAACGGGCGTAGGAGTTGCGGGTGGTTCGGGCAGCGGCGCGGGCGGCACTGGCGGCTCGGGAGGCGGGCAAAACGTTCCCGTTATCAATGCGGGCGGAGCATCTGGCGGCAATGCCGGCGGCGGTGCGGGCGGAAACGGTTCGGGCGGTAACGGCGGTAGTGGCGGCTCGGCCACCTCGACGGCCAATTCCTACAAGTATCTTCTTGCGGACCCCGCGCCCCAAAAGGGTGCCCCCATGGGAGACGCAACGTTCTTTACGCAGTTTAACGGTGCAAATGGATTGATCGATCCCCATGAGGTGCAGATTTCACCCATGGAGGATGCAATCTACGATGGGCAGATGCTCGACGCCTGGACGCTGTTCTGCGCCATGGATGTCCACTGGAGTGACGACAAGGGCCTCTACTATCTTGCCTGCACCAAGGACGAGTTCGCCTCGTTTCCGTATCTCCGCATCGACTCGTGGACCAATGCCGCGGGCGAGAAGAATCCGGCGCTGTGCTCGAGCCAGCCGCTCACGGTAAGCGTCTCGCTGCGCTTGTCGCAGGATACGGCGTGGACGACGCGTAACGTTACCATCCAACCGGCGCGGTCGCGCCTGTTTGTGGTCGGCCAGCCCGATTCGATGGGCCAGCGAAGCGTGATTTGGAGCACGCTGAGCTCCAAGGAGAACCTGCTGGGTGTCAACACACAAGAAGCCTTTATGAAGCAGGCGGGCCATGTCGATTCGGGGGGGCTACCTCAATGCCTTGTTGCTGGGGTGGCGCGAGAACGAGGCGGCCGTCCCGTATTTCTACACGCTGACACCCGGTCGCCATGTGGTGGTTCCCGGCGACATCGTGTCCATCGACCCCGCCTACAAGGTGCGTTTTCAGGGTTATGCTCTCGACGAGGACTATCGCTTTGACGACGACCCTACCAGCCTCAATAACTCACGCCTGCAGACGCTTGTCGATGTGGATGAGTCGGTCGTGTCGGTCGATGGCGGGGGCGAGACGCTCAGCGTTCCGCAGGGTGTGCAGGCGGTCGACGCCTATACCGACAGTCGTCAGCGTGAAGTCTTTACGTGGCGGATCAACAATCTAGAGCTACCGTCCTCGGTGTACTACGTCAACGTCAATGCGGGCTTTCAAGTGCTCGATGCCTACCGTGTCGCGTCGGATAACCCCGTCTATGCCGCAACGGATGAGGGTATCTTGACCTCTCGCGATGGCAAGGAGTATCTGGGCGTTCCCTACCATACGCGCGAGCTCGATGTTCCCGCCGATATTGCCCATGTCGTCATTCCCGATCGCAATAAGCTCGATCGTATTGTTCTGCACGCGTCCAAAGAGGGCGAGTTGCCCCAGATTGACGTGAGCAATCTGCAGGACTGCACCCTGGTCGTCGACGATGCCGCGCTGCTCGATTTTATTACCGAGCACGCGGACGAACTAGAGAATGCCTACGGCGTATACGTGTCGCCCGCGACCAACCCCAGTGTCCAGCTCACGTACTCACAGGGGCTGGTGTACAACATTAATTCGCAGCTCGAAAGCGACCTGTGCTATGTGCTCGATACGGGTTCCAATATTGCCCTGGTGCAGATTTCCAACACCATCAAGAAGGGTGCCTTTGCGGGCAACACTTCGGTGGACACGCTGGTACTCATGCCGTGGTTTGACGATAAGGTGACGCTCGAGGACGGCAGTCTTGAGGGCGGTTCCGTGCGGACCATCGTGTGCGCAACCGATGAGCAGGTCGCGTATGTCGAACAGCGCAAGGCTGCCGCCGGTGCACCCGATGCGCGCGTGATTAAGATGAGCCTGTCTCAAGACGGATACTTGTATTATGCCAACGCCGACAAGACGATTTTGCTGTCCGCTGCAGGCGATGAGGATGGCAACCTGTCCGCGACCTTTGACGGCACCTTGCTTGCGGATGGCGGCAAGCAGCTCCAAGTAGATTCCATCGCACCGTATGCTTTCTCGGGCGATGCGGAGCTCAGGTTTGTCAATCTGGGCGAGAAGACGAGTGCCATCGGCCGTAACGCGTTTGAGAACTGCCAAAACCTTCAAGGTGTGTTTATCGGCACGCCCGATAGCATTGAGGTGGGTGCCGATGTCTTTAAGGGCTGCACGGGCCTGGGCTTTGTGGCGTCGAGTGCTAAAAAGGCTGTCTTTGCCACGACCGAGAATCCCAATCCGGCCGGCTGCACCTGGTATGCGCCCGATGGCGAGCTGCAGGGCTACGACAGCCGCTTTGTCACTGTCGACGGCATTTACGATTTTGCTTGCGATGCCCAAAGCGACGACGCGCCCCTTCTCTACGGCTATTACGATGGCGACGAGGAAGGCAAGCCAAGCATCCTGCTCGGTGCGCCCTCGATGCTCAACGGTACGATTGAGCTGCTGCCGAGTACGATTGAGATCTTTGGCGGCTATTCCTTGTCTGGCGCCAAGGACCTGCCTGGTGCCTTTGAGGGGACCGGAGGCGCGTGGGGTGTCGATTGGGCTTCGGCTCCCAAGCTGGCATATATCGATCGCTATGCCTTCAGGAATTCCGGCATCGCCGGCGATCTGAACATCGATCTTCCCGATAACGATATCTACGTCGGCGTGTCGGCGTTCGAAGGCTGTACGAATCTTGTCTCGGCGTCTGTGCACGCGGCAACGATCGAAATCAGCGATCAGGCATTCATGGGCTGCCCGAGGCTCGCGAGTGCATCGTTTGTGGCGGATACCAATGGCGACTACGACGCAGCTACGGGTGCGGGCTCTCGAAACTACCTGGCATCATCGGTGTTTGGCAACGATGCCAACTTTACGAACTTGACGGTCGGCGCCGGTATCGCGACGCTGGGCTATCCGTCGCCAGGCGTGGGCTTCTTCTTGGACGGCGCAACCGATGTCCAAGAGGAGGCCAGCCGCATTCGCCTGTCGGTGCCCAGTGGCATGGAGCAGGACTATCTCAATGCATGGGTCTACGGACTCATTGGCTACGACGACTACGACACGTATTATGGCGTTGTGGAATTTGGCATGCTCTCCGATTGGTTTATGGGGGAGGGCCCGGAGCCGACGGCCGATGCGGTTAGGGCGCAGATGGCTCAGAACCTATTGGAGCCCGAGAATCGCCTGCGAACCATGATGGGGCTGCCGCTGGTCGAGGCCTCTACGGTAATACAGGCGGGTGGCGATGCGGCCGAGAGCCATGAATGGGAGATAGAGGACAACGGTGACGGTACTGCCGCGCTGGTCTCGGCGCCGTCTGATATCGAACGGGCCGATTTAGCGAGTGTGTTGACGGAGCCAACCGTAATCGACTCGAACGCCTTCTCGCACTGTTCGAACCTCACCGAGATTGCACTGTGCGATAAGGTGGTCGGCATCCAGAGCGGTGCGTTTGCGGGCTGCAGCGGCGTGACGGTGACGCTGCCTACTGGCTGTCCGCTGCCGGAGTTGCTGGGCGGGATGGAGAGCATGCCGTTCTCGTTTGGCGGCAACGTAGTGCTCGATATCGCCGAGGCCGATCGCGAGCCGCTGCTCAAGACGTGGTCTCGTCAGATGGTGGGGGTTGCCACAGACGACGAGGAGGCCGACTACGTTGAGAGCAAGTGGTTCGGCAACGTCAACATGGATACGTTTGAGTCGCCGACGTTCGATGTGCTCAATAAGGCCGTAAATGAGCCCATCATGGAGTGCGAGAATCGCTTGCGCTCGCTGATGGGCATGGAGGCCATAAGCGATATCGGCGAGCTCGGCGACCCCATTGATATCAATAAGTATCCGCAATATTGGATCGCCGGCTAGGCAGGTTATGAAGCGAGGCAGCCCCAGTCGATGGGGCTGCTGCCGTTTTGCTCGAGCAATTCATTGGCTGCCGAGAAGGGACGCGACCCCATAAAAGCGGGGAGTTCTGCCGTGGCACGGTTGGCCGAAAGCGGCGAGGGGTGCGTGGAGGCAAGGCAGAACTTGCCGCCCGCCTTGCCCGCGCCGGTCGCGGCGAGCTTGCCCTCGACCATCTGCTGGGCAAAGCGGCCCCATGCCAAAAAGACGACCGGCTGGGGCAGCTGACAGCAGCGTTCGATAACGTAGTCGGTGAGCGTGCTCCAGCCCAGCTTGGCGTGCGAGTTCGCGGCATGTTCGCGCACGGTGAGCGTCGTGTTGAGAAGCAGGACGCCCTGTTGTGCCCAGGGGGTTAGGTCTCCCGTGGCGGGAATGGGGCAGCCCAGATCGGCGTTGAGTTCCTTATAGATGTTGCGCAGGCTCGGCGGCAACTTGGTTTGCGTCGCAGGCACCGAGAACGACAGCCCCATGGCCTGGTTGGGCCCGTGATAGGGGTCTTGGCCCAGGATGACTACCTTGACCAGGTCGGCCGGCGTGTAGGCGAGGGCATTGAGGATGTCGTCTTGTGCCGGATAGATGGTCTGCTCGGCACGCAGAAGGGCGATGCGCTCGAGTAGCTGGTTCGTAGTGTCACGTACCGGCTGCGGCGCATCGCCCAACCAAGTTGCTATGTTGCGGTCGCGAGTTGCAGCGTCCATGGAACTCCTTTAGGGCAGATGCTTTGTCGGCATCTATTGTAAAGGCGTCAGAGACCTTTATGCCGCGGCTGTATGAGGAGTGGGGTCTACGAGACGTGCTCGGGCGCTGCCGCCATATGAGCATGCCCATGTGCGCGAAGGCGCGGAAGCTCGACAGTTGCCACCATGACGCCGGTGAGGATGAGGGCAGCGCCAAGGAAGGCGATAGGGCTCAGGACCTCGCCGACCAGGAAAAACGAGAAGACGGCGGAGCAGACCGGCTCGAGCGAGAAGGCGAAGCCAGTGGTTTCGGCAGGTACGTGGGGCTGCACGAGCGTCTGGGTGATAAAGCCGTAGGCAGAGCAGATGAGTGCGAGTGCAACGATAACGACGATCTCGCTCGGCGTGCTGGGAAGCGTGAAGCCGCCAAAGGTAAATGCGGCGATACCCGAGAACAAGCCGCCGAAGCCCAGCTGCCAAACGCCCAGAGCCAGCGGATCGACTTCTTCGACAAAGCGCTTGGCGATGATAAGGTGGCCGGCATAGATAAAGGCCGAGAGCAGCATGATGATCGCGCCGGGATTCAGGCTGGTAAAGTCGGCGCCCGAGAGCAGCAACATGCCGCAGGTGACGATGCCGGTGCCGATGAGCACCTTGCGCTCGGGAGCGCGACGCAGCAGGGCCGCGTTGGCAAACGGCACGATTACGACCGTCAGGCTCTGCAAAAAGCCGGCGGTGGAGGCGGAGGTGAGGCTGGAGCCCAGGCACATGCAGGTGATCTCGGTTGCCATGATGGCGCCGATGATGGCGGCGCGGACCATCAGGTCACGGTTGATGCGCACCGCGTGCTTGTGGAAGAGCAGCAGGCAGGCCGCAAAGGCGATGATGCAGCGCAGCGCGACGATGCTCGTGGCGTTCATGCTGTCCATGCCGATCTTCATGAGGGGGTACGAAAAGCCCCATGCGACGGGAACGGAAAATGAGAGCGCGATTGCTTTTTTGCGATCCATGGGACTCCTTTTGTTACAGAACGGTTTCGCAAAAAGGATTCTGCTCCCAGATATGGATGTAGTAAAGCGAATGTATCTTCAGTATGATTAAGAAATACTAATGTTGGAAGAAAAAGCCCTGGCAAAACGTTTTACGGCTACATCGATGTGGAGGCACGATGGCATCGCGGTATCAGATTGTATGTATGGTGGTCGATTGCGGCAGCCTGAAACGTGCCGCCGACGAGCTGGGCTATACGCAAAGTGCGGTGAGCCAGGCCGTCAAGGCGCTCGAGCGCGAGCTGGGCACCACGATTATCGAGCGTGGCAAGCAGGGCGTCTCACTGACGCGCGACGGCAAACAGTATCTGCCGTATCTGCGCCAGATCGTTACAGCCGAGGCCGAGCTTGAGGGCAAGCGTCAGGAGTTGCTGGGGCTTTCGTCGACCGACATTCGCATTGCGACGTTTACCAACGTGAGTCGTACTGTGTTGCCGCGTGTGATCCGCGACTTTGGGGCCCTGCATCCGGGCGTGCGCTTTACCCTCAAGCAGGGCGATTACACGCGCAATGCCCAGTGGGTGCACGATGGCGTGGTCGACTTTTGCTTTACAGCGCGTGGATTTACCGAGGGGCTCGAGAAACGCGTGGTCTATCACGACGAGCTGGTGGCGCTGTTGCCAGCCGTCCATCCACTGGCGGCAAAGGAAAAGGTGACGCTTGCCGACCTGGCGTCCGAACCTTTTGTGCTGCTGGATGAGGGCGAACAGAGTCTGGTGCTCGATGCGTTTGCCGCGCACGGGCTATCGCCGCATGTGACGAGTGAGGTCACCGATGACTACACCATTATGGCGATGGTGGAGGAGGGCCTCGGTGTGAGCATGCTCTACCGCCGTACCGTCGAGGGCATGCGGGCCGATATTTGTGTGCGCCCCATCGTGCATGCTCCCTCGCGCGACGTCGTGGCGGCTTGGCGCAGCTGGGACACCATGCCGATCGCCACGAGGCGCTTTATCGACTACATGAGCTCGCATATCGTGAGCTAGTTGCCGATGCGCCACCTTGTTGGATGTGTCTAGCGCGCCCCGGTCTTGGCTTGTGCCAGACGGTAGGTGCGTGCCGGGTGGCAGAGCAGTACCGCCACGACCATAAAGAATGCCGTGGTGCCCAGGCTGATGGGGTAGACCATCATGATGTTCGCAAAGGTACGGAAGTGCGGGAACACGCAGAATACCCAGTAGAAGCGGATGCCGCAGACGCAAATCATGGTGATGAGGGCGGGCATGAGCGAGATGCCAAAGCCGCGCAGATAACCGGACATGTTTTCGTAGAACATGCTAAAGGCGTACGCCGGGAAGATCGAACACACGCGGATATAGCCGATCGAGACGATGTTGGGATCGCTGTTGAACAACGCCAGGATCTCGCGCCCCAGACCGACGATGACGATAATCGTGGTGAGTGCAACGATGCCGCCTTCGACCAGGCAGACCTTGAGCGTCTTGGTGCAGCGGTCGATCTGGCGCGCGCCGTGGTTTTGTCCCACAAAGGTGGTGCAAGCCTGGCTAAAGCTGTTGAGCAGGTTGTAGCACACATACTCCAGGCTCATGGCGGCGCTCGATGCCGCCATGACCTCGGTGCCCAAGCTGTTGATGGCGGACTGGATGATGATGTTGGCGACGGCAAAGACGGCGCTTTGGATACCGGCGGGCAGGCCGATCTTAACGATGCGCTTGAGGGCGACGGGGTCGATAGCCAGATCGCGCAGGGTGACGCGGACGACGGAATCGGTCTTGAGCAGACGGATAAAGAGCGTGACGGCGCTGACGGTATAGGCGATGGCGGTGGCGATGGCGACACCCGCGACGCCCCAGTGGAGCACGGGGACAAAGATGAGGTCCAGGCCAATGTTGAGGACGGTAGACACGGCAAGCGCCCGCAGCGGCATGCGGGTGATGCCGACGGAGCGGAAGATCGCGGCCTCAAAGTTGTAGAGCAAGATCGAGGGCATGCTGAGCAAAAAGACGCGCAGGTAGAGCGAAGCGAGAGGCATGGTTTCGGCAGGAACGTTGAGCGCGGCGAGCATGGGCTCGGCAAAGATCTCGCCCAGCGCGATGACGACAAAGCCCACGAGCGCCATAAGAATCGAGGTATGGACGGCACGTTTGACCATGTTCTGATCGTTGCGGCCGATAGCGTTGGCGATGACCACATTTGAGCCAAGCGACATGCCGATAAACAGGTTGAGCATAAGACTGGTAAGCGGAACATTGGAGCCGACCGCTGCCATGGCAAGGGTTCCCTGGTCGCCCGAGAAGTTGCCGATGATGACCGTGGCGATGAGGTTCGATAGCTGCTCAAGGATGCTCGTGGCGGCGACGGGAAAGGCGAACAGGGGAATATTGCGCCACAGCGAGCCGGTGGTCATGTCGATGTGCTTAGATACGGTGTCAGCCATGCGCTCTCAATCTCTAACATGCTCTTTCGTGCTTATTTGCGCAGATGATGATACTCCTAATCGACTAGTCGTTGGGGACGTTCTTAAACGACTAGGCATTCAAGAACGTCTCCAATGACTAGGTGGGGGAGGCGTGCGACAATAGTGGGCGTTGTGTTGTTCGCGCTAAGGAGATGCCATGTTGTTGTGTCCCGTTTGCCATGAGCCGTTGGTGGACAATGAACGCGGTGCTGCATGCGCGAGCGGGCACCGGTTTGACCGTGCGCGCGAGGGCTATCTATATCTGCTGCGCTCGTCCAAGAGCGGTGACTCCATGGGTGATCCCAAGTCGCAGGCGCGCAGCCGTCGTGACTTTCTGAACCGTGGATACTACGCGCCGTTGCGTGATGCGATGGTCGAGCTGGTGCGCGATCGGGTGTCTAGGCATGCGGCGTCTGCGGGCGGTCCCATGACCTTGCTCGATATTTGCTGTGGCGAGGGCTACTACACGAGCGCCATGGGTGCGGTGCCGGGCGTGGATGCTTACGGGTTCGACTTGGGCAAAGAGATGGTGCGCCTGGCCGCCAAGCGCGGCGATGCGACCTACTTTGTGGCCAATATGAAGGACATCCCCGTGGCCGATGGCGCCTTCGATATGGTGACCGAGCTCTTCGCTCCCTTTAACGAGCGCGAATTTGCCCGCGTGCTGGCGCCAGAGGGCTCGCTCTACACCGTAGTGCCGGGTGCCCGTCATCTGTTTGGGCTCAAGGAGGTGCTCTACGACACGCCATATCTCAATGACGAGAAGCTGCCGAAGACTACCGAGCTCGAGTTGGTCGGAATGCAGCGGGTATCTGCGAATATTACGCTCCAGACCCAGGCCGACATCGAGGCGGTGTTCCAGATGACACCGTACTACTACCGCACGCGCCCCGTCGACAAAGAGCGCCTGGCAAACTTGGACACCCTTCAAACTGACATCGACTTCATCATCGCCGAGTACCGCCACAACTAACAACCTGCCAAAAAGGGACAGGTTTATTTTGGCAGGTTTTATCTGGGCAAACGTAAAGGGCCGACCGCGGAGATGTGCGATCGGCCCTTGTTGGTTGCTTGGATGTAGGGGTCAGTGGAAGGCAAGTGCCTACAGGCGATCCTTGTTCTCGGCTTGAACGGCGTGAGCCTGCTGAACAAAGAACAGGTCGTACACCACGATGACAAAGGCGCCACAGTTGATGGCGTCGCCGCCAAACGCGGGAAGCGTGAGCACGGCCTGCGCAATCGTGGCGATTGCGGCGACGATGCCGAGCTTAAACGCGCCATCCACCTGCGAAGGCTTGTTGGCGCCCTTGATGCCCGCAACACCTGCGGCAAGATCGACAAGACCCTTGATGACAAGTACGGCCGCGGCGAGCATGGCGTTCGGCCCGTACGTGGAATCGAGACTGCCTCGGGCGATGCCGACGCCGGCGATGACGAGGCTGGCGATGCCCAAAACAAAGTAAATGAGGGCAAGGATTTTGAGTGTCTTGCGAGCGTAGCTCATGGCTGGATCCTTTCGATACGAGTACGGCCGATCTGGCGTACCCCCTGTGCTGCACATATGGTGAAGCACATTGTAGTTCAACGCGGCGGCGCATGCGTCTGAAAGCGCTTTAGGCCTGCGCACCTCAACCTTTCAAAAAGGAAAGCTGGGCGTAAGTCAAATCGATGGCAGCTCATGTACGGCGCTGCGATGATGAAGGCGTAACAAGGAGTTGGTCTAAGGAGGAGCCATGATGTACGGAACAGGGCAAGTGCGCGAGCCGCGGTCGTTGGGAAGGCGCATGAGCGATTCCGTGATCGCTGCCGTATGCACGGGATTGATGGCGGTGCTTTGCATTGGGATGCTGTGGACCATGTCGCGTGTGGGACAATAGCGGACGGTTGGGTGCCAACTGAGGTGGCGCTCACGTATTCGTTTTGCTTGCTAAGGAGTGTCCATGGGCGTCGTCGATCCCTTTTCTGTTGCTCGGGCTGCTGGGCTCGAGCTCGTGCGGACGTCCGAGGGCCTCACGCTCACCGATGGCACGATGGGGCTGCGTGCCGATTTTGGCCGCATGCTTCCGCGGCTCAAGCAGGGTCGTCTGCAGCAAGAGCTGCTGGTGAAGGCTGCGCGCACAAAGGGCGTCGAGCGCCCATGGGCGATTGACGCCACGGCAGGCTTTGGCGAGGATTCGCTGCTGCTGGCGGCAGCGGGCTTTACCGTCGATCTGTATGAGCAGGATTGCGTGATCGCGGCGCTCCTCAAGGATGCTTTGGATCGCGCGGCAGATGATCCGGCGCTTGCGACAGCCGTGGCGCGCATGCGCTTACATGCGGGCAAGGACAGCATTGCCGGCCTTCGCCATACAGCTGAGCTGATCGGGCAGGGCGAGCTCACCGCTCCCGACGTGGTGTATCTGGACCCCATGTTTCCCGAGCGCACCAAGAGCGCGGCGGTGAAAAAGAAGTTCCAACTCTTGCACCATCTGGAACAGCCGTGTGCCGATGAGGAGACGCTGGTCGAAGCTGCGCTTGCGGTGCGGCCGCGCAAGGTCGTTATCAAACGGCCGGTGAAGGGGCCGCTGCTTGCCGGCGTCAAGCCGAGCTATCAACTTGCGGGCAAGGCCGTTCGTTACGATGTTTTGGTGCCGCCTCGCCCGTAGCTTGCGCTTCGCCAGCCATCGTGCCGATGCGAGGTCTATTTCCAAGGGTGTGACGTCAGATGCCATCCGCCGCAGTATTCGCATTTGTAGCAGGCTAAACCGCGTCGTCCGCGGTTTTCGCAGTCGGCCATAACGGCCTCGGCCTCGGCGCGTGTGTCGTACCGGTTTTTGCGCTCGCACGACTTATAGCGCCAAGCCTCATCGCGCTCGGCGTCCAGGGCGTCGCGGCGCTCGTCCTCGCGCGCAAACAGGTCGCTCATATTGCCGCCGGTGGCAGCGCCCAAAAACTCGCTTTTGGCCTTTGACCAGGCGGCTCGCTTCTTGCTCCCCATCTGCTTCGCACCCTCTCCAAACGTTGGTATCATTGCTCAATCAAAGTGATACCAATAAACGTGAGGTCGCCGCGTGATGATCAGAAAAACCCTCGATACCGACATTCCCGCCGTCATGGCTACCTATGACGCGGCTCGTGCCTTTATGCGCGCGCATGGCAACGCCACGCAGTGGCCCGAGGGCACGCCTTCGGTCGAGCAGGTGGCTGCCGATATCGCCGCCGGTGGCAGCTATGTGTGCGAAGTCGACGGTCGCGTGGTGGCGACGTTTGCCTTTTTACCGGGTCCGGACGAGTGCTATGACGTCATCGAGGATGGCGCCTGGCGCAGCGACGCTCCATACCATGTGCTGCATCGCGTGGCGTCGGACGGCACCACGCATGGCGTCGCTGCTGCGATGTTTGCCTTTGCCAAGGAACGCACCGACCATCTGCGTATCGACACGCACCAAGACAATCTGCCCATGCAGGGCGCCATCACCAAGGCCGGGTTTAAGCGCGCCGGTATCGTATATGTGTCGGACGGTACGCCGCGTGTCGCGTTTGATTGGCTGCGCGAGGTGTAGGAGCCAAGGTACGTATCATCACCCAGCTCAAATAAAAAATGGCCTCGAGTGGGGCCATTTTTGGTAAAACGCGTCGTTGTGGGGCTCGCGTTGTCACCGCCCAGATGAGTCCGGGCGGACAAAAAGGGGAGGTGCCGGCTTTCGCAAGGCGCGAACCTACGAAAATCGCCGCGCGGCAACGCAGGGCGATGAGCTCGGTCGGGGGATAGGGCCCGCTTCGCCCGCCGGCCCGTAAATTGTATCATCCAGTGTGGAACGAGGATGCCCGTTGCCGCGTGCGATGGGCTTGTAATAAGAGGAGAGCCATGTCGAAGCAAGCGGTCGTTGGAATCTTGGCACATGTCGATGCCGGCAAGACCACGCTGGCCGAGGCTATGCTGTTCAACGCGGGCCGCATTCGCAAACGCGGCCGTGTGGACGATGGCGATTCTCACCTGGACACTAACACGATCGAGCGCGAGCGTGGCATCACGATTTTCTCGTCGCAGGCCGTGCTCGACCACGACGATACCCACGTCATGCTCGTGGATGCACCCGGCCACGTCGATTTTTCGGCCGAGGCGGAGCGCACACTGCGCGCGCTCGACTACGCGATTTTGGTTGTGGGCGCCAACGATGGCGTGCAGGGGCACACCGAAACCCTGTGGCGCCTGCTTGCGCGCTATGACATTCCGACGTTCATCTATATCAACAAAATCGATTTGGAGAATCCCGGCCGCGATGTTTTGCTGGCACAACTCGGGCAGCGTCTTTCCGAGGGCTGCCTGAATGCCAACGAACTGCTGGCGGGCGGTGCCGTTCAGGAGGATGCTGCTGCGTTGGACGAGGCGGCGCTCGAGGAGTTTCTTGAAGCGGGTGAGCTTTCCGTCGCAACGCTGTCGCGCATGGTTGCCGAGCGCAAGCTCTTTCCCTGCTTTGCCGGCTCGGCGCTCAAGGACCAAGGCGTGGACGAGTTGCTGGACGGCATATGCGCGCTGATGCGTGAACAGGCGTGGCTCCCGGAGTTCGCCGCGCGCGTCTATCGCGTCAGCCGCGGCGATCGCGGCGAGCGCTTGGCTTGGGTAAAAGTGACCGGCGGCACGCTGCATGCAAAGCAGATGATCGAGGGGCGCTCCGGTGCCGAGGCGTGGGAGCAAAAGGTCGATCAGGTGCGCATCTATAACGGAGAGAAGTACGAGCTTGCCCAGGAAGTTGCCGCTGGCGGTATTTGTGCCGTGACGGGTCTTGCGCACGTTCGCCCGGGGGATGCCTTGGGTGCGGAGCCCGGGTGCGATGCGCCCGTCATTGCGCCGGTCCTTACCTATACGGTGCTCCCGGGCGAACATGATGCCCATGCGGTGTTTAAAGCGCTGACTGAGCTGGCGGACGAAGACCCCATGCTCGGCGTAAGCTGGAATACGCATCTTGAGCAGATTCACTTGCAGTTGATGGGCGCCGTGCAGCTCGAGGTCTTGCAGCGGGTATTGGCCGATCGCTTTGGCCTTACGATTGAGTTTGAGTCCGGCGGCATTCTCTATAAGGAGACGATCTCGCAGCCGGTCGAGGGTGTGGGCCACTTTGAGCCACTGCGCCATTACGCCGAGGTGCACCTGCGCCTGGAGCCGCTGCCAGCGGGCTCGGGCGTGCAATTTGGTACCGTTGCCTCGACCGACGAGCTCGATCTTAACTGGCAGCGCCTGGCGCTCACCAACGCCATGGAGCGCGATCACCTGGGTGTGCTGACCGGCTCGCCCATTACCGATGTGCGCATTACGCTCACGGGCGGCCGCGCTCATGCCAAACACACCGAGGGCGGTGACTTTCGGCAGGCAACGTACCGCGCGATTCGCCAGGGTTTGATGCAGGCGCGTGAGGCCGGCGCGGCGGTGCTGTTGGAGCCGTGCTACCACTTTGAGCTCGAGGTGCCGGGAGATTGCGTGGGCAGGGCGCTTTCGGATGTCACGCGCATGGGCGCCGAGTACGAGCCGCCGGCGATGGCGGGCGACCGGGCGAAGCTTGTGGGTCGCGTGCCAGCATCCGAGATACAGGATTATGCGCTGGAGGTGGCTGCCTACACGAGCGGCCGCGGACATCTGTACCTGGAGTTCGCCGGTTATGCGGCATGCCATGATGCCGAGCGCGTCATCGAGGCGGCCGCCTACGAGCCCGAGGCCGATCTGCCCAACACGCCCGATTCGGTCTTTTGCGCCCACGGCGCCGGCTATACGGTCAAATGGTACGACGTGCCCGCCGCGGCACACGTAAAGATCGATCCCGCCACCTTCCGCCCCTATCGCCCCGCCGACGCGGAATTTTTCGGCCACATGTGACAAAGGGACAGCTCCTTTGTCACATTCAGTTGGTATAACTCGGTATAAGTTGGTATAACTATTGCTAGCCTTTGCCAATCCGAGGAGGCCGACATGAATCCAAATCCCTTTAAGCCAACGGCTGGTAAGCGGCCTCCGATGCTCATCGGTCGCGAGTCGGTCATCGAAGATTTTGAGGAGGGGCTCGATAACGGTGCCGGAGCGCCGGGCAGACTCATGCTCATTACAGGAAACCGCGGCTGTGGCAAAACAGTTCTCCTGCGGGAGCTGCAACGTCTGGCCAGTGAGCGCGGATGGGCGGTTGTCTCCGATTCCGCTTCGCTTGGTTTATGCGACCGCTTGGCCGACGCACTCCGCTCGAATAAGCCCGTTGTGACGTCAATGGAGTTTGGCCCATCGTTTGGACGGATGTCGGTTGAGGCGGCGCGGGCAAAAGGCGAGACGTTGCGAGGGCTGGTCAACGAACGTCTCAAGAAACTCGGTCCAGGTAAGGGCATCCTGTTTGCGATTGACGAGGCTCAATCGGCGTCTATTGAGGAGCTGGCGGCCCTTGCCGTTCTTTATCAGCAGGTGCTGGGAGATCAGGATGCCACGGGCTTGCCCGATAGCGACCAGCGCGGTCTTGCGCTGGTCTTTGCCGGCTTGCCCAGCATGGTTGACGATCTGCTCGAAGAGCCGAGCGTGACGTTTTTGCGACGTGCCCAGCAGCGTACGTTGGGGACGATTTCTTTGCCCAAGGTGCGCGATTCGTATATCCAGACGGTCGAGTGTGCCGGTCTTTGCGTTGATGCGGGAACGGCGGACCTTGCAGCGCACAAGAGCATGGGGCATCCCTATATGGTTCAGCTGGTGGGATATTACATGTGGCGGTCTGCTGTCCGGCGTGGCTCGCAAGTCATTGAAAGGCGCGATGTCGAGGATGGCCATGCGGATGCCGTCTCCGAGTTCTACGAAGCGGTTGACGCGCCTCTGTATTACGGACTGCGCACCCCACAGCGTCTCTTTATCGAGGCCATGGCGGTTGACGAGGACAAGCCGACGCGCATGGCGGATATCATTGAGCGCTGCGACCGTACCCAGAGCTGGGCGAGTAAATATCGCGCAAGCCTGATTCGCGAGCGCGTCATCGAGGCTGCCGGATACGGTCTCGTCCGGTTTACCGTGCCCATGCTGAGCAAGTACATTCGCGATTGCGTTTTAATGTGACAAAGGGACTGTCCCTTTGTCACATTCGATCAACAGGAAGGGGAGCGATGGCGGTGTCGCAACAACCAAGCGCTATCGAGGTGCGTGGCGCGCGTGTCCATAACCTTAAGGACATCGATATCGATATTCCGCTGGGAAAGCTGGTGGGTATTGCCGGCGTGTCGGGCTCGGGCAAGAGCTCGCTGGCGCTGGGTGTTTTGTATGCCGAGGGCTCGCGCCGTTACCTGGAGGCGCTCAGCACCTATACCCGCCGTCGGCTGACGCAGGCAGAGCACGCTCAGGTGGACGAGGTGCTGCACGTGCCGGCGGCACTCGCATTGCATCAGCGCCCCAGTGTACCGGGCGTGCGCTCGACTTTTGGCACCATGACCGAGCTCAACAACAGTCTGCGTCTGCTCTTTAGCCGCTGCGCCCATCACGTGTGCCCGCATTGCGGGGCGCGTGTGGAGCCGAGCCTTAACGTGGCCGCGGGCCTGTCGCTCGCGTGCCCCGCATGCGGCCGCGAGTTCTATGCGCCGGGGGCCGAGGACCTTGCCTTTAACAGTGGCGGCGCGTGTCCTACCTGCGGAGGCACCGGCGTCATGCGCGAGGTGGACGAGGCGAGCCTGGTGCCCGACGAGTCAAAGACCATCAACGAGGGTGCGGTGCTTCCCTGGGGCACGCTGATGTGGGACCTGATGAAGCAGGTGGCCGGCGAGATGGGCGTGCGCACCGACGTGCCGTTTAGCCAGCTCACGCCTCAAGAGCGCGACATCGTGTTCCATGGCCCGGCAGTTAAGAAGCACATTCTCTACGTTCCCAAAAATGGCGAGGGCGCCACGCCGCTCGACTTTACCTATTACAACGCCGTCTATACCGTCGAGAATGCACTCGCCAAGGTTAAGGACGATAAGGGGCTCAAGCGCGTTGCGCGCTTTTTGCGCGAGGGACCGTGCCGCGATTGCGGCGGCACGCGTCTTTCCGACGCCGCGCGCCAGCCCCAGGTGCGCGGTATCAATCTGGCGCAGGCGGCAGCCATGACGTTGGGCGAGGCGATTGAGTGGGTGCGCGGGGTGCCCGCATCCTTGCCGACCGAGATGCGGCCCATGGCCGGGGACATCTGCGATTCGTTTTTGAGTACGGCCCGCCGCCTGGTCGACCTGGGCCTCGATTACCTTTCGCTCGACCGCGCCGGTGCCACGCTGTCTACGGGTGAGCGCCAGCGCGTGCAGCTTGCCCGCGTGGTGCGCAACCGATCGACGGGTGTGCTGTATGTGCTGGACGAGCCTTCGATCGGCTTGCATCCTGCCAATGTCGACGGCCTGGTGGGCGTAATGCGCGATCTGGTGGATGACGGCAACACCGTGGTTGTTGTCGACCACGACACGCGCGTGCTGGCAGAAGCCGACTATCTGGTCGAGATGGGCCCCGTTGCGGGAGCAGGCGGCGGCCATGTAATCGCCGCCGGTACGGTAGACGAGGTCGAACAATCGCAGGGCAGCCGCATCGCGCCGTTCTTGCGCTCGGACCCCAAGCGTCTGCGCCCGCAGGTGGCTGACGACGAAATGTTCGACCTAGGCCATATCCGCATGGCGACCGATGCCATCCATACCGTCAAACCACTCGAAGTCGATATCCCGCGCGGCCGCCTTGTCGCGGTGACGGGTGTTTCGGGTTCGGGCAAGACGACACTGGTGCTCGAGACGCTCATCCCGGCGCTCAAGGCACAGGCGGCCGGCGAGCGCCTGCCAAGGCACGTGCGTTGGGTCGATGCCGAGGGCATCGCGCGCGCCAACCTGATTGACGCCACGCCCATCGGCGCCAACGTACGCTCGACGGTAGCGACCTATGCCGACATCCATGATGAGCTGCGCCGCGCCTTCGCCCGTACGCCCGAGGCCAAGGCGGCAGGATATAAAGCGGGTGCCTTTAGCTACAACACTGGCGCTTTGCGTTGCCCCACGTGCGATGGCACGGGCTCGATATCACTTGACGTGCAGTTTTTGCCCGATGTCGAGATCGTCTGTCCTGCATGTCGCGGCTCGCGTTATGCAGACGCAGCCTCGCATATTCATCGCGAGGGCAAGGACGGCAGTCTGCTCACGTTGCCGCAGCTCATGGACATGAGTGTGGACGAGGCCCTCGACGCCACGGTGGGACTCAAGAAAGTTCAGGCGCGCCTGCAGACCTTGCATGGCCTGGGTCTGGGCTACCTGACACTTGGCGAGCCCACGCCGGCGCTCTCGGGCGGCGAGGCGCAGCGACTTAAGCTTGCGAGCGAGATGGGCCGCGTGCAGGACGATGCCGTATTCGTGTTCGACGAGCCCACCATCGGCCTGCATCCGCTCGATGTTCAGGTACTGCTGAGCGTGTTTGACGGACTCGTTGCCAAGGGCGCCACGGTCATCGTGATCGAACACGACCTCGACCTTATCCGTAACGCCGATTACGTGATCGACATGGGCCCGGGCGGCGGTGACGCAGGCGGACAAATCGTCTGCACCGGCACGCCGGATGACACTGCGGCCTGCTCCGCAAGCGTCACTGGCCGCTACCTCTAGCAGAATGTGACAAAGGGACAGTCCCTTTGTCACATCCGATGCCTATTTCACGCATTGAGCGGCGAGATAGTCGCGGAAGAACGGTAATTCAAAAGCGACGATTCCGCGCCCGCGTTCTCCAATGATGCCGGCGTCTATCATGCGGCGTCGGTAGCGGGAGACCTGTTGCGGCGAACGCTTAAGGCGCTCGACAAGGTCAGCGGTGGTGGACTCTTCTTCGTCATCGAGCATGGCGATGAGAAATCGCTTGTCCTCCGCAGTGAGTTCCCGATAGGTCGCTGCGAGGATCCGGTCGTCCATTTCATCGCGTGCGATTTTGATTCCCTGGTCAAAGTCGCGAGATGATATTTCCCTCGAGTTGCTCGTGAGATCCCAGGCGCGGTAACCCACAAGCTGCAAAAGGAAAGGAAAGCCCGAAATCGAGCGAACGGCCTTATCGATTCCCTCGGCATCCGCCAGACGGTCGTTTTCCTGGATCGTTCGGATCAAGGCCTCGCGTACATCGTAGTCGGCGATACGCCCCAGATGATATTGCTGGGCGCGACGAAGGAACGAGACCGTCTTGTGGTTCAGCAACGTCGAGACGTTGTTGGGAAGTCCCGCCATGAGTAGAGCGACGCGTTTCCCATCGGTCACAAAGTGCTGATACGTGGCTGCGAGCTGGATCATCTCGTCGAGCGTCGGGTCGACCTCATCAACCGTGACGAGTAGACCGGTGCCCGTTTCGTTGAGCTGGTCGATGATGTCGCTCATGCGATAACGCCAAGTCGAGGCATCGTGAACGCGATTGACCTCGATACTGCCGAGCGGCGCGATTCCGAGACCGGTGACTTCGAAGTTGTTAGACGGGTTGATGAGATGGCCTGCAGCACGTTTCGCCCCGAGCTCGATTTCCTCAAGCATTCCCGAGAGCGCGGTCGTCTTTACCGCTATCCAGCCGTGGGATTCCGCCCTTGTTGCGAGCGACGACATGAGAGCGGTTTTACCGGTTCCACGCGCGCCTGAGAAGATCGAGGTCAATTCCGGGCGTCTACGCTGGCTCAAGAAGGCACGGTCCAAATCCCGAATAATCTGTTGTCTGCCGGCGAGATGGGCAGGAACCTCACCAAAACTGGGGGTAAACGGGTTCTCGAGATATTCCACAAGGCTCTCCTTTCACATCGGCGTTTAACTCCATTTTATTCTAGTTAATTCTGATTAAAAGCGACGGCTCGTTATTTGGTGCATCAATGTGACAAAGGGACAGTTCCTTCGTCACATTCCAGGAAAGCCTGTCTGGCGCAGGGCCTCGTATAGGACGATGGCGGCGCTGTTGGAGAGGTTGAGTGCGCTGATGCGGTAGTCGGCCGGGTCGATAAAGTTGCCGCAGATATCCTGCCGAAGGATGGCCTCGTGGCTGTCCTCGGTATGCCCCAGCGATTCCTCGTGGGCTTCCCATGTCTCGGCGTTGTCAAGCGAATCGCAATCGCGCAGCATCGGGATGCGCTCGCAGCGCTCGGACTCCGCGGCAAGCAGTGGCTCGGGGATGCCTGAGCTCTCGCTGCCAAAGACCAAGTAGTCGCCGTCGCGGTAGGTGCTTTGCGCATAGGTGCGGCGTGCCTTTTTGGTCAGCAGATGCAGGCGCTCGTCGGCGGGGGAGAGGCCGTTGCGCGCAAGGAAATCCTCCCAGCCGGCATAGGTCGTCACGTCCAAGTTTTGCCAGTAGCCCAGGCCGGCGCGACGCACTGTCTTGTCGTCGAGCGAAAACCCCAGCGGCTCCACCAGATGCAGGCGGGTACCGGTAACCACGCAAGTGCGGCCGATATTGCCCGTATTGGCCGGAATCTCGGGCGCATACAGCACAATGTTGAACATGAATCTCCTTGGCTCAGAACGAAAAACCACCACGAAGGGCACCTTCGTGGTGGTTTGGCGGTTACGTAGGCGGAAAAATACTCGCTTGGATAAACCTAGGCGCGGTGCCAGTCGGTCAGGCAGGCATCGAGGGAGGCGATGAGTGCATCCTTGTCCATGTGACGGCCGATGATGCACAGGCTCGTCATGCGGTCGCCCGTCTCGTCGTCCCAAATCTGCATGATCTCGGGGTTCTCGTCGATAATCTTCTGCTTCTCGCTCTCGGGCGCAGAATCGACAAACAGACCGTTCTCCATCAGACGCATCTGGTGGCCGGCCTGCTCAAACATGTAGCACATGTCCGGATCGCCGGTCTGCCACAGCGGGCCCTTGACGCGAATGACCTCGTCGGGCCACTCCTGCTCTACAAAGTCGGTGAACTTCTGCAGGTCAAACGGCTTGCGGCGCGAGTACACAAAGGTCTCGATGTCGTACTCGAGCACCTCGGGGTCGTCGTGCTCCTCGGGATGCTCCATGGCCTCGATCCAGGCGGCGGAGTTGTAGGCGCGCATAAAGTCGAAGCGGTCGGTGTCGAGCAGCTCCTCCATGGGGACCTCGCCGTTTTGAGCCTCGACAATCACAGCGTCCTTCTGCAGGCTGCGCACGATGGCCTTGAGCTCGTCGATCTGCTCAGGGCTCACGGTATCGGTCTTGTTGAGGATCAGCGTGGAGCAAAACTCGATCTGCTGGATGAGCAGGCTTTCGATGTCGTCCTCGTCGATATCCTCGGCCAGCAGGTCGCGGCCACCGTTGAACTCGTCGTACATGCGGGCGCAGTCGACCACGGCCACGATGTTGTCGAGCGCGAGTTTGGGCTCGCCGCCCACCTTGGCCTCGTCGCAGAAGCTCGAGATGGTGTAGGCGATGGGGATAGGCTCGCAAATACCCGAGGCCTCGATGATGATGTAGTCGAACTTGCCCGAATCGGCGATGCCCTGCAGCTGGTTGGCCAGGTCGTCCGAAAGCGTGCAGCAGATGCAGCCGTTGGTGAGCGGGATGAGGTCGTCGGTCTCGGAAAGGCCGCCGTCGGCGATAAGGCTGGCGTCAACGTTGATCTCGCCGATATCGTTGACGATCACGGCGGCGCGGATGCCGCCGTCGTTAGCGAGGATGTGGTTGAGCAGCGTGGTCTTGCCGGCACCGAGGTATCCGGTAAGCATGATGATCTTCACGGGTTTGTTGGGCATGTGCCCTCCTTTGTTAGACATGGCTTACAGTTGAATCATATGCCAAACGCCTGCTCTTATACCCACGCGCTGGCAAATAACACAGGCTACTCCCAGGCTCCCCATACATCAGGGCAATAACCGACGGTGGCCTTTTTGCCGTTGCGCACGATGGGCTCGGCCAGAACCTGCTGGTTCTCGAGCAGCTTGTCGAAGCGCTGGCTGGGGGTGAGGTGCTGGATGAGCGCGAGCGTCTCCTCGTCCTTGGCTTTGGGGTTGAGCAGCTTGTCGATGCCGCCGACCGCCTGCATCACGCTTGTGAGCTCGCCCTTGCTCATCTCCTTTTCCTTAAGGTCGATAAACTGCACCTTAATGCGGCGCTCCTTAAAATAACGCTGGGCCTTCTTGGTGTCGAAGGACTTTTTGGTACCGAAGATCTGCACGTTCATGTATTTGTTCCGCCGTTCTAACGAACGGCGGTCACATCGACGCTGCAAAGCCATCTGATGGGCAATCTGCCTTTCAATCGTCGGGCGCGGGCAAAAACCCAGCGCCCTCCTCTTTCAAGGCACCTTTCCTCATCAGCTGGCTTTTCGCTGACATTGATAGAGCATCGAGGTGACCACCGCTGGACTTATCGAATAAAGTTGGTGCGCGCGCGATCGGCCTGGGGGGCTTCGATGCCGGCGGCCTTTCCCGCCTCGATGCAACGCAGCAGCCAGGCCATGTTTTTGCCGATATTGCGCATGGTGGCAAGGCCCTCGGCGTCTTGGGCGGCCTCGCCCGGCATGGCGCCAAAGACGTTGTTCCAGTAGGTGGACGCTACCACGGGCATCTGGTTGATGGTGAAGTACTTGTTGAGCACATCGAAGGTGGTCGACGTGCCGCCGCGACGGGCGACGGCGACTGCGGCGCCGGGTTTGTGCTCAAAGGCATGCCCGCCTGCATAGAATGCGCGGTCGAGTGCCGAGAGGATGCGTCCGCTGGGATGTGCGTAGTAGACGGGCGAGCCAAAGACAAAGCCGTCTGCCTGCTCGGCAGCGGCAATCAGCTCGTTGACCACATCGTCGTCAAAGGTGCAACGGCAATCGAGCTTGCCGCACTGGCCGCAACCAATGCAATCGCGAATGGGCTTGGCGCCCAGCTGAAACATCTCGGCCTCGATGCCTTCGGCGTTAAGCTGCTCGGCGACCTCGGCGAGTGCGCGGGCCGTGTTGCCGTTTGCCTTGGGGCTGCCATTGACCAAAAGAACCTTCATCACAAACTCCCTCTGCTGTCGGTGACTTCTGCAGAGGATTATCGCACGAGCGGGCAGATGGCGTGGGGCACGATGCCGGCCCCGAGGGCCCACGGCAGGCACGCTTACCAGGTACGAGCGGGATACGGTCCAGAGGATGTTGGAGTGCGGGGCCTCGTGCGAGCAGATTGTAAGGGGTCTGGGCGGGTCGCCCTCGATGGCGAGCTTTGAGGCCTTGGAAGGCGGGCTGCTGCGGCGGCTATGGTTTATACTAAGGCGGTTGCTATCGAGTAATTCATACTTGGTTTGATTCGATTGTGAACGCGTAACTAGGATGGAAAGCAAAGGAAACTCTATGGAAACAGAGGATGCTGTTTGCTTGATGACTTCGATTGCCTTGATTGTCCTTTCAATCCAATACCGAAGAGGAAGATGGCTCTGCTCAATTGCTGGATATGATGTCACAAAAAGGGAGAGCGAGATTGATATACGCCCTTACGCAAAGCTGATTTCTTCTGTGACGTTATGGATGGGGCTGCTGTTTTTCTTGTGGGCGGTAGAGGGCTGGGTACGCGATTGGAATACCAGCGTTTTTGAAGTTTTGGTTCTACTTCTGTTCAGCTTGGCCTCTTTGTCGTTCGTGCGGCTCGTTAGGTTTGTGTTTATGAGGCGATAGCCAGCGGAAGTGGCTGGACGACAAAATGGACCAATGCAGCCAATTGTCAATAGAATTTGATAGGCTTGGCTTAACAGATTTACTCGAGGGCATATCCGTGGCGGAGGATAGGTTCTATCTTGTTGAGCACTTATTTGCATCAGGCAAAGTAAACCAAGAGTATCGAAACGGTGCCCCCGGGCCCCGGGAGGGACTGAGGGGACGTTCGGCTAACTGCGGGTACGACCTATTTGCCCAATGTGTTCGGTTGAGATCGGAAATTAACCATCATGCGCCCCATAACGCTAGTCCAGCTTGGTGCCCGGTACCTGCGGCGCCTCTTTAATCAGCGCATTAAGTTCGTTCAAAATGGAAACGGGCTGTCGGTCGACGGCGTCCAGATGAAGCGTCGCCACGCGAAGGGGCGGCTGATATTCAAATGAGCCAAGGAGCACGGGCGATCCCAAGAACCGTTCGATTTCGTCTGCAACCGCGTCGGTCTCTTCGGGATCAAAGTCGTCGAAGAGCGCCACGAACATCGGTCCGGTCGAGCGGAACAGACGACCCTTGCCGCGCGAGCAATCCATGAGGCAGGCGGCGCTTTCTGCCAAAACGCGGTCGCCTGCATCAAAGCCAAAGCGGGCATTGACCTGTGCGATTTCGTCGATTTTAATGGCGATCAAGCCCGCGTTTCGTGCCACGCGACGCATCTCGCCAATGGCGTTGACCAGGGCGTGGATATCGCCCAGACCGGTCACGGAATCGGTCGTATCTGCCAAGCTTCGGTTGGTGACAATGCCCACATACATGTTGGGCTCGGTATCGGTGCCGTCCAGGCGGTAACCCGTGCAGTCGCAAAGCGCGTATTTTCCGGCGGTATTCATGACGCGATACTGCATGCAGTGGAAGTGCCACGTGCCGTTTACCACCATATCGAGCTCGGCACGTACGTTGTCGCGGTCCTCGGGGTGAACACGGGCAAGCCATATATCGAGCGAGTTGTAGGGATGCTGGGAGGGTAGGTCAAAATCGCGCACGGCATTAACCGACCATTGCGATTCGCCGGTGTCGAGGTTAATGATGAACGGATAGCGTGTCTCGGAGCTCATGGAGATCGCTTGAAACACTCGGTCGTTGCAGGGGGGGGGTTGTTCGGTGATCGGGCGTTGCAGCGCATCGCCTTCTTCCGGTTGTTGCACACGGTACATGAGCTTGTAGCGATACATTTTGCGGTCGGCGTCCTTTGTCATCTGGCGACGCGTATCGCCTGCAAGCGGGTCGACGCGCGAGCAGCCAAAGCTAAAGCTGGCGATCATGGGCGCCTTGCCGTCCGATGTTGCCTCGATAAGATTGGCACGCGTCCACTCCAGGCGCTGCTCGAGCTCGGCTTCGTTTGTCGTGGGGGATATAAGTACAAATTCGTCTCCACCGATACGGAACAGCAACTCATCGTGCTCCATTGTCTCGGTGAGTGCGCGGCAGATGCTCAGAATGTAGCGATTGCCCTCGGCGTGGCCAAACTTATCGTTGCAATGCTTGAGGCGATCGATGTCAATATAGGCACAGGTGAAGGGGGTGCCTTTGCGCCAGAGCTGATCGACATGGCGGTCGAGTCCGCCACGGTTGCCAAGATTGGTGAGCGAGTCGATATAGGCGCCGTGCTCAAGCAACTCACGTTCTTGTTGCAGGATGGCGAGCGTTTTCTGCAGTTGCTCACCGATGGCACGCAGCTCCGGGGGCAGCGCGGCAACATCGAGCTCGGTGGTTGAGGCCCCGTTCGCAAGTCGCTGAAGATGAGCGATGATTGATTGCTCGCCCAGGCGATACGACTCGTTCATGATGGATTGCCTCCTTGGATGGAACAATGGTTTGTATCTTACTCCCAATTCGGTTTAGATTGGAGTATTAGTTAGCTCATGGGAACAAACGCTCCCCTCGACGGTGGCGTTTTGCGTGCGAGCGTATTAGTTGTCGTTGCCACCATCGAGCAATGCCTCAAAATCCTCCGCCTGCATGGGGCGGTAGTAGAGGAATCCCTGAGCGTAGCGGGCGCCCATGTGGCGCAGCATGTTTGCCTGCTTGTCCGTCTCGACGCCTTCGATCACAACGGGCAGATGGAGTGACTGCGCCATCTCGAGCATTGATGAGATGATTTGCACGCTGCGGCCCTCATCGCCGTTATCGGGCACAAACGTGCGGTCGAGCTTGATGACGTCGACGTTGACGTTCTTGAGCATCGCGAGCGTGGACTGGCCGGTGCCAAAATCGTCCATGTAGGTCGAGAAGCCGCGGTTGTGCAGGTCGGCCGTCAGCTTATCCACAGCTTCGGACTCTCCCGTATAAGCCGTCTCGGTGATCTCGATGCGCATGAGCTCGGGCGGCAGGTTGTATTGGGCGGCGAGTGCCCCCATATGTTCGGCGACGTCGCAGGCAAGGATATCCACGCGCGACACATTGAGCGAGATCGGAACCACGCGCAGCCCTCGATCGATGCGCTCACGCAGCCACGAGGCGACGCCCTGCCAAACGTATTTGTCGAGCGTCACCACAAAACCGCTTTCCTCGAGAGCGGGGATAAAGGTGGCAGGTGAAATGAGGGAGCCGTCCTTGTCAATCCAGCGCGTGAGTGCCTCGGCGCCAATGATCTCGCCGGATTCCATGTCGACCTGGGGCTGCAAGTAGTAGGTAATGCGGCCGTTTGAGAGCGCATACTGGAATTCGGTCAGCGTGCGGTGGAACGAGATTTCGCGCTCGTACTCCTCGGGGCGGAAAATGGCAATGCGCTCCTTAAAGTCGTTTTTTGCACGCCGATTGGTAAACATGGCTTTGGCCTGCGCATCGATGGTGATTTCCTCGTTGGAGTCGATGGAGTAGACGCCCATGGACGGCCAGAAGCCTACGCCGTCATCATGCTTAGCCACGGCCTCGCGAGCGCGGTTATAGATTTTATGGACGGTGTCGCGCTCAAAGGGGATGAGTACGCAAAAGTCATCTTGGCCCCAGTACCCTGCGACGCCCATGTTGGCATTCTCGATGTCCTTGAGGACCGTGCCCACATCGGCGAGCATGCGGTCGCCCTCGGCCTGTCCGTGCCATTCGTTGAACAGTCGCATGTGTCCCATATCGACGGTGGCGATACACCAGGCGCCGTTGCGCCTTGTCTCGAGAAATTCGTTGGCGCGGCGCATAAACTCGCTGGGTCGATAGAGACCCGTGAGCGAATCGATGCGTTCGGCGATGGCGCTTTTGCGCTCCACCTCGGGTATGGGGAGGCTGTCGTTGGGAACAAGCCCGCCGGCCGTGCGAATGCGACGGTCGAGTTCGCCTAAAACGGCGGCCGTTTGATTGGTCAGGTGCTCGTAAAAGGCCGGAACGACAAGACAGACGGGGGTAATGGTGTCGTCCGCGATTCGAACGGGAGCGAAAACGGCCTCTTTGAGATGTTGGATCAGTTGCTCGAATGCTTCGTGATCCAAATTGTTGCTAAGCACGACGAACTGGGCGTTGCGTGAGCGGAAGACGCGACTCCTGCCGCGAGTAATCGACAGCATGCGGCCTGCGTATTCGGCGAGCATGTTGTCGACGGCCTCGGCCCCGTAGAGCTCGTTGAGCTTTGCCGTGCCGCGAACGCGCACTGCTATAAGCCCCGTCTTGCAATGGTCGCGACGGCAGGCATCGATAGCGTTGATCAGCGTGCGCTGCATTCCGAGGCCCGTGGCGGCGTCGACGGTCTCGGCAAGCGAGTGGTTGACGAGCTCGCCGACATAGAGCGAGGGGACATTTCCGTCGCCGTCGATACGAAACCCGCGAGCACGGCCGAGGATGTAGTCGCCGGCGGCATTGCGCACGCGGTACTGCATGACGTGGCGATGTTTGGAGCCGTCATAGATTTGGTCGATGTCGTTGGTATAGGCCTCAAGGTCATCGGGATGGACACGCGTTTTCCAGTAATCGTGGCAGTTGTCTATATGCTCCGAAGGAAGACCAAGATCGCGCAAGGCGCCTTGTGACCAAAGGGTTCGATGTTTGTCCAAGTTCTCGATAAAGAAATATCGGCCTTCGTTGAGCATCGAAAGGGCGTCGAAAATGCGATCGCTTATTTCGAAGTCGTCGGTGTGGGCTTGTGCGATATTGCGTCGATCAAGGTGCACGGCATGACGTAGCTTGTAGTCGTACATGCGATGGTCGGCATCGTTCGTCAAGCGATTGGGGGCTTCGCCCAGGGCGGGGTCGGCGTGTGCCACTCCGTAGCTAAACGAGTGAGGCATCTTGGAAGCGTTGTTTTCGAGCAGTACCGTTCGGCAGTGTTCCAGACGTTCGGCAAGGTCGTCCTCGGTCGCAATCGTAGATAGGATGGCGAACTCGTCGCCCCCCAGACGAAATGCCGCCTCGTCCACCTTCATATACAGTTTGAGATAGAGGCTCACCTGCAAGATATAGCGGTTGCCCTCGTCATGTCCAAAGATGTCGTTGCAGTGCTTAAGGTTATCGATGTCGATAAACGCCATGGTCACGGGCAGTTCCTGCTCCCAGAGTTCCTCTAAGGAACGGGTAAAGCCGCCGCGGTTGCCAAGTCCGGTGAGCTCGTCGGTAAAGGCGGTCCTGATCAGATCGTCCTGACGCTCCAGAAGGTCACGGATGGTCTTTTCGAGCGTTTCGGTATTATTGCTGGCGTTATCCATACTGTAAGCGGCTTTCTGAGGTCGGGGCGGATTGCGTCGGGCGAGCTCGTTGTGCACATGCGTTGCTGCTCAACGCCTTGCGTGTTTCCAAGCCCCCGCCTTGCTGCGTCGTTGGGTTTATTTGTCGGTTCGTGCTCTCGGCTGATAACTACTGAGTAGTATAAACAAGTGTATGGAATTATGTAGGGGTGCCCATGTTGCGGGCGGCCATTATTCGCCAAACGGTAACGCGACGATGTTCGATGAAAATGCGACTGAGACGATATTTGTTGATGGGTATACTTGTTCCGTTTTAAAACGCAGGAACGGAGATGGTCGCATGGCACAGTCAAATATGACGAGCACGGTGGGGCTGGCGCTCGAGGGAGGCGGCTACCGCGGTATGTATACGGCGGGCGTGCTCGACGTTTGGATGGAGCACGGTTTGACCTGCGACCATATGGTGGGCGTCTCGGCGGGCGCGGCATTTGGCTACAACTTTAAATCGCGCCAGATCGGCCGCGCCATTCGCTATAACAAGGCCTATTGCGCCGACAAACGCTATGCGAGCGTGACCAGCTGGCTGCGAACCGGCGATATGTTCAATGCCGATTTTGCCTATCACGAGGTGCCCATCGAGCGCGATCCCATCGACCTGGAGGCGTATCGCGCCTGCCCCATGCGGTTTACGTGCGTGTGTACCGATATCGAGACGGGCAAGGCCGTCTACCACGACCTGCCCTATGGCGACGAGCGGGATATCGAGTGGATCCGGGCATCGTCGGCGATTCCCGTGGCGACGCGTCCCGTTGCTATTGACGGGCATAAGTATCTGGATGGTGGCGTGGCCGATTCTATTCCCAGTGCATGGCTGTTTGCGCAGGGGTATGACCGCAATATCGTGGTGCTCACGCAGCCGGCGGGCTTTGTGAAGCAGCCCAACAGCGTGATGCCCATGCTGCGTCGCGTGTTCCGTCACTATCCGGAGTTTGTCGCAGCGCTTGAGCGTCGACATGAGGTCTACAATGCCACGCTCGATGACCTGGCACGTCGCGAGGCTGCCGGCGAGATCTTTGTGGTGCGGCCGAGCGAATCGGTGAAGGTGCCGTCGCTGTGTCGCGAGCCCGATGAACTTGAACGCATCTACCAGATTGGTCGCCGCGATGCGGAGGCGACCTTGCCGGCGTTGGAATCGTATCTGGCGGGGTAGGGCAAGCTGCCGTGGACTCGGCGGAAAGCGCGTCCCAGAATGAGCGCTCAGAACGGGTTACAGTTTCCCAAGCGGTGGGGTTTCGGATAGTACGTCCCGGAATATGCGTTCAGACTGGGATGCGGTTTCCCGTTGAGCCTCTATATGGAAAGCGCATCCCGGAATGGAGGTCCAAACTGGGATGCGCTTTCCGCTATTGAAGATATGAGGCTGCGAATCAGCTGTTCGGCCTATGCCTATGCCTGCTGCCAGGTGTCGACGAGCTCCTTGGCCGCGGCGTAGGGATCATCGGCGCTGCAGACGGCGCTCACCACAAAGAAGCCGTCGACGCCGGTGGCCTTAAGCTGCGGCAGGTCGGCCGTCTTGACGCCGCCGCCCACCACGATGGGCACGGGGCTTGCCGCGTGGAGTGCGGCCAGGTCCTCAAAGCTTTTGGTGATGATAGAGCCATCGGCCGCGCGTCCGCAGTCGCGCTTGGTCTCGGTCTCGTGGAGCGGGCCGATGCCAAGGTAGTCGACCAAACTCATGTCGGCGGTCTTGACGTACTCGAGCATCTCCTCGCAACGGGCCGAAAGGCCCACGATGGCATCGGGGCCCAAAAGTTTGCGGCAGACCTCGACGGGAATATCGCTCTGGCCCACGTGCACGCCGTCGACAGCAATGCCCTGCTCGCGCGCGGCGAGTACGCAGTCCAGGCGGTCGTCGATCAGCAAAGCGACCTGACCGGTCTTGCCAGCCTGTGCGATTGCCTGCGCGGCGCCGCCGGTCAGCGCGATGATCTCGCGGGCGCTTGCCACCTTGGAGCGCACCTGGATGCAGGTAAAGCCGGCATCGAGTGCCTGGGCCACCACATCGCCCACGGGGCGCCCGAGCGTGTTTTCGGGGCCGAGTACCAGATAGACCGAGATATCAAGGTTGTCGCGGATGCTCATCGTGCTTCCTCCTGCTTTTTGATCTGTGCTTCCATGCGCTCGAGTTTGCCGGTCATGGTGTCGGTAAATCCGGGTCGAATATCGGCTTTGAGCACGACTTCGGTGCGGATGCCCTTGCTCGCCAACACAAAGGTCGCGTCGCGCACGACCTGCATGACCTCGTCCCAGTCGCCCTCGATCTCGGTGAACATCGAGGTGGTGCGGTTGGGAAGGCCGCTCTCGCGAATGACACGCACGACCTCGGCGACCTCGGCGGACAGCTCATCGCCGGTACCGCATGGGGCGATGGCCACGGCGACGAGTGTGTTCATGCCGGCATCGGTTGCGGGCTCGGACATGCCTTATGCCTCCTCGAGCTCGAGTTGGTTATCGGCAATGTCCTGGGCGGTCGCGCGGTAGAGCTCGTCGATAAAGGCGACCTTAAAGCTTGCCGGGGCATCGGCAACGGCGGCGGCACGCGTGCCGGCAACGTTGTAGGCGGCGGTGCCGCAGATGGCCGCCGTAAACGGGTCGGCGGCGCAGGCATACACGGCCAGCACGCCGCCCTGCGAGCAACCGCAGCCGGTGATTTTGGACATGAGCGGGCTGCCGCCGTGGGACTTGGCCACGGTCGTGCCGTCGGTAATCAGGTCGACTTCGCCCGAGACCACAACGGCGCCGCCGGTGTAGCGGGCGAGCGCCACGGCGGCGCCGCGGGCGGCGTCTACCGTGTCGGTGGTATCGACACCGCGCACGCGACTCAGATCGGCCGCTTCGCCCTCAAGGCCCCACAGGCCGGCGAGCGCGATAATCTCGGAGGCATTGCCGCGCACGATGGCGGGTTTGTACTGCTTGAGTTCGCCTACCAGTTGGGTGCGCAGGCTGCCGATGCCCAGGCCCACCGGATCGAGCACCCAGGGCTTGCCGGCGTCGTGTGCCGCCTTGGCCGCGCGGGGAATCGTCTGCTCGTAGATGGGGAAGAGTGTGCCCATGTTCAGATAGATGGCGCCGCCGCCGGCAACGAGCGCCTCGCCCTCGTCGGGCAGATAGACCATGGCGGCCGATCCGCCCACGGCGAGCTGCGCGTTGGCGACAAAGTCAATCGTCACCGTGTTGGTGATGGAGCCCGCCATCGGATTGGTGGCGCGAATCTCCTCCACGGCCTTGACCACGTTTTGCTTGAGCTGTTTCGAATCGATCACTGCACATGCCTCCTTGGCATAGAAAAGGGGCGCTGTGCATAGACAGCGCCCCTAAAAAGGCGGCATGCTCCCTACGCCAGCATTAACTGACAGGTTCAAAGGATTGGGCCCCATGCCCTCTCAGCCTTGTGGTTTGCACCGCCGGCACTCCCGCATCGAATCTGTTGTTCCCTATACTAGCGCATCGGTACAATGGTTACGATGAAAACGACTGGGGGACCCTATGATCAAACTTGTGCTGACCGATATGGACGATACGCTGATTCCGGCCGGGCATGACGGCGCCAGCGACTATGCCATCGAGGGCATTCATGCCATGCAGGCGGCGGGTCTGCACTTTGGTCCGGTTTCGGGTCGTCAGCCGTCTGCGATGGGCTGGATGTTTAAAAATCGTTCCGAGTGCTATTCGACCGGCGCATTCTGTAACGGCCAGGTCATGTTTGTCGACGGCGAGGCGGTCGCCTCGCGTGCGACCGATAGCGACGCACTAATGCGTTTAGCCGCCTATCTGGAAGAAGAAACCGACGATACCTATCTGAAGGTCTACAGCTTAGGTGATGACTTTTGGGATAACGATGCCTATTGCGTGACACGTGATGCCGAGCGTGTGCGTCGCGCTATGGAATCGGGCGGCAATGCGTGGCTCAAGGGCGAAGAGGCCCCGTGCCGCCCTGTCGTCGATGATGCGCCGGTGTTCAAGGCGAATATCTGGAGCGCCCGTTCGCGTGAGGAGCTCGCGGAGCTACGCGAGCGCGTTGCCGCCGAGGTGCCGGAGCTCTCGCTTGTGTTTCCCAACAACCGTGTGCGCCTGTTCGACATCCTTCCGGCTGGTTGGGACAAGGGCTGCGCTGCGCTGGAGCTGGCGCGCGCTTTGGGCCTAACGCCCGACGAGGTGGCCGTATTTGGCGATTCCGATAACGACCTGCCCATGATCGATGCCGTTCCCAACTCCGTTGCGGTCGCCAATGCCAACGAGGCCGTCACGGCTGCCGCACGCTGGCATATCGGCGCTGCGGCAGACGATGCGGTTGGCGCAGCGCTGCATCAGATTGCCGCCTGCGCCGCGACGGGGGAGATGCCGTCGTTTATGCGTCAGATGAGCACGACGGGTTTCGACGTCACGAACGTCTAGGGAGAAGGCTATGAAGCTTCAGCAGCTCAGGTATGTTGTCAAGGTTGCCGAATGCGGTAGCATCACCGAGGCCTCGCGCCGACTCTTTGTGTCGCAGCCTTCGATTACCGCGTCGATTCGCGACCTCGAAAACGAGATGGACGTGCGCATCTTTGAGCGCACCAACAAGGGCGTCATTGTGTCCGAGGAAGGCGAGACCTTCTTGGGCTACGCGCGCCAGGTACTCGACCAGGCCGACCTGCTCGAGGGCAAGTACAAGGGCGCATCCGAGCAGGTGCCGCACTTTAGTGTGAGCTGTCAGCATTATTCCTTTGCCGTTAACGCGTTTGTTGACGTGATCCGCGAGTTCGATGCCGCGCGCTACGACTTTACCCTGCGCGAGGAGCAAACCCACGAGATTATCGAGGACGTCGCGCACATGAAAAGCGAGCTCGGCATCCTGTATCTGTCGGAGCACAATCGCGAGGTCATCGAGCGCATGTTGGCGGCCAACGAGCTCGTGTTCGAAGGGCTCTTCTGCGCCACGCCGCATGTCTTCGTGTGCGCCGACCATCCGCTGGCGGGCCGCTCGAGTGTGACGCTCGAGGACTTGGAAGACTACCCGTTCCTGTCCTATGAGCAGGGCAGCTATAACTCGTTTTATTATTCTGAGGAGCTGACCTCGACCTTTGAGCGCCGCAAGAATATCCGCGTGCGCGACCGTGCGACGCTGTTCAACCTAGCTATGGGCCTTAACGGCTACACGGTGTGTTCGGGCGTGATCAGCCATGAGCTTAACGGCCCCGGTATTATCTCGATTCCGCTCGATGTAGACGAGTACATGGAGATCGGCATTATCACGCGCAAAAATACGACGCTCACGCGCTATGGGCAGGCCTATATCGAAGCGATTCGTCAGCACATCTAGATTGCTGCGTTCTGCACGGGTCAAATCTCTTTATGGCAGTCCAAACTGATATAGGAAGCATCTATATCAAACTGTTATAAACATATATTTTACGATGTCCATATGAGCGCTCATACTCTGTCCCAGTAAAGCAACCAATGCAAAGGGAGATATCTATGAGCACTTCGATTCAACCGAACGCGCCGTTTCGTGCCGATATCGTCGGCAGTTTTCTTCGTCCGCAGGCTGTAAAGGACGCCCGTGCCGCCTATGTCGCGGGTAAACTCGACGCTTCCGGCCTTAAGGCCGTCGAGGACGAGGCCATCCGCGACTTAGTGGCCAAGCAGAAGGCTGCCGGCCTGCAGGTGATTACCGATGGCGAGTTCCGCCGCAGCTACTGGCACCTCGATTTTATGTGGGGCCTCAACGGCATTGAGCGCCGCGCCTCGCGCACGGGCTACATGTTCCACGATGAGGAGACTACCGCCGACACCGCCGTGGTAACCGGTCCCATTAGCGGCGAGAATCATCCGTTCGTCGAGCACTTCAAATTTATCAAGTCGCTCGAGGGAGAGGGCCAGGTCGCGCGCCAGACCATTCCGGCGCCGATCCAGACGTTCTCCGAAGTCACACTCGACCGCTGCGATGGCCAGCAGGAGAGTCTGCACGCCGTCTACAAGACCGACGAAGAGCTCGTCGATGCCATTGCCGCAGCATACCGCACCGTGATTGCTGACCTGTATGCCGCGGGCTGCCGCAACATCCAGTTTGATGACTGCACCTGGGGCATCTACTGCGATACCGATTTTGTTGCCAAAACCGGCATGAGCCCGGTCGACCTGCAAAAGGTAAGCGAGCTGGGCGTGGCGCTCAACAATGTCGCCATCGAGGGCAAGCCCGACGATCTGGTTATCAACACGCATGTATGCCGCGGCAACTACCACTCCACCTACGCTTTTGAGGGCGGCTACGACCCCATCGCGCCGTACCTGTTTGCGCATGAGGACGTTGACGCGTTCTATCTGGAGTTCGACACGCCCCGCGCCGGTGGTTTTGAGCCGCTCAAGTACGTTGCTCCCGGCAAGAAGGTCGTGCTGGGCTTGGTGACCACCAAGGCGGCAGAGCTCGAGAACGAGGATGCTATCGTCGAGCGCATCCGCGAGGCGGCAAAGTACGTGCCGCTCGAGAACCTGTATCTGTCTCCGCAGTGTGGCTTTGCCAGCTGCGAGATTGGCAATAAGCTGACCGAGGACGAGCAGTGGGCAAAGATTGCGCTGGTCAGGCGTATTGCCGAGCGCGTTTGGAAATAGCGCTAGCGTTTGCAGGTGGCGGCGCGTGCGAGGTACTGCATATCGCGTACAATGGTTCGGATCGTATCGTTCGGGCAGGTTATCCGATATGCCTGATCGCCCTTCCATTCGAAAGGACTTCCATGTCCCAGTCTTCGACGCCCGCCGTCACCGATGCCATCTACGATGCATCGTCGCTCGGCCGCCCGCGCATGTTTGTGTTGGGTTTGCAACACATGTTTGCGATGTTCGGAGCCACGGTGCTCGTGCCCGTGCTCACCGGCCTTTCCGTTTCGGCGACGCTTCTGTTCGCCGGCATCGGCACGCTGCTGTTTCATTTTCTATCGCGCGGTAAGGTGCCCGCGTTCCTGGGCTCGTCGTTTGCCTTTATCGCGGGTTATGTCGCCATTGCACCCAACGGCGAGGCCGAGCTTTTGCCCTACGCTTGTCTGGGCGTTGCCTGCGCCGGCCTGCTCTATCCGGTGCTGGCAACGCTGTTCCGCGCCTTTGGCGCCAAGCGCGTCATGCGCTTCTTCCCGCCGGTGGTGACCGGTCCCATCGTCATTTCCATCGGCCTGATCTTGGCAAGCTCTGCTATCGCCAACTGCCAGACCAATTGGCTTGTTGCCGTTGTCGCTGTGGCCGTGATCGTCATCTGCAATATTTGGGGGCGCGGCATGGTCAAGATCGTGCCGATTTTGCTGGGCGTTGTGGTGAGCTATGCCGTTGCGGCCGCGCTGGGCGAGGTCGACTTCTCTGGCGTCGCAGCCGCCCCCTGGGTTGGCTTGCCCGTCGTGTGGGACAACACCGTGTTTGCGCTCTTTGGACCGCAGTTCGATAGCGGTCTTGCCACGACGGCCATCATCACCATCATGCCGCTGGCCTTTGCAACTATGATCGAGCATATCGGCGATATCTCCGCCATTGGCTCTACCTGCGAACGCAATTACATTGCCGATCCCGGTCTGCACCGTACCCTGCTCGGCGATGGCCTGGCGACCATCTTGGCATCGCTCTTTGGCGCCCCCGCCAATACGACGTATGGCGAGAATACCGGCGTGCTTGCCTTGACGCGTGTGTTCGACCCACGTGTGATTCGCATTGCCGCCTGCTGCGCCATTGTGCTTTCGTTCTGCCCCAAGTTTGCTGCGGTGATTGCCGCCATGCCGGCATGCGTTATCGGCGGTGTGTCGCTCGTGCTCTACGGCATGATCAGCGCCGTTGGTGTACGTAACCTCATCGAGAACCAGGTTGATTTCCAGAACAACCGCAACGTGCTGGTGGCGGCTCTGGTGCTCGTGCTTTCGCTCGGCATTGCCTACAGTACCGCCGGTGCCATCGTGCTGGAGCTGGGCGGCGTGACGATTTCGCTTTCGGGCCTTGCCGTGGGCTCGCTGGTGGGCATTGTGCTCAACGCCATCCTGCCCGGTAACGACTTTGAGTTCGATACTTCCGAGCTTGAGGAGACTGCTGAATAGCAGCTGCGTTCAGCCAAATTAAAAATGGCGTCCATGCGTATGTACGCGTGGATGCCATTTTTAATGCGTCAGTATCCAGTGGATGCCGCGTGCCATGCGCAGGTCAGTTTGGGTAAAGTGATTGCCGGGGTTGAGCTCCAGCGTTGTTGGAATGTCACGCTCGATAAACAGCTCTTCCATCGCGCGCGTATCGTCGAGTACGTGCCGCATCATGCGGTTGGGCGTCTTGGTTTCCTTTTTGCCGAGTGACAGATAGACGGCGTCGGGCGTAGCTGTCATCGTGCGCTCGCGCGCGTAGTCGATAAAGCCGGGGAACCACAGCGACCCCGATGCACTCGCCGCGCGCTCAAAGACATCTGTTTGCCAAAGTGCCCACAGTGCAAAAAGACCCGCCAACGAGTAGCCGGCAACGCCGCGCCAGGTGGGCGGTTGCGGGAGCGATGATTCGGCCTCTGGGATTATCTGCTTCAACAACTCGTCAAGAAAACCAGCGGCCTGTCCACCAAAGGGCTCGGCATCGCGCACGGTACCGTCGCATACCCAGGGGCTCAGCTCGCGATTCCAGTTGAGGCTGCCAATGCCGACAAGCGTGAAGGGCGGGCAGTTGAGCTCTCGGCAGCGTTCATAAACCTCCGTGCCGTCGCCCATGACCACGGGAAGATAGATGACTGGTGCGCTTTCGGCATGCTGTGCATGAACGGTTATCTGCTTTTGATGCGCTTCCATGACGGGCTTCTCTCGGCGTTGTGATATCGACGGCCCCCATTGTCGCACGCCGGCTCATGCAGGTTGGGCTAGACCAAAGACAATCTCGTGCATACCCTGCGGACGCATATGGAAAACGCCACCGCCGGAGGGGATCTCGGCGGTGGCGTTGTTAAACGGTGCTGGGACTCGGGGCCTTCGCGGGAGCTGCCATGTGCGCAGAGGCGTCTAAGAGCGCTTGCGGCTCGCCATGGTGCCTGCGGCGATAGCGGCTGTTCCCGCAAGGACGGTTGCCACGATGGCCGCACCCGAGGTGTCGCCGGTTGCCGCGAGCACGCCGGTAGTCTTGGCTTTCGTGATTGAAGCCGCAACGGCCTTGGTCGGCTTTGAGCACTCAGGCTTGGGGTTCTGCTTGGACTCCGCGGGCTTGCTTTCTGCGGGCTTGGTCTCGTCGGGCTTGGGGTCTTCCGGCTTGGCTACCTCGGGAGGTGCGATGACCATGCTCTTGGCGACAGCTTCGTTATAGGGGGAGTCGATCACAGCGTCGCCCGTGCCGATGGCTTGGCCTGCCTCGTAGATGCCGTCACGGAGCTTGCGATAGTCAATGACCTTGCCGCCTTCGGGCGTCTGGATGGCGGCGTTCTCAATCTTGATGGTGCCGATTGTCTTGCCGTCAGCGCTCATGGCACGGGCAAAGATTGCCGCTGTATCTCCTTCGGCCGTTACCTTGCTGCGGATGATCGAGATGACTGCGGGTGTGACGCCCTCGCTGGTCTGGGCGATGATGCCGATGTTCTCGCCTTGGGGCTCGGGGCTCGTCTCACCATCTTGGTTTTCGCTGTAGGGGATGGGGCCGTCGCCGTTCTCGACATAGCGGGCTATGGCCTTGACAACGGAGTCGCTGATGTAGATGTGGCCACCCTCCTCGTTGGGTCGATCGTTTCTGGTGGAGAATGCAGCCGAAACCTCGCCTTCCGCAAACGCGTCCACGGTGGAGCCGTTCTTGACGACGATATCGTCTTGGTAGGTGAAGAGGGCAATGGCGTCACCGTATCTGCCTTTACTTGCGCGGACTGTCACGTTTGCATGATCGAGTGTGATGCCCTTGTGGGCATAGACGCCATATTCAACACCGTTTGCGTTGAGGGAGGCGTTTGTGGCTGCGAGGCTGCCCTTGGCCTCGACGGCGGCGTCTTTCTCGGAGCTCGCCTTGACCTGGCTGCCGTCCGAGATATTGATGTTGCCGCCGCTCCAAATGGCCTCACCATCGGCTGAGCTTGCCTCGACTGTGCCGCCACCCTTGATGGTGAGGTTCTTGTCGGTTCCGATACCCTTGTCCTTGGTAGCCCTGGCGGTGACGGCCCCGCTGTCGTCAATCGTGATATTGCCGTTTGCCCTGATGCCATCCGATACGCCCGTGGCGTTGACGTTGCCCGAACCTTTGATAGCGAGATCGCCCTCGGCGTCGATGGCATCAAACCCAGCGCTCGTGGCGTTGACGGATCCGGCTCCGTCGATGTTGATATTACCCGTGGAGAGGATAGCGTCCTCAGTAGATGTCACGCTGAGCGTGCTGCCCGCGTCGCCTTGGATATTGAGCTCGGCGTTCTCATTCTTGCCATGAGAAGCCTTGATGCCTTCGATCCAGTCGGCAGTGACGATGTTGTTTCCCGAGTAATTCACGTTGAGCTTGCCTGCGGCCTGGATCTCGCCGCCGTTATAGTTGTTGAGCTTCAAGTCGTCGGCGCCGTCCCACGACCAGGTGCCGGTCTCGTCGCCCGCCGCAGTGCCGGCGTTGTATTTGGTTTCGCCGACCTTGACCCATTCCGCCGCGAGCGAGACGCTCGGCATGAGCAGCGAGCTCACCGTGAGCGCGCACACGGCGCCTACGACGATGCGGCGCGTCACGCGGCGCCAGCTGCCGTGCGCGAGTCCTATGCGACGGCGAACGTCGGGTTCGGCAACATGGGTTCCGGCGGTAGTGTCATTGCGTTTGGGGGTCGTGAACAAGGCTGCCATGGTTGCTCCCGTTCTCATAGGGCCTATACGGCTAGGTTCAGCGTATCTGCTGGATGTTGCCGGCGGTAGTGCCGTTTGGAGGGCAAAATGGCCAAAATGGGGGAGAAATAGGCCGCACGCCGGCGCAGGGACCGACGCTAAAAGAAAAGCGCGGGGCCGCATGGCGACTCCGCGCTTTATTGTTCAGCTTTTGCAGCCTTGCCCTTACGCTACGAAGAAGTAGACGGGGAAGGCAAGGGCTGCGATCCACCCGTCCTGTGCGAAAAAGTGTTTACGAACGTTTGCGACTCGCCAGGGCGCCTGCGGCGATGGCGGCTGTTCCCGCAAGGGCGGCTGCCACGATGGCTGCGTTCGAGGTGTCGCCGGTTGCCGCGAGCTTGCCGACGGTCTTGGCTCCCTTGGCTGCAACTGCAACGGTCTTGGTTGTCTTCGTGCCCTCGGACTTGGAACCCTCGGGCTTGGTCTTGCCGTGCTTTTCCTCGGGCTTGGTCTCCTCGGGAGGCACGATGACCGTGCTCTTGGCGACAGCGGCGTCATAGGGGGAGTCAATCGTGGCATCGCCCGTGCCAATGGTCTGCCCCGCCTCGTAGACGATGCCGTCGCTGAGCTCTTCCTTGTTGCGATAGTCAATGACTTTGCCGCCTGCGGGCGTCTGGATGATGGCGTCCTTGATTTCGATGGTGCCGATCGCCTTGCCGTCCGCGCTCATGGCAAGGGCGAAGATAGCCGCCGTGTCTCCCTCGGCCGTGACCTTGCTGCGGACGATCGAGATGGTCGCGGGCGTGATGCCCTTCTCGGTCTGCGCGAAGATGCCGATGTTCAGGCCCTCGGACTCAGGGATGATTTCGTCGTTTTGGTCTCCACTGTAGTGGTCGGGGCCGTCGCCGCCGGTCTCGGCATAGCGGGCTATGGCCTTGACAACGGAGTCGCTGATGTAGATATGGCCACCCGCTTCGTCGGAGTAGAAATTACTGGTGGAGATTGCAACCGAGAACCTGCCTTCTGCGAGCGCATCCACAGTCGAGCCGTTCTTGATGACGATGTTGTCCTCATCGGTGAAGAGTGCGCTGGCTTCCCCGCCATCTGAGCTTGCGCGGACCGTCACGGTCGCGCCATCGAGCGTGATGCCCTTGTAGACATAGATGCCATACCCAACGCCACTTGCGTTGAGGGAAGCGTTCGTGACCGTGAGGCTGTTTTTACCGTCGATGGCGGCGTCTTCCTCGGAGCTTGCCTTGACCTGGCTGCCACCCGAGATCTCGATGTTGCCGTCGGCCCAAATCGCATTGTCTTTGATAGAGCTTGCCTCTACCTTGCCGCCGCCCTTTATGATGAGGTTCTCGTTAGCATCGATACCCTGATCCTCGGTGGCCTTGGCGGTGACGGTTCCGCTGTTGTCGATCGTGATGTTGCCGTCGGCCCTGATGCCATCCGAATCGCCCGTGGCGTTAACGTTTCCCGAGCCCTTGATGGTGACATCGCCCCCGGCATCGATGGCATCGTGCTCGGTGCTCGTGGCGTTGACAGTGCCAGCGCCGTCGATGTTGATGTTGCCGACGGAAGTGATGGCGTCACGAGAAGATGTCACGTTGAGCGTGCTGGACGCGTCGCCCTGAATATTAAGCTCGGCGTTCTCGTTCGCGCCATCCTTAACCTTGATGCCGCGGCCGTTGTCGTTAGTGACGGTGTTGTTGCCCTCGTAGCTCACGTTGAGCTTGCCCGCTGCCTCGATCGCGCCGCCGTTATAGCCGTTGAGCTTCATGTCATCGGCGCCATCCCATGACCAGGTACCGGCGGCGTCTCCCGTGGGGCCCGCGGCCGCTTCGTGGCGGACGCCGCCAACGTCCACCCACTCGGCTGCGAGCGAGATGCTCGGCATGAGCAGCGAGCTTACCGTAAGCGCGCATACGGCGCCTACAACGATGCGGCGCGTCACGCGGCGCCAGCTGCCGTGTGCGAGCAGCGTGCGACGGCGCAGGTCGGGCTCGACAAAATGGGCTCCAGAGGTTTTGTCATTGCGCTTGGGGGTCGTGAACAAGGCGGCCATGGTTACTCCCATCCTCATAGGGCCTATGCGGCTACATCCAGCATATCTGCAGGATGTAGCCGTCGGTAGTGCCGTTTGGAGAGCAAAACGTCCAAAACTTGCGAAGCAATACATCGCGTGTCCGTGTGGTGCCTGGCTTTAAAAGCAAAGCGCGGAGCCGCTCGATGCGACTCCGCGCTTTGCTGTTTGGTATTGCGAATCTTGCGCCTACGCTACAAAGAAGTAGACGAGGAAGGCGAAGGCTGCGATCCACATGAGCGGCTTGATCTTGGAGGCCTCGCCCTTAAAGAGCGCGACGATCACGTAGGCGATAAAGCCCAGGCCAATGCCGGCAGAGATGGAGTAGGTGAAGGGCACGCCGGCGACAATCATGAACGCCGGGAAACCCTGCGACACGTCGGACCAGTCGATCTCGGAGGCCTCGCTCATCATGAGGTAACCGACGTAGACCAGAGCACCGCAGGTGGCGGCGCTGGAAACGATGGTGACGATGGGGGAGAAGAACGCGGCGAGAATGAACAGCACGCCGGTGGTGACGGAGGTGAGGCCCGTGCGGCCACCGTCGGCAGCGCCAGAGGTGGACTCGACGAAGGTGGTGATGGAGGAGACGCCCATAAAGCCACCGGCAGCAGCGGCCACGGAGTCGACGACCAGGATGGGACGGATGTCCTCGACATTGCCGTCCTCGGTCAAGAACTCGCCCTGCTTGGCGACGGCCATCGCGGTGCCCATGGTGTCGAAGAAGTCGCTCATGAGCAGCGAGAAGGCAACGACGAGCAGCATCGGGTCGGTCAGGACCTTCACGATGGCAAGGTTGCCGTCGGCAGTGCTGGCAAACGGGGCGCCGAAGGTCGAGAAGTCGAGCGGTGCGATGAGGCCCTCGGGCGCATGGGTGACGCCCAGCGGGATTCCGGCGATAACGGCGACGATGATGCCGATGAGCAGCGAGCCCGGCACGTTGCGGGAAGCCAGGGCAACCGTCACGACGATGGAGATGATGCCGACGATAAAGGTGGGGGAGGCGATGTCGCCCAGGCCGACGAGCGTACCGGCGCCAGCGGTGATGATGCCGGCGTCGCACAGGCCGATCATGGCGATAAACAGGCCCAGACCCACCGAGATGGCGTGGCGCAGGACCACGGGGATGGCGTCCATGATGGCCTCGCGCAGGCCGCACAGGACGAGCAGCAAGATGACGATACCCTCGAGGAAGATAACGCTCATGGCCACGTGCCAGTCGCCGCCGCACATGGTGGTGGCGATGCCCGCGATCATGGCGTTGATGCCCAGACCCGACGCGCAGGCGAGCGGGCGGTTGGCGAAGATGCCCATGCAGATGGTCATGATGCCGGCGCCCAGGCAGGTGGCGCAGGCGAGCGCTCCCGCATCAATGCCAGCGCCCGAGAGCACTGCGGGGTTGACGGCGATGATGTAGGCCATCGCCAGGAATGTTGTCAGTCCAGCGCGAAGTTCGGTCCCGATTGTGGACTTGCGCTCACTGACGTGAAAAAGTTCGTCCATGCATACCCTTTCCTTGTTCGGCCCCGAGTTTAGGCCGATTGACACGAACTCATTTACTATATCGCCTTTACAACCTTGCTGTTCCTCGCATGTTGATGTTCGGCGCTTTGTAACAGACGGACGGTATTTATCGCATGAAAATGTGTGGGTACCGTATACTTAAGCGGTTACAACGACCCCTATGGAGGAACGTATGATTAAAGAGCTTTGCCACGACGAGGCTATCCTGTCCCAGCGTTGCGAGGTTGCGACCGTCGAGGACGAGTCGGTTGCTCAGGACCTGATCGATACCATCAAGTCGCTCGATGATGCCGGCTGCTTGGCCGCCAACCAGATCGGCGTTACCAAGAAGGTCTGCGTCTACCTGGACGACGCCGGCGAGCCTCACGTGCTCTACAACCCCCGTCTGGTGTTTGGCCTGGGCGCCAGCAAGATGGAGGAGAGCTGCCTGACGCACGAGGAGGTCACCAAGTCCACGCGCTATATCAAGTGCAAGGTTGCCTTTGACCAGATCGTCGATGGCAAGATGCGCGAGCGCAAGCAGGACTTTGTGGGCTTCGAGGCGCAGATGGTCCAGCATATGATCGACCACTGTCTTGGAAAGCTGGTCTAAGGGGACCAAAGCACCGCACTTCGTCGTTTTTGTCCCGGGCGTGACATTGTTGTCATGTCCGGGCTTTTGTGTTTAGCGCCTTTTTGTTTGGTGACAATAACCTTAGCAAGAACGTAAAGCTAGGAGGCGCTATGTGTACGAGCATTCGATTTACCGATAATTCTGGCCACATGTATCTGGGCCGCAACCTCGACTGGAGCTTTGACTACGGCCAACAGGTTCGCGTGATGCCGCGCGGGTTTCACATTCCGTATTCGTTTATCGACGATGCGTCGGCGGCACACGCGGTAATCGGCATGTGCATCGATTACAAGAACTATCCCATGTTTTTCGACTGTGGTAACGATGCGGGTCTGGCTGTGGCGGGGCTCAACTTTCCCGGCTATGCCGAGTATGCCGAGGGCCCTGTCGACGGCAAGAACAATATCGCGGCCTATGAGTTTCCCCTGTGGGTGGCAGCGACGTTCTCGACGGTCGATGAGGTCGAGGCCGCGCTGCGCGACACGGTGATTGTCGCCAAATCTGCCGGAGAGGGGCTGGGCGTGTCGCTGCTCCATTGGATTATCGGCGACAGCCAGCGCAGCATCGTGGTCGAGATGATGGCTGACGGCCTGCATGTATACGACAATCCGGTCGACACCCTTGCCAACCAGCCGACCTTCCCGTGGCACATGGAAAACCTGCGCACCTATATCACCGCCACAAGCGATTTTCCGCAGACGGCGACATGGCGTGGCGCCGAGCTTAAGCCCTATGGAGCCGGTGCCGGCATGCGCGGCATTCCGGGCGATTGCTATTCGCCGAGCCGTTTTGTAAAGGCGGCGTACCTCAATGCCAATTACCCGCAAAAGGAGAGCGAGACCGAAAACGTCGTTCGCATGTTCCGCTCGCTCGAGGGCGTGGTGATGATTGAGGGGGCGTCCAGGATGGGCGATGGCAAGTTCGAGAAGACTATCTATACCGGATGCTTTAGCGCGCGCACGGGCAATTATTACTACGCGATGTATGGGGATCCGTCGATTCGTTACGTGAGCCTGATGGATGCCGAGGGCGCGAGCCCCGATAGGCTCGTGGTTCCCGAGCCGCGTCGTTCGTAGCTCACTGGTCCGTTGCGACATAAAACGGCCTCGCACCTCTTATGAGATGCGAGGCCGTTGTCGTCAATGGCTGGTGGCGTGTTAGAAGTTGGCGTCGTTGAACTGGGTGCTCTCGAGTCCGTCGAGTTGCTGTTCGGGCGTATCGGCGACGCTCTCGAGCAGCTCGGTGGGATCGACGTTCATGCTCTTGCCGGCCTCGTTGCCGTTGACCAAGTCGTCCGAGAAGATGTCGACCTCCATTTCCTCGGCCTCTTCGATCTGAACCTCGAGCGGCACCTGGGTGCGCACAAGTTTGACGGCCGGGCGCATGCGGGCAAAGAGCGGTACGTACTCAATGATGATGGCCGAGTTCTCGAGACCGTACCAGCGTGCCGGGCTTCCGCAGGCGCGGCGGACGGCGTACTTGATGGCCATGACGCGATGGTCGTTGCGGTTGATGTCCGTTTCGGGGGCAAGCATCTTGCGCAGCATGCAAAAGCGGAAGTCGCCCACGTTGCCGCGTGTCTCGTAGATAGAGTAGGTGTGATGCTGCGGCGGCAGCTCGCCCGATGCCATCAAGTCGCCGACGATTTGGCGCAGGTAGGCATTAACGCGCTGGTTGACCTTAAAGCCCAAGTCCAGGCGCACGCGGAACAAAAAGTCCGTGCCAAAGGTCTCGACGGAATACTCGTGCGTATAGGGTTCATCGGTAACGTGCACGTTGATGAACCAGTATGCCTTGGCGCGCTTGGGATGTTTGTCCAGGATGGAATAGAGCACGTCGCGGTCGAGCGTGAGCGGATCGGGGCTGTTGGTGAGGAACACCAGATTGTCGGCGAGCACGGGGTAGGTCTCGTCGTTGCGCAGGCGGTTGAGCTGGTCGATGTACTTGGAGACGGGCAGCAGGATCGTCTGCGTGCGCTCGATGGCGGTGCCGCGGCGCCACACGTACATAAGGCCAAACAGCAGCGAGGCCAAGAAGATCATTACGTAGCCGCCGTCAAAGAACATGGTGAGGCACGAGGCGAAGAAGCACAGCTCAATGGCACCGAAGAGCAGGGCGAAGACGCAGGCGCCCAGCTTGTGCTTGAGGATGCCGGCGATATAGCTCGTCAGCAGCGTGGTGGTCATAAGCATGGTCACGGTAATGGCGAGGCCGTAGGCGCTCTCCATGCGCTCGGAGTTCTGGAACAGCAGCACAATGAAGATGCAGCCGACCCACATGATGTTGTTGACGAGTGGAATATAGAGCTGGCCCTTGGTGTCGCTGGGGTAGTGGATGCGCAGGTGCGGCATAAGGTTGAGGCGCGTTGCCTCGGATACCAGCGAGAACGAGCCGGTGATGAGCGCCTGTGAGGCGATGATGGCCGCCACGGCCGAAAGCACGATGGCAAAGGGGCGTAGGGGCTCGGGGAGCATCATATAGAACGGGTTGACGATATCCATCGCGAGCATCTGGGGGTTGGAGTTATTGGCGAGTAGCCAAGCTCCCTGACCCAGATAGTTGAGGATAAGGGCCGCCTTAACAAATGGCCAGGATGCATAGATGTTTGCCTTGCCCACGTGGCCCATGTCCGAGTAGAGTGCCTCGGCACCGGTTGTCGACAGGAAGACAAAGCCGAGCACCATAATGCCCGAATGGTTGATGGGCGAGAACAGGAACATAATGCCGCGGATGGGGTTGAGCGCGCGCAAGATGGACAGGTTGCCGAGCATGTTGAACAGACCGGCGCCTGCCAGGAACAGGAACCACAGCGTCATGAGCGGGCCGAAGAGCTTGCCGATTGACGAGGTGCCGGCGCGCTGCATGGCAAATAGGCCGCAGATAATGATGATGGTGATGATGATGACGTTGGTCTGGCCGTCGCCCAGCAGCGCATGGCCCCATTCGATGGTGCGCAGACCCTCGATGGCTGTGGTGACCGTGACGGCGGGGGTGAGGATGCCGTCGGCGAGCAGCGCCGCGCCGCCGATCATGGCGGGCAGAATCAGCCATGGTGCCACCTTGCGTACGAGGCTGAACAGGGCGAAGATGCCGCCTTCGTTGTGGTTGTCGGCCTTCATGGCGATTACCACGTACTTGACCGTGGTCACGAGCGTCATGGTCCAGATGACGAGCGAAAGCGCGCCCAGGATCATGTCCTCGCTGACGGTACCGATGCCGCCGTTGTTGGCGACGATTGATTTCATGGTGTACATGGGGCTCGTGCCGATGTCGCCATAGACGACGCCGAGCGTTACGAGCAGCATGCCAGCGGAGAGGGGGATGGCTCCGTGCCCGCCTTGCCCGCGCTGGTCTTGGAGGTTTGCCTCCAGTTTGTTGTGTGCCACGAGGACTCCCTTAGACATCCGGTTATCTGTCTAGGACAAAAAACTTTATGCCGTCTTTATACATACAAGAGCAGTTTGGCACATCGGGTTATTTTAGACAATAATCCTCAGCTGGGGATTATTTATCTACGCAGGTAGCATTTCAAAGCAGGGGCTTTTAAGCACGTGCTGTCTGGGCGATGCCAGCCTTGGCGTTTGCGCGTTTGCCGGCGAGTTCGCAAAAAATCGCGCCGCCGATGATAAGCGCGGCGCCCATCAGGCGGACCGGTGTTATGGCTTCACCCAAAAGGGCGGCCGAGAACACGACCGCCGAAAGCGGCTCGAGGTAGCCGACGACGGCGACGGTCTGGACGGGCAGCTTGGCGACGGCGCTAAAGTAGAGCAGGCAACCAATGCCGGTGTTGACGACGCCGAGCATAGCGACGGCGCGCCAATCAATGCTGGCGGCGACGCCGGCGGACAGGAACGAGGGAGCGCCCTGCGTGATGAGCGTGAGGGCCAGTGCGGTCACAAAGGCGGCGCTCACTTGGAGTGCGGAGTTCTCGAGGCCCTCGATGTGCGGCGCACCCTTGCTGGCGATGACCATCAATGCATAGCAGAAGGCCGAGGCGATTCCACAGACGATGCCCGCAATGGGCATATTGCCGCCTAGACCTTGCGCTGCAATGAGAAAAGCACCGCAGGCGACGGCGACAAAGCCAGCGATTTTGCCGCCGGTCAGCTTTTCGCCAAAAATGAGCGGGGAGAGGGCCATAACGATGATGGGGCCACAGTAATACAACAGCGAGGAGATACCAACGCCGATCGTCTGATAGGCGCGGAACAGGAAAATCCAGCTGGCGCCCAGCGCGGCGCCCGAGACGATGAGCGCTGCGGCCTCGCGGGGGCGAGACGGAGCCTGCAGGTTATGGCGCTTGGTTATGAAGAGGATGGCGACAAGCGAGAGTGCGCCCAAAAACGTGCGGAGCAGCACGATATCGGAGCTCGGCAGCGCGATGGCAGCGGCGATGACGCCGTTGGAGCCAAACAATAGCAATGCTGCTAAGTACGTAAACAGTCCGTTGTTCATGCGCTGACATCCCTTCTATATCCGAGCATGTTCACTATGGGTGAGGTGGCTTTAGAATAAAAGCGAATATAATGCATGGATAACATGACAAAAACTCATGTAAAGGTGGAGGCGTGTCGTGGAAACGAATATTCAAAAGATGCAGGTGCTGCTGGAGACCGTGCGCGCCGGAAGCTTTACGCGTGCTGCCGAGCGCCTGAGCTATTCGCAATCGGGCGTGAGCCGTATGGTGGCCGATCTTGAGGCCGACTGGGGCTTTAAAGTGCTCGATAGAAGCCGCGAGGGCGTAGTGCTTTCTGCCGATGGGCGGCAAGTTATGCCAGCGGTCGAGGCGTTATGCGAGGAATTTGTTCGTTTGCAGCGACGGGTGGATGAGATGCGTGGGCTCATGCGCGGCAAAATCTACATCGGTACGTTTTCGAGCGTGGCGACCCACGTGCTGCCGCCGGTGATCGCGCGCTTTCGCGCCGATCACCCGGACGTCGATTATGAGTTGCTGATGGGCGATTACTCAGAGATCGAACAATGGGTGGCAGAGGGTCGCTGCGATCTGGGCTTTATCCCGCGTGAGCCACGCGGCGCCGGCATGGCATCGCGGCCGTTGGTGCAAGACGAGCTGATGGCCGTGGTGCCAGCGGACTCCTCGCTTGCCACCGCGGAGGTCGTTTCCCTTGCCGATTTGGCCAACGAGCAGTTTATTCTGCTGGAACGCGGCACCGATGACGAGATTACGCCGCTGTTTCGTCGGGCGGGACTGACAGTGCGATCAAAACTGTCGACCTGGGATGACTATGCGATTATGGCCATGGTCGAGGACGGCCTGGGCGTGAGCATTCTTCCCGCGCTCATCTTGCGCCGCTGTCAGTTCGATGTTGCCGTGCGTTCGCTCGAGGGACATCCCCATCGGCAAATCAATGCGATATATCGCACGACTGATGTTTCGCTTGCCGCTGCCCGATTCCTTGAATACCTCTAAACGTGTATACGTCATTGTCCGCCTTGGGCAAATCTTGGGGTTCGGTACATTTTCTTATGAAATTGAACTTTCGAATGAGGTGCCGCGCTATACTGCTGCCTAAATTGAACCTTAGTTCAATTCGTGTTCTATAAATTGAACTTTGCCAGCAAGGAGGTTCCTGTGGCCCAAGAGACGTTTAGCGATCGCCTGCGACAGGCTATGTCCGATCGCGATGTTCGACAGTCGGACGTGATTCGTGCATCGGAGATGTTCGGCAAAAAACTCGGTAAGAGTCAGATGAGCCAATATGTGAGCGGCAAGACGATCCCGCGGCGCGATGTGGCAGAGCTGCTCGCCCGCATTTTGGAGGTCGATGTTACCTGGCTGCTCGCCGGTGACGCCGATCAAAGCGAGGCATCATCGCCCCGCAACGTTTCCAGGCCCGAACCCCATCCCTCAGCTCAAATTCCAAGGAGCGCCACCATGCGTGCTTTTTCTAAATCCACCAAGCTCGATAACGTCCTGTATGACGTGCGCGGTCCTGTCGTCGACGAGGCCGCCCGTATGGAGGACGAGGGCGAGCGCATCCTCAAGCTCAACATCGGCAATCCGGCACCCTTTGGTTTCCGCACGCCCGATGAGGTCATTAAGGACATGCGCCAGCAGCTGCCCGACTGCGAAGGCTATTCCAACTCGCGCGGCCTGTTCTCCGCGCGCAAGGCGATTATGCAGTACTCGCAGATCAAGGGCCTGCCCAATGTTCAGATGGAGCACATCTACACGGGCAACGGCGTGTCCGAACTCATTCAGCTTTCGATGAACGCGCTGCTCGACAACGGCGACGAGATTCTGATCCCCAGCCCTGACTATCCGCTCTGGACGGCGTGCGCAACCCTTGCCGGTGGTCATCCCGTGCACTATCTGTGCGATGAACAGGCGGATTGGTATCCCGACCTGGAGGATATGGAGTCCAAGATCACGAGCGCGACCAAGGCCCTCGTCATCATCAACCCCAACAACCCCACGGGCTCTGTCTATCCGCGCGAGGTGCTCGAGGGCATTGTTGAGATCGCGCGCAGGCACCAGCTCATGATTTTTGCCGACGAGATCTACGACCGCCTGTGCATGGACGGCTACGAGCACGTCTCCATTGCCTCGCTCGCCCCCGACCTGCCCTGCATTACGTTTAGCGGCCTGTCCAAGTCGCATATGATCGCGGGTTATCGCATTGGCTGGATGGTGCTTTCGGGCAACCAACGCTGCATGAGCGACTTCATCATGGGCATCAACATGCTCTCTAACATGCGCCTGTGCTCTAACGTACCGGCTCAGTCGATCGTCCAGACGGCACTCGGCGGCCATCAGTCGGTCAACGACTACATCCGCCCCGGCGGTCGTGTCTACGAGCAGCGCAACTTTGTGTACGAGGCGCTCAGCAAGATCGACGGCATCTCGGTGGTCAAGCCGCGTGCGGCGTTCTATATCTTCCCCAAGATGGATGTTAAAAAGTTCAACATCACCGACGACGAGCAGTTTGCCCTCGACCTGCTGCACGAGAAGAAGATCCTCATCACGCGTGGCGGCGGCTTTAACTGGGGCGAGCCCGACCACTTCCGCATCGTGTACCTGCCGCGCATGGAAGTGCTCAAAGAGTCGCTCGAAGACCTCGCCGACTTCTTTGACCATTACCGTCAATCGTAGGGGATTAGGTGTCTGCCGCCACAAGAATCGAGGCGTAGCAGGATAGACATACGACAGCGAGCGAGCCGCATTTGCGCCAAGGTGACGTGAAATGAGAGGGCGCTGACCTTTTGGTCGCGCCCTCGAAATTGAACGTCAGATTGGCGTGAATGCGGCTCGCGCAGCGTCAAGTGGTCCGCCGTTCGGTAGAACGGCGGAACTAGATCACAATTCCGTTGCAGTGGTCGATTTCGTGTTGGATGATCTCGGCGGTGTAACCCGAGAAGTTTTTGATGCGGTGGACGAAGTTCTCGTCCAAATACTCCACCTTAATGCGACGATAGCGGGTACAGGGACGCTCTCCAGCCAGCGAAAGGCATCCTTCGCTCGTCTGATAGGCATTGACCTGCTCAAGAATTTGAGGGTTGTACATCAACAGCGCCCTGTTGCCATCCTTTACGCAGATGATGCGTTTGCGCACGCCGATCATGTTGGCGGCGAGACCCACGCACTCGTGCTCATGCTCATGGAGCGTATCCAGGAGGTCCTGCCCGGTCACGGCGTCATCGGGACCCGCGTCTTCGGAAGGCGGGCGTAAAAAGAACTCGGATTTCATGATGGGCTTAATCATGGCGGGCTCCTTAAGGTGGACACGTTTGGTTCAGGTCATGATACCGCGACATGTCGCATTAATGTGTGCACATAGATTCTGCAGCTAGATTGGCGGGCGACACCATAAACTAATGGACGTTTTGCCGAGAGGCATGAATGTTTAAAGCGCAAAGAGTGCGCGACGGGCCCCGCGAATGGGGCGATGATGCCCGAGAGGGCCAAGAAGGAGTCTCATGTCCGAGAACGAAGAGATCATGAACGAGACCGAGAACGAGACCATGGCTGCCGAGGTTGAGGCAGTCGAGACCGTGGAGACCGAAGCTGCCGAGGTTGAGGCTGCTGACGAGGTTTCCGCCGAGGAGGAGGCCGAGGTTGTCGAGGCCGCCGTTGATTACGATGACGAAGAGCTGATGGACAAGATGCAGAAGGCCGCCCGCCTGCTGCGTAGCCGTCGCTTTGCTATTTCCAAGGAGGAGGAGGCCAAGGCCGAGCGCATGGCAAACATCGAGCGCGCCATCAAGCTCCTTGACCTCAAGCCCAAGATGGAGCAGAAGGAGATGTCCGACCTGCTGGGCATGCGCCTCCGTGAGCTCGATGGCCTGATGGCCGAGGCCGAGGCTGCCGATCTGGTCGGCCGCATCGACGACGCCGAGGGCGATATGCGCAAGATCGTCGTCTTCGCTGCCGAGGATGCTGCCGAGGGCCTGGTCGAGCTTGCCAACAAGAAGGAGAAGCTCCTGCCCGAGCTTTCTTATGAGGAGGCCACCGAGCTGATGGCCGCCCTCGATAAGGTTATCGCTCCGCTTGTCGCCATGGGCTTGGACGAGGACCGCGGTCCTCGTGGCGGCCGTGACGAGCGCGGTGGCCGTGGCGGTGACCGTGGCGGTCGCGGCGGCTTTGGCGGCAACCGTGGTGGCTTTGGCGACCGTGGCGGCAACCGTGGCGGCTTCGGCGGCAACCGTGGCGGCGACCGCGGCGGTCGCGGTGGTGATCGCGGCGGCCGCAACGGTGGCGGCTTCCGCGGCAACCGCTTCTAATTGGGTTGCGCGGTTTTACCAAACCGCGCAACTGCTCGACG